>OBXH01000066.1_pt1 | contig 149068 bp, 141 predicted proteins | sample 1538101 | NCBI WGS metagenome assembly OBXH01 (sample SAMEA2580141, study PRJEB22360) | human gut metagenome | biome: human gut; feature: human-associated habitat; material: faeces | place: Denmark | collected 2008/2010 | reverse complement strand
TTAGTTGTTTGTCGTGACAGGAGGAGTGGAGAGTGATCTTAGCTCCTCCTTTTTTTACACTTTTTTTTGCTTTTCTATTGGAATATTGAAAAGATTGTCTACATTTGCAGTGTGCTATTATACTAATACACTAAAATGCAATTGATAATCAAAAGAAAATGCTATGATTACAGTAGAAAACCTCTCATTTACTTATCGTAAATCGAAGCGTGTTGTACTGCACGACTTCTCTCTCGCGTTCGAATCGGGCAGGGTATATGGATTGCTGGGGAAGAATGGTGCCGGAAAGTCCACTCTCCTTTATCTGATGTCCGGTCTGCTGACTCCTAAAGGTGGCAAGGTAATGTTTCACGATACGGATGTACGCCGCCGGTTGCCGGTAACTTTGCAGGATATGTTTCTAGTGCCTGAAGAATTTGAACTGCCTCCTGTATCTTTAGTCAGCTATATTGAGTTGAACAGTTCTTTTTATCCCCGTTTCAGCAAGGAGGATATGATTAAGTATCTTCATTACTTTGAAATGGATATGGATATCAACCTCGGTTCGCTTTCTATGGGCCAGAAGAAAAAAGTATTTATGAGCTTTGCACTGGCAACGAATACTTCGCTTTTGCTCATGGACGAACCGACGAACGGATTGGATATTCCCGGAAAAAGCCAGTTCCGTAAGTTTATCGCATCGGGGATGTCGGATGATAAGACGATTGTGATTTCCACACATCAGGTTCGTGATATTGACAAGGTGCTCGATCATGTACTGATTATGGATGAAAGCCGTGTACTGCTGGACGAATCGACAAGTAGTATCTGCGAAAAGCTTTTCTTTGTAGAGAGTGATGATCGCGAACTGGCGCAGACAGCTCTTTTTGCCATTCCTACTATTCAGGGTAATTACCTGATCCTTCCTAATAAAGAGAAGGAAGAATCGGACATAAATCTGGAACTTCTTTTTAATGCTACACTGGCTGCTCCCGAGGAGATGGCCCGATTGTTTCAAACTCAAAAATAAAAGACGATGATAAAAGATACTTTTTTTAGTTTGCCTCGTTTTATGAATCTTTGCCGCAAGGAAATGGTGGAGAGTTGGAAGTCGAATGTACTTCGTATTGTATTGCTTTATGGGGTGATGACTGTTGTGTTGGTCTGGAACGGATATTTTGCATATCGTACTCACGATTCGGTTCGTTTTCTCGAACGTCATATGGAGGCCGATCCTGCCTGGGGATTTATATTAATAGCTTTTCTTTGGTTTCTATTCGGATTTGGTTGTTTAAGCGGGTCGCTGACAATGGAGAAGATGAAAAGCAAGACAAACAGGCTGTCTGCATTAATGACACCGGCCACTCCTTTTGAGAAGTTCTTTTCTCGTTGGTTGGTATCAACTGTTGTCCTGTTGGTTGTTTTTTTCATTACCTTTGAACTGGCTGATTATACACGGGTATTGGTTTATTCGCTTATCTATCCGGACGTAAAAGAAGTGATACTTCCTGTCAATCTGGGAGATTTGGTAGGTAGCGGGAAACGGTGGTACTTGTTCCACAAAACGTATGAGTTGACACTGGTGCTTTCTATCTATTGCTTTGTACAGTCATTGTTTGTATTGGGCAGTTCTGTATGGCCGAAAAATTCGTTTCTTAAAACATTTGTTTCTGTTACGATAATTGTTTTAATTTACGTATTGGTCGGAATGTTGGTGGGGGATATGTTATTTAGCGGAAGCAGTAAAGATTATGGTTATATTTTTTCTTCAATAACGAAGGAACAGGTTACTGTCATGGTAACTGTGGGCTTTATGCTTTTTGCATTCGTAAATTGGACGCTCGCTTATTTCCGTTTCAAGGAGTCTGAGATCGTTCAACGTATGTAATACTTTAGACTATGAATTTTAAAGAAAGTAAAGCTATTTATTTACAGATTGCAGATAGAATCTGTGATGAGATACTTCTGGGACAGTTTGCTGAGGAGGAACGTATTCCCTCTGTCAGAGAATATGCTACTATTGTGGAAGTAAACGCCAATACGGTAATGCGCTCATTCGATTATCTCCAGTCACAGAATATTATTTATAATAAACGCGGTATTGGTTATTTTGTCGCCACCGGTGCGAGAGAATTGATTCATTCACTGAGGAAGAATACTTTTTTGAAGGAAGAACTGGATTACTTCTTCCGCCAAATCAAGACACTGGATATTCCTATAAAGGAGATCACGGATATGTACCGGGAATTTTGTAAAAAAGAACAGTAAAATAAATATTATGAAACGTACAACTTATATATTAATAGGACTTTTTGTAGCCGGACTTTGTGTGCTGGTAGGCGGAATGTTTATGATTTTTTGTTTAGGAAGGCCATACATTTCCAATCAACTGAATTTGCAAGGAGAGCAGATAACCAAAGAAGTGCCGGCTTGCCGGGTGGTCTGGCTGACTCAAACAAGGCTGTATACGCCAGAACGTAACGTCTGGCTGGCGAATTCTCTTCTGGAAGTGCAGCCTTCAAAAGAAGGGAAGAATCTGTTTTCTTGCTCGAAGAAGGTAAATGACTATCTGAAAATGACCGTTATGGGGGACACGTTGAAAATCCTTTTGGACTATTCGCTGGATCAACTTCCGCAGGAGTTTAAGAAATCCAAATTTATGGGAATGAATATAGGAGACATGCGATTGGATATGACGCAAGATGTGGAGTGTATTATAAATGATATTAATTCGCAGAACATAGGATTCAAACATTTGGAAAAGGATTCTTTGTCCATTGATACGTCTAATTCTATTGTGGTCGATTCTTGTGATTTTGCAGCTTTGCAAGTCATCAGGAGTGGCGGGAATGTGGATTTTCAGAGTGGGACTATTAATAATCTGTATTTGAATCTGGGTATGATGGGTAATTGGTCTGTAAATGTTGAAAAATGCCATATCGGTACGGAATATTTAACCGCACATTATGCAAATGTACAACTTCAAAAAGGAGAGTGTGAGCGTATGATCTGGATTCCTGAGAAAAATGATTCCAAGTTAAATGTATTTTTAACCGGAAAAGCTTGTGTGACGGTAATGGAGTGATTATATGTCTGAAATAAAAAAGAGCAAAAGTGAACTTGTCTCATCTTTGCTCTTTTTTATATACTGTATTATAATACTTTGGTTAATGTGAAGCAGTCGATATCCGGTGCCCAGTTATAACTATTGCCCATTCGGATCGTATTGTAACCGGCCTTCAATTCAACGGGAATTGTGATTTGACTATGTTTCTCATCTTCCCCCAATGCGGCAATCTTAGTGATGACGCCATTGATATCAACTTCCAGCTGTCGTCCTTTGCCGTGTGAATATTGGATAGTCATCTGGTAGCGTCCGCCGTCTGTACTATATACTTCCCGCCATTCTGCATAGTTTTCCGGTTTTCCGCCGAGGAATCCAATTTTCATCTTACCGGAAGCATCCTTGTCATGAGCATAAATAATGCCTTTAGGATTTTTACCCAAATCATTGAATAGAGGTAAGTATGCCCATTCGGCTTCATATAATGTAGGCTCCAGACGCGTTTCTCCTTCCATGCGGAGGAACATAGCGCTGTGAGGAGGCAGTGTTCGTTCAAATACATCGGAGAAATTTCCCAAGTCATTTTGTCTTGCTAAATCGCGTACTTTCACGTTTCCACCAAATTCGAGTGAGGTAAACGGTACAGAGAAGCTGCATAACGTATCCGAAGGATTGTAAAGTGCAACGGCACGTACATTGCCGCGTTTTTGCTCAATATCTTTCACCAGTACATAACCTTCATTTTCATGCTGTGCCACATACGCCTGCAATCCTAACGGGTCTTGGTTGAGTGCGATCAATTCCTTGTTTGTAAGTAATTGGAGTGAAGAATCCGGCAGGTTTTCCAGATTGCAGCCGATTAGGAGAGGCGAACTCATGATACACCATAAACCGAAATGAGCTTCTTCTTCTGTCGGAGTAAGTCCTTTTCCGCCTACTTTGCTATTGTCACGGAATCCGATCACCATCATATCCATATCGTTGTAATGTCCGTTTCCGGCATAGGCAGATAGATAAAGATTCTTTCTGACTACATATTTCAGTGATCCCCAATGTGCATTGATATCTCCACTGATGCGCCAGGAAGTTGCCACATCTTTTGCCCAGGTACCGGGGAAAGCCCAGCGGCAGATGTTGACGGAAACGTTTTTGTTTACTTTGTCAATGCTGTTGCGGATAGAAGTATAACGTTCTTCCTCGTCCAGTCCGAGGACATCGCCTCCACAATAGTCTATTTTGATAAAGTCGAAGCCCCAGTCGCCAAAGTATAGCTGGGCGTCTTGAGGTTCGTGCCCATAGATACCTGCGCCTACTCCTGCAAGGTCGTTGTCCCAGATAGAACCACAAGTGTTATTGCCTGCATCCGTATAGATTCCCGCTTTCATGCCGAGACTGTGTATGTGGTCGGCAACCGGTTTCATTCCGTTCGGGAAACGTTTCTCGTTGGTGAACATGATTCCGTTGTCGTCACGTTTGCCGAAGAAGCCATCGTCTACGTTGATATAGTGGTAGCCCGCATCCTTCAAACCTTTTTCTACCATAAGGTCGGCCTGATGTTTAATAATGTCTTCACTAATATCTACTCGGAAAGCATTCCAGGAACTCCAACCCATGATAGGCGGAGTGATTGTCTTCTCATTCTCAGAATGAGCCACTTGAGTCTTTGTGCAACTGAAATACAGCAAAGAGAGTGCTGTTGCCGTCAAAATGTAGAATCTGTTCTTCATGATATAATAGGTTGATAGATTTCAGTCCGGCTGTTCCGGTTACGTCCCGACAGCCTAAAAATAATAAAGGGTAACTTGCTGTATTCCAGAAAGCTACCCTTTACCTTGTCGGAATGAGGCGACTCGAACGCCCGACCCCTACGTCCCGAACGTAGTGCGCTACCAACTGCGCTACATTCCGATTGCTTAAGAAAGTGGTGCCACCAGGAATCGAATGTTTAAATTCAAAATCCTAAATTACAGCACTTTATATCTTTTGAAAAATCTTAGAACCACTGAATCAGCTATGTGCTTAATTCACGTAATTCGATAGATTTTCGTTTATCATCTTTTGACACTGCAAATGTAAGTGTTTGGTTCGATTCCTGCAAATTTTTATATAATTATTTAGGTATTCTTTTTGTCATGTTACCTATAGATATTATATATATGGTTGATTATTAACATTTTAACTTATTCAAAAGCTAAAATTTTATTTCTTTCTAGGATATCTATAATATCTTGTTCCTTATAGTAGATTTTCCCTCCAATTTTATAATAAGGTAATTTACCATTCATCCTATATTCAATAAGTGTTCTTTTGGTTATTTTAAGAGCCTTTGATAATTCTTGTTCTGTTATATAACGGTTTCCATCCAATATAGGTCTGTAGATTAAATAATTTGTATCCAACATTTTGGATATACCTTCCATAGTTTCAATGAATCTTCTAATCTCATAACTATCTTTATTTAATACAATCTGTCCCTTTTCCATTATTTGTATGTGTTTTTAAGTTCCTTTCTCATATAGTTTAGAATATCTTCTTTTTTATAATACACTTTTCTGTCTATACGACTGAAAGGAATTAAACCTTTCTGTCTTAAAGACAATAGTTTTCTGTCTGATATATTCATAAGAATACATACATCCTGATTATCCAACCATTCACTCAGTTCAGATTTGGAAGAGTTCAGTCCTTTCAGTTGTTTTTCTATCTTGAACAATATGTTGTTCATTTCCATAAATGCGTTGACTTCTATATTCACTATCTCCATAATCATTCTTTTAGGTGTTTGAAACAAAAATAATATGAAGTAGCCACTGATAACAAGAACGTGTCATCAGATGTCATCAGGTATCACTACAAGTCATAATCACCATAGGTGTTAACCGGTTTCCAATTTTTTATTACATAGTTTACACTTTTAGTTTGCACTAAATATTAAGTAGAAAAAATTATATAACTGATTATCAGTGTTTAACAAATTTATTGACCTTTGTTTCAGATTTAGGCATACTATTTTCACTACTATAAGTATATACTCTTATAGTGCGCATGAAGAGAGTATCGATTTATTCACTTAATAACATTGGAATTATGTCATATATAGATAATGAGATACTCGAAAGATTGATAGGTACAATGGTAGAGGGATTTGCCCGCATTGAAAAGAAACTGGACCAAATGAACCGTCTGAAAGAATGTATGAACGGAGACAGACTGCTTGATAATGTGGATCTGGCAGAACTCCTTGGTGTGTCACAAAGAACCTTGGCACGTTACAGGCAAGAGGGCAAGATTAAATATTACTCGGTGGAAAAGAACGGGAAATCATTCTATCTCGCCTCAGAGATACAGAGTTTCCTGCTCCAGCGAGGTAAGAACGTAGTAAATAATAAGTAGCAAATAGAATAAGTGACCGTATTCTGATGGAAAGATGATACGGTCACTTATGCATTATACCGGGATTGCGGTCACTTTCAATGTCTCCAGATTGACATAGGCACCGCGATACAGTGTCTTTCCTTCCTTGAACATTCTCCATAATATGTCACATCCGATATGTGCAAGTGTGGAGTTAATGAACAGATCCTGTTTTTCCAGGGCTTCCGCCAGAGAACAGCTTGGTCCCGATTCCTTTTCCTTGATTTTTGCATAGTCCACTTCCTCGGTGATGACATTCATTTTAGGCATGGGAATATATTCCTGTGAAGAAGGTTGGAGAACTTTCTCACGTACCGTCCCGATGATGACCTGTCCTTTTGTCTGGCTGTTCCCGAAATCCATCCAGTATATGGGAGCCGAATGGTCACTGAAGTTTTCTTTGCGGACTTTTTTCAGGAACTTCCAAAGCGTAAGACGTGAGCGTATATTGTCCGTACAGGTTATGATGATATTTGCTGTGCTGTCTTCAGAAAAATTCCTGGTAGGAAAACATTGCGGTTCGGCAGTCCATGCGTATCCGAAGAAACGGTTGATGCGTGTGACAAGTGATACGGCCTTGTTCAGTCCCAGTTCCGTCTCACTGAAAAGCTGACGTCCTATATTGGCCTGGCTTACTGTGTCGGGATCGAATACGGTGACATGCAGTCCGGGATGGCCTAATGCCTGAAGTGCCATGCTCATGCGTGCAAGATTGGTTATCACTTGTGAGCCGGTACCTCCTGCTCCGATGACGAATACCGTTACCGGATGACGCGGATTGAGCAGGTAGCGGTCGGTAAAATGTATCTTTTTCATGGAAGTATGTCTTTAAGTTTTTTATTCATGGGCTTGAGTTCGTTCATGTCGAACGGATTGTTTCTTATGTTCTCGGTAACGATGACAAGATTTGAAACGGTAGGATTCACATTTCCTCCCAGATGGGAGAATTCAGTCAGCCAGAACCGTTTTTCCCAGTATTCCAGCAGGGAAAGGAAAGTCGGGTTCTGTGGCTTTTCCAGAGAACTGCTGCCAAGGCAGACACTTGATCCGGTCACGTTGAAGAACGGGGCACGGAACAGCGGAGTCGTCTCCACCGGACGTTTTCCCTTGAAGGCGAATACGTCCATGCTTCCGTTTTTTACATGGTAGACAATTCCCGGCAGATTGAACATGCCGTCCTGTATATTGAGATCCTTGTGAAAGAACATCTGTCTCTTTCCGGGCGGATTGTACCAGATATATTCTTCCTGTCCTTTTCTTGGATTGCAGGCTAGCATGTTTTCGGGGACTCTGCCTGCCGGTATCCCGCTCATTTCTTCCGTGTAGGATTCCAGCAGGGTATTCATGAATTCGTATGTGACGGGGATACCTGCCCCCATCTGTCCGCTTTTTCCGATGGGACGCAATTCTATGAAGTACCTGGTATCAGAATTTCTTCTGTCTTCATACTTGTAGGCTATGATAGCCGCCTTCGGCACCATCATTTTTTGAATATTTTGGGTCAGTTCATTCATTATGTTTATAAATTATAGGTAACATGTTCTACAAATTTCTCAAACCATTTTGAGAACCGTTCCGGATAATTCTCTGGTCTGAACAGTTTTTCAGTTTCCGGTGTGATGAAGGTAAATGATACGGGAGTCTGGTTATATGTTTCCTGACAGTCAGTACTGAAACAGCTTTCCATGTCTTTGGTAACCGTATCCGTAATGGAATATGTAAGCAGAATCTGATATTCGAGTGGTGGCGGCTCGAAATCCCTTTCCTTTTCGCTTGCATAATCATAGTCATAATTCAAGATATAAGGGCTGTCCTTTGCAATCAGGGACAGCCCTTCGGTAATCAGTTCCAAAAGTCTTTTTTCCTTATTGCTGGAAGGATTATAGTTGCGGATATGTTCTTCCAGATTCCTACAGAAAGCCCTGGAGTACATCCGGCACAGCTTCCTGTGGATTCTCCCTTTCTCATATGACCTGAAAAGCTTTTCCTTTCTATACAGATTCTTTTTCTCTTCCTCATCAAGCTGTTCAAAGTCCACATAATCGATACAGACTTCCGACATCTCAAAATAAGGGGTATCGGTTATATCCATCATCCTGTGATATTTGATGAACCGTCTGATGAACTCCAGTGTGATCCTTTTGATTTCCCCTTTCAGTCTTTCCGTAAAATCTATCGGTATAAGGAACAGGGTGTAATCAGGCCATTCATGGAAATGATAGATACAGAACTGGAGCCTGTCACCGACAAGTTCCAGATTTACATGATGAGATACTATGGAATCCAGCGCATTATATAGCAGGCATATTTTTTCTCTTATGGAAGTCCTGCCTGTAGGATGGTATGGCAGCTCCACATCCAGGAGCTGCGCATACTTCATGGCTGAACGGTACAGGAAATCAAGATTCTCTTTGGTGGTGACATTTACCGTTACATCCCTGTCATTCTCCACATACAGGTCGGGAGCGATGGAAGGTATTCTCGTGTTCAGAAAACCATGAGGCTTTCTGCTGGAGGGAGTTTTCTTTTCTTTCTGCTCCTGATGCCCCGGCTTATGTCCGTATTTTCGAGTTCCGATATGATAAGTCTGGCTAAATTTTCCAAAGCCCGTTCCGTAAGTTGTGTACATGGTTTCTTGTCTTTACGTTGTCCTTTTTTCATGTCCTTACCCTTTTACTCCGATAGTGGTCTTGAATTCATATACCGCCCGGTCATCTTCGATTTCTGGTCCGTGTACGGTCGCGGTTGTCAGTTCCGGATAGTTCATTGAATAGAAGTCCATTACTTCAGCCGGAGACATGTTTACGTTCGGATCGTCCAGTACGATTTCCTGACTGTTCTTCTTCATCTTGAATACTCTTTTCATTCCTTTAATTTCCAGTGCCATATTGTTTATAGTTTATTGGTTTTACAAATCGTTTATTGTGCATATCAGCAGTATATCATTTCTACCTGTGCCTCATCCTTCATACGGTATTCAGCCGGAAAATCCGGATATTCCGCATACGGGTCCTCTCTTAGAAGTTCCCTGTCATTCTCGTCTTCCGGATCGAAGCAGAATGTATCATGAGTAGCCGGTACAGCCTGGTATTCTCGTCCGTTTCCGTTCTGCACTTGTACCGTTCCGTTTGGTATATGGCCGTTTGCCGGTTGCTGTGGCTGTCGTGGTGGATAAGGAATTGTTTCGGGATGGTATGCCGGCTGCTGCGGATAAGTCTGCATTGTTGCACCTTGTGGCATACCTGTTCCTTGCATCACGGGACGGTTTGGAGCCGGTTGGATATATGCTCCATTCGTGTCATGTACCTGTTGGGGCATTCCCTGTGGAATCTGCTGTGGAGCAGGCTGCATGACAGGTTCAGGATTCATAGTATGGGTTTGTTGCTCCGGGAATATACTTGTTTGCATACCGAGCTGTGGCTGACCGTTCATGCTGCCTTGTGGTTGGGGAATTACCGGCGCCGGTTCCTCTGTCATACCGAACAGACTTCCTTCGCTGGCCTGTTTCTGTACTTCTTGCATCTTTTCGTCAATCTCCTTCTGTTTTTCTGAAGGTGCCAGCACCCGTGCCTGTTTCAGCCATGTCATTGCTTCGGAGAACCTTTTTGCGGCAGTTGCATCATCAGCCTTCTTGAGGAGCTTTTCCATTTTTTCCCGTTTTTCCCTGGCTTCCTTTGATTCGGCCGGTATTGTTGGGGCCTTGGATGATTTGGCCTGTGATGTAGCCTTTTCTGCCTGTTTCTCGAAATTTTCCGCATTGACAAGCAGTCCCTGTACCTTTTGTATCGGTTGTAGTATCGTCTGCAGGAAACCCATATCCAGTTCTGCCGGTGTTCCGTTCACGACCAGCGGCACCATGTTCTGCCGCGTATCCTCTTTCAGGCTGTTCCGCCTTGGCATGACTGCCACACTCAGGCTGTTGTCCACTTTACGGATATTGATATTCAGATCCGTACCTGCTGTAATCATCTGATAAATTGATTGAAAAAACATAATTGAAAAATTTTATGGTTATACATAAGTTTCCTTGAAGAATTCTTTCAGGACATTCTCTCTGTCAGGATTTCTGGAAATATCACGCAGAGATTCCAGATAGTAGCCGATGTTTTTAGGCTCATCAACTGTATTGGGCAGACGTCTTTTGACCGGTCTGATATGTTCGCTCTGTGGCCATACAGCCGGCATGACAGGAGCGGAAGATATACATGTACTTGTTTTCATATCTGTAGGTTTTATTGGTTAGAAAAACAGGAGTCCGACAATGAAAAAGATAAATGCTATCCTGACAATCAGTAGAAGAGCTCTGAAAAGAAATCCTATGATTCCTCCGGTGAGCAGGAGCATTGCAATAATACCTGTAGGCATGATACCTTTGTCTGTCAGCATAAGTATTCCGATAACCAATACCAGGGTTACCGCATGCTTGCTGATACTTTCGATAATCTGTAGTTTCATAATCCTTAATTTTATGAATGAATAATCCCATCGGGATGTGTTTTCCCGATTTTATAGGCCTCCGGCCTCTTGGATTGCCTTTTTGCGCAAGGCCTGGCAGGAAAAAATACCGGAGCGCAGCGAGGATGATTTTTTCCTGTCCAGCCAAGCCCTTGAGGGCAGCCTTGCGGCAAAAGGCTGGCAATCCAAGACCTTTGCCGCTTAAAAGCGGAAAAACAGATTCTTTTCTGTACGGATACAAAAAAATGCAGACCTTCAGGCCTGCATTCTCTTGGTTGATTAGGTATAGATGTTATTCTTCTTTTGTGGAATAGGTGTTGAAAATGTCATCAGTCATTTCCTTGGCGAGAGTCCTGATCCTGTTCAGGAAGTCCTGTCCGGTTATCATTCCGCTTTCAAGTCCGGCCAGCTGTTTTTCCCAGTCTGCGGTGAGTGAAGTATCCGCAATTTTCTTTCCACGGATGGTTTCGTAGGTGAACATGCCTTTCGGGGTCGGAACGATATATTTCCCTGAATAACGGATATACTTACGGTTAACCAGTGTACGGATGATATTGGTACGTGAGGATACCGTGCCCAGTCCGTTCAGCTCCATGTATTCCACCAGTTCTGCATCTGTGAACGGATCTACCGGCAGCTCTTTTTTGTGTACCATGTTGCATCCGCATACATTCAGAGTATCACCTTTCTCCACTTCGGGGAGTTCTTTGACGGAATATCTCGATGTCGGGATCATGTCGGAACGCATGAACACGTCATGCCAGCCGGCTTTAATAATTCTTGTTTGTTCGGCCTTGAAATGTTGTGCCGCACAAACCGCTTCAACATTTGTCGTTTCTATGCGGCATGGAGCCATGAATGCTTCGAGCATTCTTCCGGCTACAAGTCTGTAAACCTGCATTTCCTTTTCGGACAGATTCCCGGGACGGATACCTGTAATGATGATGGCATGATGTACATTGGCTTTTTCTGCACTTATTACGTGGCGGGACAAACTGGATATGTCAATACCTCCAGTTCCTTTAGCGGCAGGGAACAGCTCCCATGAAAGCAGACGCGCCATGATTGGTGAAAGCGAGTCAAACACATCCTCCGTCAGATAACGGCTGGAAGTCCTTGGGTAGGAAATCAGTTTCTTTTCATAAAGGGACTGTGCGATGTCATACACCTCTGATGCGGTATAACCATAGCGGATGTTCGCTTCCTTCTGAAGTTGTGTCAGGTCAAGCAGATCCGGTGGAAGTATTTCCTTAACGCTGTGACTGATACCTGTGATCTGTGCCTGATGTGCCAGTTTGCAGTCCTGGAAAAACATTGTTGCGGATTCTTTGCCGGGAAGATCCTGTGTGCGGCGCATCTTGAAGAGGATGCCGTCCTTTTGCAGGCTGATGTAGATGGGCCAGCTGTCCGATGAAATATGGTTTTCCCTTTCACGGTAGCGTCTGCTGATGGCAGCCAGTACCGGTGTCTGCACCCGTCCAAGGGAATTGTTGCCGAGGCCCGTCGCCTTGCACATGGCATAGCTGGCGTTGATTCCGAGAATCCAGTCCGCCTTGTTGCGGCTGTCGGCAGCAAGGAACAGGCTGTTGTAGCAACTGTCCGGCTTCAGGTTTTCCATGCCTTTACGCACAGACTCGTCGGTAAGAGATGAAATCCACAGACGGAAACAGGGCTGTGTACAGTTCAGGTATTGATATACATAGCGGAATGTCATTTCCCCGTCACGGCTGGCATCGGTAGCCGCAATGATGGTGTCACATGCCTGAAACACTCTCTCGATTACTTTAAGCTGGAGCACGGCATCAATGTCCGGTATCCATCCGTTCTCGGTGCGTGTATGACGTACCATCAGTTCAAATTCGGATGGGATGAAAGGAAAGTCATTCCGTTCCAGCTTCTGGGTTCCGTAGTCCTTCGGCATGGCCAGTGACAGCATGTTCCCGAAAGTCCACGTAACCATGTAGCCGTTTCCTTCCACATATCCGTTTCTTACTCTGGTTGCACCGATGATTCTTCCGATTTCTTTTCCTACACTTGGTTTGTCTGTTAATATGGCAATCATGATAAATTCTGTTTTTTATATCTTTCCATACGGTAAGTCCGTATGGAAAGAGAGATGATACATTATGGATTCTTATTTATTCACCTGAAGGGTTGATACCGTTTATGCTGATGACCGGATTTCCATTCTCGTCTTCAATCAGACTGAGTGTGGCATCCATTGTAAGTGAAAATACAGGAGTCTTGATTTTAATGGACATGACATTGGTTTCCTCTCCCTGAAGGAGCAGGTCCATGTTTCCGTCCTTTTCAATTTGCGATCTGCTGATACCTACCGATTCCAGTTTCTCCCAGTCGATTTGTTCAGCCTTGTAGATATGATGATTGGTCTTGTTCATGTTCTTTCCTTTTTTTAGTAGTTGATGATTTGAATGATTTGAATCCCGTTCAGGTCAGACAGCCTGTTTTGCTCCCTTCTTCTGTTCCTGCTGCTGGGTATTGTCAGTCTGTGAAGCACGCTGTGAGGTATTGCGGCGCACATCCGGATTTTCCTGGAAATATTGCAGCTGTCCGGTGTTTGCGTTTACTTTCAGATAGGAATCAAACGGTTTGCCGTTGGGACCTTTCATACCCGTTACAAGGATGGCCTTTCCGTCCTGAAGGTTTGCTCTTTCCTGTGCCGAAAGCAGGTGTCCGTAAACCTCAGCCGGGATGGTAGGTGCCTGTCGTTCGTTGAAACCGTCCGGAGTTCTGGAATACTGTGGTCTTCCACTTGCCAGGTCCAGCTTGACGAATGACGAGAATTCCTCACCTTTACGGTTGATCATGTTCTCAAGATAGATGGGCTGCCCTTTGCGTAAAGCTTCTTTATCTTCCGGTGTGAGCTGTACCGAACAGATTTCCTTCGGTATGTAGATTTCTCCCGTTTCCGGATTGTGGCGTGTATATTGGAGCCCGCCTGTTACCTTATCCATGGTAACGAAGGAGGAAAACAGTTCGCCGTTCTTTCGCTTCATATCCTCTACAAGGATGGTATGTCCTTCATTCAACGCTTTGAGCTGCATGGGGGAAAGCGGTACACCACCGAGCGTCTGCTGATTGAAGGCCTGGTCTTTCGGGAAGATAAATTCGATGCCTCTTCTTTCTGCACTGTATTGCAGATTGGCATTAAACTCTTTACCCTGATTGGATTTCATTCCCTCTACGAATATCTGTTCTCCGTTTTTCAGTTTCTGAATTTCGTCCGGAGTCAGGGTTACCCCTTTGATTTCATTCGGGATATAGACATGCTCCTGTCGGACGGCTACCAGTTCGTTGGTATTCTTGTCGATGGAAATCAAACACGGCTCAGTTGTGTTACCACGCAGGTTAAGGTCAGCCACGCGTCCCATGTTCCCGCTTTCACGCAGGTTCTTCTTGTCCTCTTCCGTGAAGATATGTCCGAAATAAGGACGGTCCAGTTCCGGTTCCTTTCTGATACCGTGGATGCCCAGCATGACCTGCCCGCCGTTGGATATGAATGAAAGGCGTGCGTCCAGCTTGGCAGTCAGTACCCCAGGAATGTTGAGTGTCAGCGGCATTGTCCTGTTGGTCTTGTATCCTTTCAGCATGCCGTCAAGCTGTCCGGACTGCTCCAGCATTTCCTTGGATATGCCGAACTTACCCAGTTCCTCCCAGTTAATCATATTCTCGTTGTAGCGGTACGTGGGTGTCTGCTGGCGTTGCGGTTCCTGCTGTTCGCGCCCCTGTGCGGCAGCTTCCACCTGTGATACCTGTTCAGGCTGAGCCTGCGTTGTCTGTTCCTGCTTCTTTGCCATTGTTGTTTCCTCCTCTTTTGTTTGACTGTTTTTCTGATTGTTTGCCTTCGGTACGATTTCATAGCGTTTCAGAAACTCCTTTACCGCGTCTGTATTCTTACCTTCGGCCAAATCCTTGAGAGCCTGTTTGTTCTGCTTGTAATCGTTGAAGGTCATGCGGATAAGCCTGAAATGCGTAGGCTCTTTCAGCTGGCTCCAGAAATTCTTGATGAAGTTTTCGAGGATACTCGAATTCTTGTCGAATTTCAGGAATGAGTTTTCGTTCTTCTCCTCCGGTGCAACCGTCTGATAATTACCTTTCTCGTCTGCCTTGCTGACCACTCCCAAACCCTCTTTGGGGTCGTTCTTGTTATGCACCAGCAAAAGCTCGTCAATTTGTTCCACATAAGGCTTTTCCGGTTTCTTTGTCCGGCCTTGCCTTTTTCCCTTGTCAGGACTGTTTTCTTGTGCCATAATCTTTTGTTTTGGGTGACTACTTGATTTGTTTTACAGTCCAAATGTAAGATGATAAATTGAGTAAACAATTGATTTACAAATAGATGACATTAGATGTCATCAGATGTCATACCTGAGATAGGAAAGAATGTAGAAACAGTAGAAAAAAGAATGAAAAGAAGTAGGAAGAGTTGGAATAAAAGCATAGCAGAGCCACCGGACTATGCAGATCGGAGGGAGTTGAAATCCCTGTCTTATTTCGGGATTTGATAAGCAGACTATGTTTTGTTATTTGGGAAGATGCATTTTCACAGTATTTATGAGGCCATATATGGAATATAAGGATAGCCGCCTTTGATTTACGGCTATGCGTCACGTCGGTCGCAGTTAATCCCTGTAATCTTTTCTTTAATTCTAATCCGTTTGCCGCCGCATTCTTTTTCAGGTGAATTTTCATGGCGTAAGCCATAAAGAAAATTCTCCTGAAAAAAGGAATAAATGCGGCTGGCAAAGCAGGATTGGGATTTATCTTTGATGGAAGGGATAACTCTTTAAGTATAAACAATATTTATTATGATTAGTTGTATGTCGGTTAATTTAAAATCTCTAGTGTTGATTTTCGTATTTTATAATAGTATTAATATTAAAAATATGAAAATTCTGATAGTTGAAGACAATATGATACTTAGCGGCATGATTGAAAAATGGCTGCAGAAGGCCGGTTGCGAAGTATTGACAGCTATAGATGAACCCGGAGTACGTAGTATTCTGAAGAAAAACGAAATCAGTCTGGTATTGGGAGATGTACGCCTGCCGGAAGGTGACGGTATCAGCCTTTTGGAATGGATGATGCGTTCTAAGATGGAAGTTCCATTTATTGTCATGACAGATTATGCCTGTATCACGGATGCAGTCCGTGCTATCAAACTCGGCGCTAAGGATTATTTGCAAAAGCCTGTTCATCAAGAGCAAATGATAGAATTAGTACATAGTATGCTTAAGCAGCCTGTTATTGTACGTAAAGAGCGTTCTTTTGTTGAACGTACCAGTGAAGCTGCCAGAAAAGCCGCTTCACTGGCTCGTCGTGTGGCACCATCGGAACTTTCAGTCCTGATACTCGGTCCGAGCGGAAGCGGTAAGGAAGTGATTGCCCAGATGATACACCGTTATAGCGACAGACTGACAATCGCCGTCTATTTTGTTTTGGTATTGGTAGAAAATGAGCCTTAGAACAAAGACAAACTGGTTCTATATCGCTATTTTTGCAAAAAAAAAGAATATGGAACGATTAGATGTCATAAATTGCTCGAATATACTTATAGCAAGTTATTTTACCAACGATAGAGGGTGTGCCCACGAAAATAAGGAACATACGCTTATTTATCTATGCTCCGGTGAATTGGAAATAGACGAGCGTGGAAAGAAAAGAATTTTGCACGCCGGTGAATGCGCGTTCATGAGACGTGACCATCGGATGTGGCTTCAGAAAAAGGTAGAAAATGGGGAACCATACCATTCAGTAGTATTGAAATTTTCAAGACCATTCCTGAAAGAATTCTATCAGACGCTTAACCGACAACAAATACCGGCAGATTCAAAACGGGAAAAAATAAGTTTTCGCTTGTTGCCAAGTAACAGGCCGGATATACGCTCCCTGTTCGAATCGGTAATACCTTATTTCGAAGCGCAAGAGAAACCTTCAGAGGAAATATTGAAATTAAAAATGATTGAGGGTGTCTATGTACTGCTCAATACGGATATAAATCTTTATGCCTCCCTGTTCGACTTTGTCGAGCCGTGGAAGATTGATATTCTTGACTTCTTGAACGAAAATTATATGTTCGATCTTTCAATGGCAGAAATAGCCAGTTACACAGGACGCAGTTTGGCTACTTTTAAAAGGGATTTTTCTAAAATCAGCAATCTTACTCCTCAAAAATGGATTATCAAGCGCCGTCTGGAAGCGGCACATGACCTGATCAAATCAGGAAAAAAGAAAGTGACGGAAGCCTGTTTCGATGTCGGATTCAAGAACCTGTCTCACTTCTCAAAAATATACAAGGAAGAATACGGAGTTCCTCCTTCTTTGGTGAAATGAGCCTCAGAACAAATTAATATGAGCTTTGCAACAAACCATGAATTATATACTCTGCGTAAATTTGCATCATAAGATATAAGAAATCAATGGTGAATGTCAAACTAAAAGTATAGAGTATGAAGGCAAAAACAATTTCATTGGTATTAATATTGGCTTTAATGTTCCCATTTATGGCTAAATCACAAGTTAAAATCAAACAGACCGCTGGACATGACACTCTCGGAGAATTTGCTCCTGAGTTTGCACACCTGAACGATGATATTCTGTTCGGGGAAGTATGGAGCAGAAACGATCTGCTTCCGTTACGCGACCGTTCCATCGTAACAGTAGTAGCCCTGATGTCGCAGGGGCTGATCGATTCATCTTTCAAATCTCACCTTGAAATGGCCAAGAAGAACGGGGTGACAAAAACCGAGATTGCCGAAATTCTTACCCATGCCGCATTTTATGCCGGCTGGTCCAAAGCATGGGCAGCTTTCCGCATGGCTAAGGAGGTGTGGACTGAAAATGCTGACAGTAGTTCGGTTGCTTCTCTTGAGGCGTATGGACAGACCCTTATTTTTCCGATAGGCAAACCGAATGACGCTTATGCCAAATATTTTGTGGGACAAAGTTATACTGCCCCGATCGTAACAGAGGGTGTACCAGTAGTCAATGTTACATTTGAACCCGGATGCCGCAATAACTGGCACATACACAAAGCCACGAAAGGTGGAGGACAAACACTTATATGTGTTGGCGGCCGCGGATATTATCAGGAATGGGGAAAAGAACCGGTGGAACTTCGTCCCGGGGATTCAGTATATATTCCGGCCGGTGTAAAACATTGGCATGGGGCTGCTCCTGACAGTTGGTTTTCTCATCTGGCCATTGAAGTTCCCGGTGAGAACAGCAGCAACGAATGGTTGGAACCTGTCAATGAACAAGAGTATTCTAAATTGAAATAGTATGAAAATATTGGCACTGACAATGATGGGGCTACTCTTCTGGGGAAGCTCATTGAACGCGCAGCATGCAACGGACAATACTGACAAAAAAGTCCTTGTGGCGTATTTCTCCTGCACGGGAACGACTGAAAAGGTAGCTACAGTTATAGCAAAAGAAGCAAGTGGCAAACTTTACAGGATTACTCCTGCCAAAGCCTATACATCGGCGGACCTCGACTGGAACAACAAGTCTAGCCGCAGCTCGGTGGAAATGGCAGACGAAAAATCACGTCCCGCACTGGGAGGGGATACCGTCAATCCGAAAGATTATGATGTGGTGTTTCTCGGTTATCCGATCTGGTGGGGCTTGTGTCCCCGTCCGGTCAACACATTTCTTGAGAAATATGATTTTTCAGGTAAAACCGTCATCCCGTTCGCGACTTCCGGAGGAAGTTCGATTGCCGGCAGTGTAAGACAACTCCAGAAACTCTATCCTGAAATCGGATGGAAAGAAGGACGGTTGTGTAACGGAGGAACAAGACAGGCCGGAGAGTGGGCCAAACAAGTGCTCAAGTAACTTATGATAGAAGAGATAAGAATAGACTGTCTGCACCAGAGTGCGGAAGAGCTTGAAAAGGCAAAAGAGCTGCGGCAAGATATTTTCCGGTTGAACCATACGCTTCCGGACACGGAAGAATATCGAAAACTGCTGCATAAGGTTTTTCCGAATCTCGGAGAAAACTGCCGTGTCGAGACACCATTTTCCGGCGTCAGGACCGCCAACGTCAGGTTTGGTCGCAATGTCATTATCATGCCCGGATGTCTGATGATGTCTGCCGGAGGAATCACAATAGACGATGATGTGCAGATTGCCGCGAACGTCCAGCTCATATCGAACAATCACGACCTGGAGAAGCGCCATGTGATTACCTGCAAACCTGTACATATCTGCCGGAAGGTGTGGATCGGAGCCGGTGCCACTATCCTTCCGGGAGTCACAGTCGGAGAGAATGCGGTGGTTGGTGCAGGAAGTGTCGTAACGCATGATGTCAAGCCGAATACCATTGTCACAGGCAATCCGGCAAGGTTGATTCGTGAAATAAGGTCACAGTCTGATGGATCTCCGTCCTTGAAATAAATCAGACTAATCAATTCTAATTATATTTTTTATGAAGAAGACAATTATTCTATTCCTTTCAATTTTTATAAACAGTATTGCATTCGTTTCGGCTCAAACAGTAGGACAGAATGGAAAGGAAGTAATGGAAGTCGAAATAACAAACGGCCATATTGATGTTGTCAGTGGAATAGTGTATTCGCAGATTACAACAAGTCGGGAAAACAGAACATTAAAGATGACTTTACTTATTCCACAGACAGATGAGCCTAAGCCGGCCATTGTTTTTTGTCCAGGTGGAGGTTTTACATCTGCTGCGAACGAAAGATATATTGAGATGAGAATGGCACTGGCAGAGGCAGGCTTTGTGGTCGCATCCATTGAATACCGCACAGTTCCGGACAAATTTCCGGCGTTAGTTATAGACGGAAAATCTGCCATACGTTATTTAAGGGAACATGCCGAACAGTTTGGCATCAACCCGGAAAAGATAGGTGTCATAGGTGATTCTGCCGGAGGTTATCTTTCGCAGATGCTTGGAGTTACAGGAAATGAAAATGAATTTGACCAAGGAGATTTTACAGACAAACGGTCTGATGTCCAGGCTGTGGTAACCATCTACGGTATCAGCAATTTATTGAATATTGGCGAAGGGTACTCGAAGGAGATACAAGAAGTCCATGCTTCACCTGCAGTAACAGAAGCCTTGTTGGTTCATGGACCCGCATTTGCAAGTTTTAAGGGCAGTTCCATCTTGAGTGATACCATAAAAGCCATGCATGCAAGTCCTATGGGACATATAAAAAAAGGGCTGCCTCCTTTCTTGATTATGCACGGAACTGCAGACAAACTGGTTTCTCAGGTACAAAGCGACCAACTGTATGAGGCACTTCGTAAAAACGGTACGGATGTACAGTATGTATTGGTCAAAAATGCCGGTCATGCCGACATATATTGGTTCCAAAAGCCGATAATAGAGAAAGTCGTCAATTGGTTTACTGATAAATTGAAATGATATTATCGTCCGATAATCTCATAATGAGCTTACAGATAAAATTGATTGAGCCTTGCAACAAAGTTGTTGCAACGCTTTCTTCTTAAATTTGCACCATAACATAAAAAATTAAGAGAATCATGGAAAATATGAATGGAAAAGTAGCAATGGTAACAGGAGCAGCGGCAGGCATAGGACTGGCAGCTGCAGAAGCTTTTGCAAAAGCAGGCGCCACCGTAATACTGGTGGATATAAACGATCCCAAAGAACAAGCTGAGAGACTGATTTCGGAAGGTTATAAGGCTGTATCATATCATTGTGACGTATCCGACACACAGGCTGTCAAAGAAATGCTCGACTGGATTGTCACAACTTATAAGCGATTGGATGCTGCATTGAACAATGCCGGAATACAGACTCCGCAACGGCCGATGGCAGAGATTACTGATGAGGAATTTGACCGTACGGTAGCCGTTGATTTGAAAGGTGTATGGAACTGCATGCGTTATGAGATTATTCAGATGCTGAAACAGGGCGGAGGTGCAATTGTCAATACCTCGTCACAAGGTGGTGTTACGGGATTTCCAGGACAGGCGGCATACATTGCTTGCAAACATGCCGTAATTGGTCTGACTCGTACGGCTGCCATAGATTATGCAGCCAAAGGAATCCGAATAAACGCCATTTGCCCTGGAGCCATCCGAACTCCGATGGCTGAAGAACTGATACGTCGTAATCCCAGTCTGGAAAAAGAATTAGTACGTGATATTCCTGCGGGGAGACTCGGCAAACCGGAAGAGATAGCCAATGCTGTATTATGGCTTTGTTCACCTCAGGCAAGTTTTGTGGACGGACATGCTCTTCTGGTAGACGGAGCCTTCTCTATTCATTAAGTTATTAACTGAAAATTATTGAATCATGGAGGAGAACAATAAAATGAATATCAGCCGCCGTGGATTTCTGAAGACTGCAGCTTTGGCAGGTGTGGCGTTGGCCATGCCATCGGGCTTGAATGAAGTGTTCGCTGCAGAAAACAGGTCGGCCACTGATAATGACAAAGATTCTGCCCATATCAAAGGACATCGTGTCTTGGGTACGGGTACAGCTGCATTCGAAGTATCAGCACTGGGATTCGGTGTAATGGGGATGACTTATAACCGTAGCCAGCATCCGGACAGGAAGCAGTGCATCCGTCTGTTGCATGAGGCTGTGGAACGTGGTGTGACACTTTTTGATACCGCCATTATTTACGGCCCTCTGAATAATGAAGAACTCGCCGGCGAGGCATTGTCTGAATTCAAGAACCGTATCAGCGTGACAACCAAGTTCGGGCACGAAGTGGTCAATGGCAAAGCAACCGGTCGCCAGGACAGCCGTCCGGCAACCATCCGACGTTATTGCGAAGATTCGCTTCGCCGCTTGAAACTTGACTCCCTTCCCATGTTTTACCAGCACCGTGCTGACCCGAACACTCCTGTAGAAGAGGTGGCGGCAACGATTGCTGATCTGATAAAGGAAGGTAAAGTTCAACACTGGGGCATGTGTGAGGTCAGTGCCGAGACCATCCGTAAGGCCCACTCCATCTGCCCGCTGACAGCCATTCAGAGCGAATACCACCTGATGCACCGTTTGGTGGAGGAAAACGGCGTGTTGGATGTATGTCGTGAACTGGGAATCGGTTTTGTCCCTTACAGTCCGATCAACAGAGGTTTTCTGGGCGGATGCATCAACGAATACACGGTTTTCGATGAAAACAATGACAACCGTCAGACTTTGCCGCGTTTCCAGCCGGAGGCGATACGTGCAAACACACGTATTGTAAATGTGCTGCAAGATTTCGGTCGCACTCGTGGAATGACTTCAGCCCAGGTTGCACTCGGCTGGTTGCTCCAGAAGGCTCCGTGGATTGTACCTATTCCCGGAACTACAAAACTGTCCCACCTGGAGGAGAACCTTCGGACCTTGGATTTTTCCCTCTCGTCCGAAGAATGGAAGGATTTGGAGAATGCAGTGGCTCAGATTCCCGTTATCGGAGACCGCTATAATGCAGAACAGCAAAAACAGGTAGGACTCTAATGTCTGACAATATCATGTAAATTGATTATTATGAAACTACAAATAATTGCCATTCTGACATTTCTTACATTTATGAATACAATGGCAAAGGAATCAATAAAAACGACAGATATGGAAGTATTGGAACTGACTCAGGAGTGGGACAAGACATTTCCGCAAAGCAATAAGGTGGAACATACGAAAATCACTTTTCACAACCGCTATGGCATCACCCTTGCCGCCGACCTCTATAAACCGAAAAATGTACAGGGACAATTGGCCGCGATAGCTGTCTGCGGTCCTTATGGGGCGGTGAAAGAACAAGTTTCTGGAAGATATGCCCAGACTCTTGCTGAACGTGGTTTTCTAACCATTGCTTTTGATCCCTCCTATTATGGAGAAAGCGGAGGTACTCCCCGCAACCTTACATCACCCGAAATAAGTACGGAAGATTTCAGCGCGGCCGTAGATTATCTGACTAACCGTGAAGATGTGGATCCGGAACGGGTTGGTATTCTCGGTATATGCGGTTGGGGAGGATTTGCCCTCAATGCGGCAGCTAACGATCCCCGAATCAAGGCTACTGTAACATCGACCATGTACGATATGAGCCGAGTGAATGCCAATGGATATTTTGATGCCAACAATAATGCGGATGCCCGCTACAACCTTCGTAAACAATTGAATGATCTGCGTACGAAAGAGTATGGTTCCGGGAAATATGAACGTGACGGAGGTGTATTGGATCCGTTGCCGGAGGATGTTCCACAATTTGTAAAGGATTATCATGACTATTATAAGACAAAGCGCGGCTATCACCACCGTTCCCCAAATTCCAACGAAGGAATTACGAAAACCAGTGTGTTGTCATTCATCAATATGCCGCTGCTTACTTATATCAGTGAAATTCGCAGTGCCGTGTTGATGATACATGGAGAGAAGGCCCATTCGCGTTATTTCAGTGAAGATGCCTATAAGCAACTTACGACTGACAAAAAGGAATTGATGATCATTCCCGGAGCCAATCATGTCGATTTATATGACAATCTTGATGTTATACCATTTGATAAGATAGAAGAATTCTTCAAGGATTCCTTAAAATAGCAATTAGCCTGACAAGGTTCATCAAGGTATTCAAGTATCTGGTAAGCTATAGTTAAACGACGACACCAAAATATATCAATGAGCCTGAAGGCAAATCAACTTGAGCCTCGCAGCCAATATGTTGCGAGGCTTTTCTTTTACATTTGCATCAGTATAACATAAAGATACAGATATGAAAAATAAAATTTATTTTCTATTGACATGGCTTATGTTGGTAACAACGGGCTGTTCCGCAGATGAGCCTCAAAAAGAATCTACCGAAACTCCACAAGTTGAAGAACCTGCAGAACCTTCCGGGAATAGGAAAATATTGGTCGTTTACTTCTCGCATACGGGAAATACACGAACTATTGCCGAATACATACATGAAACGGTAAAGAGCGACCTTGTGGAAATCAAGACTGTGGATACTTATACCGATGACTATGAAACATTGCTGGCACAAGCCCGTGAAGAAGTTGCAGCGGAATATTGCCCACCTTTGGAAACGTCTGTCGAGAATATCTCTTCGTACGATGTTGTATTCATCGGATACCCCATTTGGGTAGAAACAGTAGCACCTCCGATCCGCTCATTTCTCAACACGCATGAGCTTGTCGGAAAAACCGTAGTGCCATTCTGTACAAGTGGGACAAGTTCTGCAGAGGCGAGCTATAATCTTATCCGTTCATTATGTCCGCAGTCAGAAATACTTGAAGGAATACAAATCCGTAGAGGAACATATGATACCGCTTACGAACGTATTGTTGCATGGCTGCAAGAAATTGGTATTGTCGAACTGAATAATGGGGTGTGAAATGGGGACAACAATAATTGGACGACGTGATTTCTTAAAGAAATCTGTTACGATAGGAACGGCACTGACGCTACCTTCAATCATGACAAAAGGGAACAAATTGTCCGGAACAGATCATACTGAACTTGTTAAATCTACAGACGCAAGTGGGAAGCAGACATTTATCCTGTCACATCACCGTATACTTGGTACAGGAACAGCGGCTTTCAAAGTTTCCAGTCTTGGTTTTGGAGTCATGGGGTTAAACCTTCATCGTGGTGAACATCCTGATAGAAAAGCGTTGATAAGAATATTACACGAGGCGGTAGAACGTGGCATCACACTTTTCGATACAGCAGAATGTTACGGACCCTACATCAATGAGGAATTGGTCGGTGAAGGACTGGCCTCATTTAAGAATCGCATTCATGTCACCACTAAATTCGGCTTTGATTTGGATGGTGAAACAGGTTCGCCATTCAACAGTCGTCCGGAACGCATCCGCAAGGTTGTAGAAAATTCTCTTCGCCGGTTGAGAACGGACACCATTGGAATTCTATACCAGCACAGATTGGATCCGAATGTACCGATTGAGGATGTTGCTGGAACGGTAAAGGAACTGATAGAGGAAGGTAAAGTCTTGCATTTCGGGTTGTGCGAAGTCGGTGAGAAAACCATTCGGCGTGCTCACGCTGTGCAGCCTATTACGGCCATTCAGAGTGAATACCACTTGATGTGGAGAGAACCGGAAAAAGACATACTTCCTTTGTGTGAGGAGCTTGGTATAGGCTTCGTTCCTTATAGCCCTATTAACCGTGGCTTTTTAAGTGGAGCAATTAACGAATATTCCAGGTTCGATAAAGGAAACGATAATCGGGAGTCTCTTCCTCGTTTCAGACCGGACGCAATACGTGCCAACTTGCGTATCGTAGAAGAATTGAATAAGTTTGGAAGAACAAGAGGTATTACTGCCGCACAAGTGGCCTTAGGATGGCTGTTATGGAAAAGGCCTTGGATTGTCCCTATTCCTGGTACAACAAAACTGTCTCATTTGGAGGAAAATCTTCTCTCTGGGGACTTGAATATCCCGTCAGAAGACTGGATGGATTTAGAACGCAGTATTTCATCAATTCCAATTTTTGGGGAACGATACCCTAAATCATTACAAAGTGCTGTTGAATAGGTAGATTATGATGGATATGCAGAAAAAAGGATTGTCACGCAGAGGATTTATCAAGACATCAATGGTGACTGGAGGTGCATTATTTTTGAGTGGAAAACTGTCTGCTGGCTCTGCCGATTTCCACGTTGGAAAAATAAGAGAAAAGAAGGAACTGTCTGCTGGCGATCCAATTTTAGCAGGAGTGAGTGACATCCATCTTCATGCCGCCCCGGATTCCAAGATTCGTTTAGGTAATGAATTGGAGTTTGCCCGAGCCGCCCGTAACAGCGGTTATAAATCAATTTTGTTCAAATCAAACGATTTCAGTTGCCATGACCGCGCATATCTGATTCGACAGGTATTGCCCGATTTTGAAGTATTCGGAAGCCTGTGCATGAACAGGGTGTTCGGGAACAAGGTAAATGCATTTGCCGTAAGAAAGGCTATAGCTACAACGGGTAATCTTTGTCGATGTATATGGATGCCTACGCAGGACTCCGTCTATCAGAATTTCCGCTATCACGGTACAAAAGACGGAATACCGGTATTGGATGAAAACGGACGGGTTTTATCTGAGGTTGTTCGTGTGATGGAGATATGTGCCGAAAAAAATATCATCTTCGCCACCGGACATTCTTCTCCAGAGGAAAGTATCAGACTGGCCCGCAAAGCCCAGGAAGTAGGAGTAAAAAAATGTGTTATAACCCATGCCAATTCCGGTATCTGGAAGATGACTTATGACCAGATCAGACAATGCTTTGACCTTGGTGCGTGGATAGAATACAGTTACATTACCAACTTGTGGGGACCCGGAACAGGCTTGCCTGATTTCGAGCGGATGAGTGACACGGAATTTGCAGATTTTGTCCGTATTGCTCCTGAACGCAGTATTATAACGACAGATCTTGGTCAGACAGGCATGCCACATCCGGTTGAAGGAATGCGCCGTTGCATCCTTGCATTGCTTGAGAATGGATTCTCCCAACAACAGGTGGACTATATGGTACGCACCAATCCCTCATCACTCGTCGGCCTTTGATTAAAGCAGAAAACAAGCATGACAACAAAACAGAATATATATTCTATCAAAATGACAGATACGGTATCCCATACCTATCACATGTTCAGGAATCATACACTCGCATTTGTATATGATGGCAGATTACATCTGCGGAACCAATGCGGTGAAACGCTAAGTATCGGCAGCGGTGACTGTGCCTTTATTGGAAAGAACAGCTATTCACATATTTATGCTGAACCCGACGGAAATATACCTTGCCGTGTATTGTTCCTTTCTATTCCTCGAGAATTTCTCTGTGAATACTACCAGACATTACCAGTATCTGACCGTGAACTGACGGCAACAGCATTTCCGGCATTGCATCGTTTGGAATTAAATCAGGAAGTCAAAAGTCTTTTCATGTCATGGATGCCTTACATTCAAAACAAACAGGAGTTGTCAGAAGAACTATTGCGGCTTAAATTGGTAGAAACCATTCAGACCATGTTAAATATAACCAATAGATATGCTTCTGTCTTGTTTGATTTTGCAGGCAAATGTCAGATGAATGTATTCGATTTGCTCAGAAAACCAGAGGAAGAGGATATGGAATGGAAAGATTTGGAGATTGAGCCCTATAACAAATTAAATTGAGCTCTATAACAAAGCTCGTCTGACTCGTTTGTTATAATTTTATATCGTGAATGAAATTGTGATACAAAAGATGTGGAAAGAAGGCTTGAATAGAAAGGACTTTCAAGAAACAGCAGATATTAACTTATTATAATCAAGTAATTTATGAAAAAGTACTTTTATTTATTATTTGTCGCCTTTATGGCTGTGGGATTGGGAGCATGCTCTCCCGATGATTACGAAACAAATGAGCCTGAAACAGTAACTCCTGAAAATCCAGAAAATCCTGATGATGGTAATGATCCGGACAATCCTGATGATCCGGACAACTCCAATCCAGCTGGTAAAACATTGATTGTATATTACAGCTTCACTAATAATGTGCATACCATTGTTACTGACCTGCAAACACAGATTGAAGATGCGGATATAGTTAGAATAGAACCAGCAGAGGAAGGCCTTGACTATGCCGCAAACGGTTATGCCATCGGGAGTACGCTGATTCAAGCAATTAGGGATAATCCAAATGATGAAAGTTCTTATCCTGAGATTAAGCCGGTAAATGTGAATATTGCAGATTATAGCAGGATTATTGTAGGAGCACCTCTTTGGTGGAGTAATATGGCAGCCCCCTTGCAGACATACCTTTTCCAACACGGCAATGAAATGGAAGGGAAAGAGATAGGTCTAATAGTATCAAGCTCAAGCAGTGGAATCAGTGGTGTTGAGTCGGATGCAAAACGGCTTATTCCTGGAGGTAACTTCCTTACTCCAAGCCTGTGGATTCGTTCATCACAAACCTCCAACTGTCATTCATTAATAGCCGACTGGCTGGAACAAATCAATTAAAAAATCTATGAAACGATTAATTCTGTTTATAATGCTTATTGTTCCGGTAATGGTTTTTGCCGGATGCAGCGAAAATACCGACAATCAGGGAACTGAAATGCCGGATAATCCGAATAGTGACAACGATAACAATGAGGATTCGGATACAATTACGCCAGGTAGTGGAAGAATACTTATTGCATGGTTTAGCCGTTGGGGAAATACAAATTATCCGACGGATGTGGATGCTTCAACCGGTGCAAGCATAATCATTGACAATGGAACTCGGAGAGGAACGACTGAGATGATTGCCAGATATATACAGAATACGGTTGGAGGCGATTTACACTTGATAGAGACTTCAGAACCATATCCGACAGATTTTGAAGATGTACGTGACCAGAATCATGCGGAACAGGCAGCAGGAACGCTACCTGAGCTCAAGCAACAAATAGAAAACATTGACCAATATGAAATAATCTTCATAGGTTATCCAAACTGGGCATTGGATGTTCCACAACCGATACTTTCATTCCTTTCCTCATATGATTTTGCCGGCAAGACAGTAGTTCCCTTCTGTACACACGATGGTTACGGTGCCGGCAGCACTTACACTTCTATCAGGAATGCCGTACCTGGAGCAACAATTCTGGATGGAATAGCAATAGAAGCAATAGACGTACCTTCTGCAGAATCGCAAGTGCAAGACTGGCTCAGGCAAATTGGCATAGAACGTACAGAGTCCCCAAAAACGTCTGTCCTAATTACAGCCGGTGAGCATACATTTTCTGGAGAATGGCTTGATATTCCGTTGGCTAATGAAATCAGAGAAATGTTTCCTCTTAAAGCTACATTGAGCCGCTATGGCGGGCGAGAATACTATGGTTCTATGCCTCAGCGACCTGTCAATACCGAAGATGGGCAGCTTTATTTCGAGAATGGAGATATAACTTACTGTCCGTCTAACAATACGATAGCCATCTTTTATGCCAAAGCTGATGATCCGGACATGGGACAGTTAAGTATGAGAGTTATTCCAATAGGAAAAGTTACTTCAGACTTAGGTACTTTCGACGAAATGGAGAGCAGATTGGAATTCACATTTGACAATTCTAAATAAACAGCAACATTATGATACCATTATTTATTGGCGGAATAGGCATGCAAGAAGTATTACTGATTGCATTGATTATACTTCTGTTTTTCGGAGGAAAGAAGATTCCGGAACTGATGAAAGGCATCGGAAAAGGTGTCCGTAGTTTTAAGGAAGGCATAAATGGGATTGAAAAAGAATTGGATGTAAAAGAAAACAATTCTTCCACAAAAAATGAATGATAATGAAGAGAGACCATGCAGAAAACCGACATGACATTTTGGGAGCATCTGGATGTATTAAGAAATTCTTTGATTAAGATAGTATTGGCTGTTGTTATTTGCGGTTTAGTTGCTTTCTTTTTCAAGGATACGATGTTTTATGTCATCCTTGCTGCCAAGGACACAACTTTTGTCACCTATCGTTGGTTCAATGAAATATGCAGATTAATGCATCTTCAGACTATGGATCAGTTTTCTATAAAGCTGATAAATACCGGTCTTGCGGAACAGTTTATAATTCATATGAAAACCTCAGTCTGTGCAGGTTTTCTTTTGGCCTCTCCTTACGTCGTCTTTCAACTTTTCCAGTTCATTTCTCCAGCATTGTATGACCGGGAACGGAAATACTCATTGGGAATCATAACCGGCGGATATATTATGTTTATCATAGGTGTCCTGCTCGGTTATTTTCTCATATTTCCATTGACTTTACGCTTCTTGGGAACTTATCAGGTCAGTAGTGAAGTAGAAAACATGATTTCTATACAGTCTTATATTGGTACTTTTATGATGATGAATTTATTGATGGGAATAGTGTTTGAACTACCTGTACTATGTTGGCTTTTGGGACGTTTGGGTTTGTTGGATTCTACTATTATGCGCCGTTTTCGCAAACATGCAATAGTGGCTATTCTTATTATTTCTGCCATTATAACACCCACATCAGATATATTCACACTTATGCTGGTTGCATTGCCAATTTGGTTGTTGTATGAAATAAGCATTTATGTTGTAAAGGATAAATCATATCACTCGAATGAGCAGTTTGTTACGTAAAAAAATATTTCTGTGTTATATTATCATAACAGCTATAGTTCTATTTCTGACTGTTGTTATGGTCAACGAGCGTTTCCGCTTTCGAAGGTTTGAGGGCGTTATAAATGAAACGAATTATGCCCGTGAAAATATTCATAAAGCTCATTTGTATATTACCAGGTTGGCAACTTTAGGCGAATCGGTTATTGCATGGGATGAATCAGATTATAACAGATACCATTATCAGCGTCTTAAAACAGACAGTATTCTGCTTGAAATAAAATCCGGGTGTGGAAATTTCTTACGTCCTGTTCAGATAGACTCTTTACGGGTGCTGCTTGAGACGAAAGAGACACACCTGTTCAGGATAATGAAAGCAGTCCAATCCTGGGTGGAGTCTGACAGTCTTCTTGCTAATGAATTACCTGCATTAGCCACCCAAACGGTCAGGATTAAGACAATAACACAGAAAAAGAAAGGAATTGCCGGGTTATTTGGGAAAAAAGAAACGGTACAAGTTCCATATATTACAAATGAAATACAAAACTTTAATAAAAGATTGACTTCTGCTAGAGATTTGCGAAACAATCAGATGGAAATTTATGTGGACAGCTTACGTTTACAGAATAGACTATTAAACCATAAGTTATATGATTTTGTTTCTTCTCTTGATAACCAAATACAGCAGTCATTTACAGAACAATATCAGGAAATAACGGAGACAAGATGGAAATCTTTCCGACTGTTTGCTATAGTGATAAGTATTGTTATCGTTCTGTTTGTTATTTCTTTTTTCATTATACTATCTGATTTACGTAAGGAAGAAAAGATAAAAGTTAAACTACAGCAATCTGTTCAAGAAAATGAGGATTTGCTTGAAATGCGCAAAAGAATAATTCTGACTGTTTCTCACGATATACGTGGTCCTCTCGGTAATATTCATAACTGTGCTGATTTGGCTTCCCAAACACGGGAGAAAAAGAAACGTGAACCATATTTGGAAGATATACGCCATTCCTGTCATCATATCCTGCATTTGGTTAATGACCTGATGGATGCCTATCGGATCAATGAAGCCGGTGATTTGCGTAACGATACGCCATTTTATCTTGACCGTTTCCTGCAACGCATCTCAGACGAGTTTTCCCGCAAGGCTGTTGCAAAGGCCTTATATCTTCAATCTGAACATCAAAATTCATCTTTTGTTGTAAAGGGTGATGCTGATAAACTGGAGCAGGTGCTTGCCAATTTACTGACCAATGCCATCAAGTTTACTCCATCAGGAACCATAAGTTTTTATTCAAAATATTTGGAAGGAAAGCTGCACATTGAAATCAGAGATACCGGTATCGGAATGGATGAGGAAACGCAGAAAAGAATATTTGCTCCGTTTGAACGTGCTGCACAGAATGTAAATTCGGAAGGTTTCGGTTTGGGCCTTTTTCTGACAAAGGGACTGGTCAAAGTCCTGAATGGTATTATAACTGTGGAAAGCGCACCGGGAAAGGGAAGCATTTTCAGGCTTGAGATTCCTTTACCTGAAACGGATGAACTTGTGGAAGAGGACAAGCCTGATAGTGATTCAATAACTATTTTACCGAAGAATGTGCTTGTTGTGGATGATGATCCTATATTGTTAAAAATAGCGGAGGACATGCTTGGACGTAAGGGAATTTCCTGCACAACCTGTATGAATTTTCAGGAAGTCGTGGTTGCTCTTGGGAAATCGGATTATGATATGGTGTTGACAGATGTACAAATGCCAGATACCGACGGGTTTGCTCTGTTAAGATTGCTTCGAAATTCAGATATTGGAAATTCAAGAACCATTCCAGTTGCGGTTATGACTGCCCGAGGAGATGGTAATAGCGGAATCTATGAAAAAGAAGGATTTGCGGGTTGCATTCATAAACCGTTCAATATTCATGCATTACTTACTTTTTTATCAACAGTCATGTCTCAAACAAAAATTTCTCAAACTGGAGATTTTAACTTCTCTTGTCTGTTGGATAATACAGATGATTATGGACATATGCTGTCTCTTGTTCTCATGGAATCAAGAAAAGAAATTGAAGAACTTACAACAGCCATAAAGACAATCAATCGAGAAAGTATTAGGAAAACAATACATCGAATGATGCCTGTATGGGAAATGCTTGAAAAGGAACAGTTGTTGCGTGATTTTCAAGAAAAGTTACACGATATGGATATTAGTGATGATGTTATTTGTGAAAATGCTATCCAGATTATAGAGTGGATTGAAAAATTAATTAATGAAACAGAAAATGAACTGAAAAAATATGAAAATTCTGATAGTTGAAGACAATATGATACTTAGCGACATGATTGAAAAATGGCTGCAGAAGGCCGGTTACGAAGTATTGACAGCTATAGATGAACCCGGAGCACGTAGTATTCTGAAGAAAAACGAAATCAGTCTGGTATTGGGAGATGTACGCCTGCCGGAAGGTGACGGTATCAGCCTTTTGGAATGGATGATGCGTTCTAAGATGGAAGTTCCATTTATTGTCATGACAGATTATGCCTGTATCACGGATGCAGTCCGTGCTATCAAACTCGGCGCTAAGGATTATTTGCAAAAGCCTGTTCATCAAGAGCAAATGATAGAATTAGTACATAGTATGCTTAAGCAGCCTGTTATTGTACGTAAAGAGCGTTCTTTTGTTGAACGTACCAGTGAAGCTGCCAGAAAAGCCGCTTCACTGGCTCGTCGTGTGGCACCTTCGGAACTTTCAGTCCTGATACTTGGTCCGAGCGGAAGCGGTAAGGAAGTGATAGCCCAGATGATTCATCGTTATAGTGACAGACGTGAGAAGCCTTTTGTTGCCGTCAATTGTGGAAGCATACCTAACGATTTGCAGGCTTCTGAATTTTTTGGTGCGGTCAAAGGTGCTTTTACAGGAGCTGTTGCTGATAGGAAAGGACATTTTGAGACGGCCAATGGAGGAACCTTATTCCTGGATGAAGTCGGTAATATGCCGTATTCCATGCAGATTCTTCTCCTGCGTGTCCTTCAGGAAAAGGAGTTTAATCCGGTAGGAAGTGATAAAGTGAAACATACCGATGTACGTATTATTTCTGCTACCAATGAGGATATGAAAAAAGCGGTGGAGGAAGGTCGCTTTCGTGAGGATTTGTATTATCGCCTTGCAGAACTCGAAATTGTTCAACCGCCATTAAAAGATTGCAAAGACGATATTCTTCCGCTTGCCGAATACTTCAGAAAAGAACATTCCGGTAGAATCCGTGTCAAGAATGAGGGATTTACCGAAGAAGCAAAAGCATGTATGTTGGGATATGACTGGCCGGGTAATGTGCGGGAATTGAACGCAAAGATCAAACGTGCGGTAATTGTTGCGGATAATGCATTATTGGATGTCTGTGACTTGGGACTGGACAATGTAGATTGTAGTGACAATCCGGATATTCGTATCATTCAGGAAAAGGAAAGGATACGAAATCTGTTTGATAAAAATCATGGTAATGTCAGCAAGACAGCAGCGGAACTCGGTTGCAGTCGTACAGCCCTGTACAAGAAAATGAAGAAACTTGGTCTGAAGTAATCTTTATTCTTTAAGGCTGTATACCAGTCTGCATACATTGTTTCGGAATGTTTTGGACTCACGTAAAGTCCATTGTCCGAATTGAATCTTTCCAGTTATGTTTTTCCCACTTTTGTATGATATTGGAAGCAGGTAAATGACCAGTTCATCTGCGAGTCGGAAGAGAAATACTCCACCAGCATATTCGGCACTTTTTTCGTCCTGTACTTTCATAAAGAAGGTACAGTTATTGTCTCGTCTCTCTTTTGCATCCATCAAGTCAAGCATGCCGTAATGCGGATACATGTTGAATGTAGCCCGCTCTTCCCAATAAGGGAAGCCGTTCCGGTCTGTATTGAGCCATACCATCAGTTTCTCATTTTTGTCCGGCAGGAAACCGTCCAATGTGACGGGCATAATAATCTGTACTTTTGCCATACCTCAGCTTATTAAAAAAGCATGAAACCCATGCAGAATCCAAAGCTGAGGGTCTGGTAAACCCATTGTAAAGATACGCATGGGCTCACGCTATAGGGTATAGCATAAGCCTCACGCAATAGCCTTTACAATTTTTGAAATTTACCAGATTCCAGCTTTGGGCATCTTGCGACTTATGTATATAATCGACGGAAAACATCCCGTAATCCGCCGTTATGTTCTATTTCAAGTTCAAAGATAAGGAATGTTCCCTGAAAATCAAATTGATTCAGGATTTATTTGTCATTCTGTATCTATTCAGCTTTTCTTCTCTCCTCTTCTACACTTTCTATTCCCAGCCGTTCACATAGTTCCGGGTCGTTCTTTATACGTTCCATTTCATCGTTGATGATAGCCTGGGCATCCGCCTTTATCTGGTCATAATTACGCTGTATCTGCTGGAGCATGATGTCATTCCCTTCACTGTCCTTGAACGTGTTGATAACCGGGATTTTTTTATAAGCCTTTTCTTCCGCACTTACTTTGGCATGGTCCACGATAATTTCCGCATGGAAAATCTTCTGGTCTATTTTCTCACCGAAATTATCCGACACGGAACCGACAAACGTACCCTGTGATAGGTTGGAAATCTTGGATGCAGGAATCAGAGAATCCAGCTGGGTATTAATGGATGTGGAAACATCCTGACGGTTGATGGATATGGACTGTCGTTTCTGAAGGATTTTTCCAAAGCGTTCGGAAAGTGTTTTGGCTGTTTCACCTACCACCTGACCGCTGAATATGTTGCCGACTGTATTTTGAATCACCTTGCTTTCCTTTTCACCGTAGTCACGGTTAAGCTGGCTGAAATCCTGAAATCCCAGACAGACCGCCACCTTGTTGGAACGTGCCGTTGCAATCAGGTTGTCCAGTCCTCGGAAATAGATGGTAGGAAGTTCATCTATAATGACCGTGCTTTTAAGCTGCCCTTTCTTGTTTATCAGTTTGACGATTCTGGAATTATACAGTCCGAGCGCAGCGGAATAGATGTTCTGCCGGTCCGGATTATTGCCTACACAAAGGATTTTAGGCTCCTTCGGATTATTGATGTCCAGAGAAAAATCATTGCCTGTCATGACCCAGTACAGCTGTGGAGAAATCATTCGGGTAAGCGGAATTTTCGCTGAAGCTATCTGGCCCTGGAGCTGATCCTGAGCCCCACCTTTCCAGGCATCCATGAAAGGGGAAAGGTAGTTCTCCAGTTCCGGATAGGAAGTCAATATGGTAAACAAATCTGAGTAAGGTTTGTTCAGCAGTTCCACGGCATGAGGGAACGTGCAGTAGATACCGCCTTTGAATATTTTGAGATACCATATAATGGCTGCCAGCAGGATAATCGGAGACTCTACAAAGAAATCACCCTGCTTTTCAATCCAGGTGCGGTTTAAGTTGAGCATAATGGTATAGCTTGCTTCGTATGCGTCAGAGATGTCCGTCATGAACTCCGGATTGATGGGATTGCAGCGGTGTGAACGGTGCGGATCATCAAAATTGATGACGTAAAAATGCGGCTTTACCTTGTATTTGTCCATATTGTGCAACAAGGTATTGTAGGCAATAGTAGAAAGATCATCGAATTTATAATCATATATATAGGTACTAAAACCTTTGGAAATCATCTGTTTGATGTAGTTGTTTACTACTGCGTATGATTTACCGGAACCCGGTGTTCCCAATACGATGGTCGCACGGAAAGGATTGACCACGTTGATCCAGCCGTCGTTGAGCTTGCCGCCATATTGGAATCTAGTGGGCAGATTGACCGAATATTCATTCTCCATCAGCCTTGTCTCCTGCATGAAGGATTCGTTTTCCATATTGAACACGTCCTCCATCAGGTTATGCCTGTAAAGCCTGCTGATCCACAGTCCCGCCATGAGCAGGCATAGATAACCGGCTGCAAGTGTCACCACATACAGGGCAGTAATCGCTTCGTGTGGAAAAGGCAGGTCAAGCAGCCACCAGTTCATGAAAAATAGAACAGCCCCGGCAGTAAGTACCGCCCATATCCGCTGCCAGGTTATTTTCTCACCCTTGACTCCGATAGTACCCATACAGGATATGGCCAGCAGAAGAACCGCCATCAGTTTTGTCCAAAGGATACAGCCGAATATACCGGTTGTCCTGTCAAAGTTCATCAGTATCCGGTCTATGACATCCAGATTCAGATGCCAGGCACTCATACTGGGATAGCAGTACACATAAACGTGGACTACCAGAATAAAAATACTGACTGCCCTGCCGAACTCCATGATCTTGGCAAGGGCTCTCAAATCGTCTTCCTGTTGCATAATGATGTTGATGATTGTGGGGGAATCCTTTGTTCCCCCTGTTGCTGACTGATTTTGATTGATCAGATACCGCGTGATTTGCGTTTTTGCGGTTTCTTTTTCCGTTTCATGCGGCGACGGAACGCTTCTTCCTCGTAATCGACTGCCGGATTTGCCTCAAAGGAGAAGATGCCTGCCGCCTGTTCAAGCGCACTGCCTTCTTCCATACGGTGGCCGTACCGTTTCCAAAGTTCTTCCGGACCGGACTGTTGTCTCTCCTGCCAGGGTATTCCTTCCCACCAGTTGACAAGGTCGTTGAATACGTTGGCGGAAAATTCCTTTCCCATACGTGAGCCGTTGAACACCTCGCGCCGTTCATGGTCTATGAATGTGACACCATAGATACGTCCGGTATCGTTCCTTCGAAATACCACATCAATGTGCTCCTGCTTCAGCAGTTCCCTGAATTCCTGTTCAGACCTTGCGCAACGTATGGCCTGTATAACCTTGGCTGATATGGCTGGCGACCATCTGCCTTCCTTGAAATCCTGTGTGTGCCGTAACATACGTTCGGACAGTCCCGTATTTCCGAAACGCTTGCCGAACCTTGTACTTTTTATCGGAGGGCTGACCACTTTCCCGTTGTCGTCTGTAGCCGAATAGATGATACCCGTATAGGGTGTTCCCTTGTAATCGCCCCGTACCTGTCGGGCTTCAATGTTCAGCATGGAAAGCAGTGCGGAATACTCTCCGAAAGTCTGGAAACGGTAGCTCTCCAGAACGGCCTTCAGTGTGTTTCCTATCTGATGGCGTATATCCCCCTGTAAGGCATCCACCTTTTTCAGTTCCGCTTTCGGATTCCGTCTTTCCGTATCCGCACTGTTACGCAGTCCGAATTCCTGTTCCAGTTCCCGGCAAGCTGTCATGGAACGGCGGTGCTCATAGGAGTCATTGATTTTCCTTCCTTCATCGTCAATGCATACACTCACGATATGTACGTGCGTGTTGCAGGTATCTCCATGTCTGTACACGATGAACGGCTGGTCACCATATCCCATTTTCTGCATGTATTTTTCTGCCAGTTCCGCCAGCCTGTCATTGTCTAGCCTGTCTTCCGGTGCCGGACTGAGGGCGATATGCAGGACCGGCTTGTCTGTCCTCCTGTTTGCCGTCATATGGTTCTCAAATGAAAGGAGAGCCAGACGCATGTCCTCGCTCGGCAGTCCCGGGCGGTCGGAAATCATCCGGTGTCCTGACAGGATTTCCGCCGTCCCTTGAAAAACCTTTTCATGGTTATAGGATAGTGCTCCGTAAAGGCTTGCCCCGTGACTTATCTTTGCAACCATTTCTTTTCATATTCTTTAGTTAAGGCCATAATCTGTTTGTTGAGCAGTATCAGTTCCAGGGTAGCCCTTTCAAGTTTGTAAAGCAGGGACATCGCCCTTTTTTCCCCGAAGTTTTTCTGTACGGCCCTTACGACCTGATTGTAATTGTTGCCTATTGCCTGGAATTGTCTGTAAAATTCCCCGAGCCGGATGTAGTAGTCCATGGAAACCTTATCCACCTTGATTACCTTCAGTTGTTCTGAAAAGATTGATTTCTTGATAAAGATTGTCCTGTCCCTTGCTCCGGATTCCATAAACAGTTTCTCAAATTTGCTTTTTTCCTGCGCGTTCAGACGGAAACTGTACTTGTAGTCCGCCGGATCTGTCTTCGGTTTTCTGCCTGTCCTTTTAGCCTGTTTTTTCTCCATGCTTTTCTGCTTTTGGGTTGTTTTGCTTTATCCGTCAGATTTTCCGACTTTGGAGGAAAATCCCCCGACCGTGAGGGAGGGCAAGTTGGTCTTTGTCGGGCAGAATACTTTCTGTCGGACAAAGACACAACTTGCTCTGTTCGTTTGAACAGAGAATCCACCTCCGGCGGATTGCTGCGCGACGTGAGCGGCGTGCTGCTGTCCGTCGGAAGATGCTCCAAGCCGTCTATCGGTTCTGACTTTGCAAAATTATGACCGTGTAAACAGTTGTGAAATAGTGGATTGTATGACATATAAAGACGTCTGATGACATCTGATGTCATGGAGCAGGCTACATATTACCTGTATGCTTGAAAGACCTTATTTTTGACGCGATTTAAGCGTGCAATATTGCAATAACATAATAACATAACAACATAACAACATAGTATTGCAATAACATAAGGACATAATAACATGGCAACATAGTATTGCAATAACATAAGGACATAATAACATGGCAACATAGTATTGCAATAACATAAGGACATAATAACATGGCAACATAGTATTGCAATAACATAAGGACATAATAATATGGCAACATAGTATTGCAATAACATAAGGACATAATAACATGGCAACAATAGTATCACAATAGCGTAATGCCATTATAAGATTAGTGAAAGAAAAAGTGAATATTAACCCCAAAAACAAAAGGTATGAACAAACGTCCGATTCTTGTCGCCTTCAGCAATCAGAAAGGCGGTGTGGGCAAGTCCACGGTAACAGCGGTTCTTGCCAGTTATTTTAATTATGTAAAAGGTCTGAAAGTTGTTGTCGTTGACTGTGACTATCCCCAGTTCAGTCTGGAAAAACTAAGGGGAAGGGATTTGAAGAACCTTGAGAAAAGCGAGTATCACCAGCGACTTTTCTGCCGTCAGTTTGAAGACGGTTCCCGTAAGGCCTATCCGATTGTTACTTCCACGCCGGAGGCAGCCGCAGAGATTCCCGGCAAACTGGAAGGCGACTATGACCTGATATTCTTCGATCTTCCCGGAACGGTGAACTCCCGTGGTGTATTCGAGTCCGTCATGAACATGGATTTTATCTTTACTCCCATTGTAAAGGACCGTATGGTCATGCAGAGCAGCCTTTCCTTTGTATCGACCGTTCAGGATTTTATCGGACAGCATCCGGAAGCTCCCCTGAAGGACATACGTTTATTCTGGAACCGTATGGACAGCCGTACTTCAAAAGAACTGTATGTAATGTATAATGCAATAGTGCTCCGTATGGGGTTAAAGGTCTTTGAAACCGTACTTCCGGATCTTGAACGCTTCAACAAGGAAATGACACCTTCTTCCAGGCAGCATTTCCGTTGCACCCTTCTCCCTCCTTCCGAATCACTACTGAAAGACAGCCGTCTTGAGGCGTTTGCCCAGGAGATGGAACGTATCATATTTCCGGGATAAGAACTATGGCAAAGAAAAGAGAGATATTCAAGGTGGATGAGGATGCCTTGAAGGACATGATGGCCAGTGAATCCATTTCCTGCGGTAAATCTGGAACTGATGTCGGTGAGAATGTTCTTCCTGTCACAGAAAAGGAAAAAAATGTGCCGGAAGTAAAGACACAGGGACAGGAAAAGTCCCGCAAAACGATACGCGCCGATCCCGGACTGGAAGAGAAGGTGGAAATGTACAAGGAACTGTTTCTGGACAGAAAGAAGTCCGTACACAGAAAGCAGACCTATATCAGCTATGACATGTATTGCAGGCTGGCCCGTATCCTTCCCCTTCTGAGTGATGACATGACTGTGCCCGCTTTTTTGGATAATGTGCTGGCACACCATCTTGAGACTTACAGTGAAGAGCTTGGCGAGCTGTTTCGCCGAAAGACCCCAAAAACATTCTGAAAATGATGTGGATTGTATTGACTGTTGCCGTATTGGTTTGCGGCCTGCTGTTATGTTGCGTTTATGTACTGTCCAATAAGATTTGTTCACTGAAAAGACAGGTCAGAGAGTTGAATGAGAAAATAGGAATAGCGAACTGCTTTCCCGAATATAGCCGTGTGTATCTGAACGATGCTCCAGTCGGGAAAGGACGCCAGATTCGTATCCGTTGCGGTTTGTACAACAAGGCAAGCCGCCTTATTCCGTTTATGGCTCCCGGCATGAGTGTTTCAGTCTATGTGAGCAATATCGTGGAGGAACACTTGAAACGCCACGGAGAATTGCTGAAGAATGAACTTGAATGCTTTCTCTATAAGGATTCTTTATGGAAGAACTGATATACTTCTGTGTACGGATTGTCTGTATAGGCTATTTGCTGTACTGCGTGTATGGCTGGAGAAGGCGTATCGAAACTGTTTGTACTCTGCTTTATGGGAAACCTTGCGTGAAGAAGGAAAAGAAAGAAACTGCCGGAACGGAATCTGCGGTTTCAGATGCAGAAGTGATGGGAAGTACCCGTTATGTCTATCTGGACGAGAATGCCGGAAAGACTGCCGCTCCCTTCATGAGCCAGCCACTTGAAAGGAATTTTATCGGTGAAGAGGAGGATGTGCAGCAGGAAGATGTGGAATGCAACCTTCAGCTGGATAAGATGAAACTCCTGCAGGAAGTCCAGGAAGACCTTGATGCGGAGTCTCCCGAAGTGGAATCCGTATCACCTGTTCTGTCCAGCAGGGACATGGAAGTACTCGGCGAATATCTGACACATCAGGATGAAGCCGACCATGAGAAGGCCATGCAGGCAGCCCGTGTCCTGTTCTCCATCAGGCAGACCAGCCTGATTGACGTGTTCCTTTCCAATATGGAGAATTCCGCGATTGTAGAGGAACTGATAGACAGGTATCTTGACGAGGACGGCAATCCCAGACCGCTTAAAGTAAAGGATGGGAATGAACCGTCTGAGGATTGGCGGAAATATATCTGACACCGATATATTCAGGCATCCCGGAAATCTTTTCGGGATGCTTTTTTTATGTCTGTAAGGCTTCCTGAATGACATCTGATGACATCCGGTGACACCTGATGACAGTGTTGTATCACAGCGGTTTAAGCCTTATATATTTGCAGTCGAATTCAAAATTTATGTCAAACCCCAAAATGATTCGACAATGAAGAGAAGAATCCTATTTTCAGTATTGTGTGTGCTGGCAGCGGCAGGTGCCTTCGCACAGGGACAGGGTCTTGCCGGCATCAATGAGGCTACCAGCCTTATGACTTCGTATTTCGATCCGGCCACCAAATTGTGTTATGCCATCGGAGCCGTACTCGGTCTGGTCGGCGGTATCAAGACGTATGGCAAGTTCAGCAGCGGCGATCCCGATACGTCCAAGACTGCGGCGAGCTGGTTCTTCGCCTGCATCTTCCTGATTGTGGCCGCCACCATTCTCCGTTCCTTCTTCCTGTAAGCCATGGATTACCGTATCAACAAAGGAGCAGGCCGTCCGATTGAGTTCAAGGGCTTGAAATCACAGTACCTGTTCTTTTTTGCCGGAGGTCTTGTATCGGTCTTTCTTGCGGTGGTTGTCCTGTATATGGCCGGTGTCAGCCAGCTGGTATGCCTGTCTTTCGGAGCAGTATCCGGTTCCCTGGCCGTATGGCTGACCTTCCGCATGAATGCCCGCTACGGTGAGCACGGGCTGATGAAGATGCTGGCCGAGAAACGCCATCCGCGCTATCTGTCAGCCCGTCGCAGAATATTCAGAGCATTAACCAAAAAGAAGAGAAAGAAATGAGAAGTGTATTGAAGGCCTGTGATCTGGAAGACAGATTCCCGATTCTGGCCGTGGAAAACAACTGCATCGTAAGCAAGGATGCGGACATTACGGTAGCCTTCGAGGTCGAGCTGCCTGAACTGTACACGGTGACGGCGGCGGAATATGAAGCCATTCACGGTACCTGGGTAAAGGCCATGAAGGTGCTTCCCAATTATTCGGTCGTGTACAAGCAGGACTGGTTCGTCAAGGAAAACTACCGGAGCGAAGGAGACGGGACGGAAAGTTTCCTGTCCCGCAGCTATGAGCGTCATTTCAACGAACGCCCGTATCTCAGACACCGCTGCTTCCTGTATCTGACAAAGACCACACGCGAACGTGCCCGTCGCCGCAGTGATTTCAGTACCCTGTGCCGCGGCTATATCCTTCCCAAGGAAATCACGGACTGGGATTCGGTCGTGAAATTCCTGGAGGCGGTGGAGCAGTTCGAGCATATCATGAACGATTCGGGGCATGTCAGGATGAAGCGTCTCAGAACGGAAGAGGTGGTCGGAACGGAAGAATGTCCCGGGCTGATTGAAAGATACCTGACTCTCGGTATGGAGGACACGCACCCCGTATTACAGGACATCTGCCTTGATCCGGAACGTATGCGCATCGGTGACAAACGTCTTTGCCTGCATGTGCTTTCCGATACGGAAGACCTTCCCGGCAGTGTGGGCACGGACATGCGCTATGAGCGCTTGTCCACGGACCGTAGCGACTGCCGTCTTTCGTTTGCGGCTCCGGTAGGACTCCTGCTTTCATGCAACCATGTCTATTCGCAGTACGTGTTCATCGATGACGCGCAGGAAATCCTGCAACGCATGGAAAAGACCTCACGCAACATGCTGTCCCTGTCGAAATACAGCCGCAGCAATGCCGTGAACTATGAATGGGCAGAAATGTATCTTGACGAGGCGCATACGAAAGGGCTTGTTCCGGTACGGTGCCACTGTAACGTACTGGCCTGGGCGGAAGACGAGGAAGAGTTAAGGCGTATCAAGAACGATACCGGCAGCCAGCTTGCCCTGATGGGATGCGTACCCCATTACAACACGATAGATACTCCGGTGCTGTACTGGTCTGGTATTCCAGGCAATGCGGGCGATTTTCCGGCTGAGGAAAGTTTCTATACCTTTCTGGAACAGGCTGTCTGCCTGTTTGCTTCGGAAACGAATTACCGCAGTTCGCCCAGCCCGTTCGGTATCCGTATGACGGACAGGCAGAGCGGCGTACCGCTTCATCTGGACATCAGTGACCTGCCCATGCGCAAGGGAATCATCACCAACCGCAACAAGTTCATACTCGGTCCCTCCGGCAGCGGTAAATCCTTCTTTACGAACCATCTTGTCCGCCAGTATTATGAACAGGGTACCCATATCCTGCTGGTGGATACCGGAAACAGCTATCAGGGACTTTGCAGCCTGATTCATGACCGGACACATGGCGAGGACGGTATCTATATCACCTATGAGGAGGACAATCCCATCGCCTTCAATCCGTTCTATACGGATTCCGGGGAATTTGACGTGGAAAAGCGTGAAAGCATCAAGACACTGATACTCACACTCTGGAAACGTGAGGATGAAGCCCCAAGGCGTTCGGAAGAAGTGGCCCTTTCGGGAGCGGTGAACGCATACATCCGCAGGATAACGGAAAACAGGGATGTCAGACCCGATTTCAACGGATTCTACGAGTTTGTGCGTGATGACTACCGCCGGATGATTGAGGAGAAGAAAGTCCGTGAGAAGGATTTTGACATCGACGGTTTCCTGAACGTGCTGGAACCGTTCTACCGTGGCGGTGATTATGATTTCCTGCTTAATTCGGACAAGGAACTGGATCTTACCAACAAGCGCTTTATCGTATTTGAGCTGGACAATATCAGCGGAAACAAGGTTCTTCTGCCCGTGGTCACGCTGATAATCATGGAAACCTTCATCGCCAAGATGCGCCGCTTGAAAGGCATCCGCAAGATGATACTCATTGAGGAATGCTGGAAAGCCCTGATGTCCGCCAATATGAGTGAGTACATAAAGTATCTCTTTAAGACCGTCAGAAAATATTTCGGGGAGGCTGTCGTGGTCACCCAGGAAGTGGATGACATCATCAGTTCCCCTGTCGTAAAGGAAGCTATCATCAACAACAGTGACTGCAAGATTCTTCTTGACCAGCGGAAATACATGAACAAGTTCGACCATATCCAGCGGCTTCTCGGACTGACCGACAAGGAACGCGGACAGATCCTGTCCATCAACCAGGCCAACCATCCCGGACGTTTTTACCGTGAGGTCTGGATCGGTCTTGGCGGTACCCACTCGGCCGTGTATGCCACGGAAGTCAGCGATGAGGAATATGCCGTATATACCACGGAAGAGTCGGAAAAGCTGGAATTGCAGAAGCTGGCCAAGGAACTGGGCGGAAATCTGGAACTGGCCGTGAAACGCATTGCGGAAATGAGAAGGGAAAGGAAAAGGTCAAACGGTAAAGCATGACGGTTATGAATGACAGTTTTGAATCGGATGAAAGAAAGCGTAAGGAGACAATCGAATGTCTCTACTGGTCCCTGATGAACGGATGGGACATACCGAAGGATATCCGTGAACATTACGGATTTTCAGAGGACTATGAGCTGTACCACCGGCTTGAAAGTATGGAACCGGAAGATTACAGGGAAAGAAGGTTCAGAGGCGAGATACCTGATGCCGTAGAGGTCGATGTAAGACTGACACATGCTGTGGAGAAGGTCTTCGAGCGGCTTTGTTCCCCTCCTCCCGTACAGTATCTCGACAAGCTGTACGGGGAACTGGAAAAGCTGGGAGGTTTCATAGCCAACCCGAAGAATATTGACAGCCCTTTCATCAATTCCGGTTTTCTCATGAAATACGGCATTGACCGGAATTCTCCGGATGAAATCAGGCGGCAACAGTCAGAAAAGGCCTATAAGGAACTTTATGCCAGGTTTGAAACCATGGTCGGCCTGAAGTCCCCAAACAAAAAGGACGACAACGCTATCCGCAAGGAATGCCAGCAGCCAGCCTGTAAAGAAAGGCTGTCCGGAAAAGCCCGCATCCCGGTCAGTCCGAAGCCAAAAAGACGCAAGATGGGGCTTTGAAAAATTTAGTAAAACAAGAACAACATCATTAAAAAAGACAAGACATGAAAAACAGACAGTTGTACAGACTGGCCGCCTGCCTGATCGGGGCGGCATCACTGCTGCTGCAGAGCTGCAGTGAGAGCAGGTTCAAGGACTGTGACCGCCTGTGCGGTTCATGGAGCAGTGTGGAAGGCAAGCCCGATGTCCTTATATATAAGGAAGGTGACGCCTACAAGGTGACGGTCTTCGCCCGCAGCGGAAAGACACGGAAGCTGAAGCCGGAAACCTATCTGCTGGTGGAAGAAAACGGTAACCTGTTCATCAATACCGGCTACCGCATAGACATCGCCTACAATGAGGCGGCTGACGTATTGACCTTTTCTCCGAACGGTGACTATGTAAGGAAGGAGGTACGTCCATGAGAAAAAGACTGCTGCTGCTTTGTGCAGGAACCTTTTTTCTTGCCGGACAGATACGGGCACAGTGGGTGGTAACCGATCCGGGAAACCTTGCCCAGAGTATCATCAACATGTCGGACAATATCGTGCATACCTCTTCAACTGCGACAAGTACCGCCCAGAATTTTGCGGAGACGGTGAAGATATACCAGCAGTACAAGAAATACTATGATGCCCTGAAGTCCGTCAATAATCTGGTGAAGGATGCCCGTAAGGTCAGTGAGATTATCCTGATGGTCGGTGACGTGTCGGAAATCTACGTGACCAATTTCCAGAAGATGCTGGGTGACGAGAACTTTTCTCCAGAGGAGCTGGATGCCATCGCTTTCGGTTATACCAAACTTCTGGAAGAGAGCAACGGGGTGTTGCAGGACCTCAAGCAGGTAATCAACGTCAGCACCCTTTCCATGACCGACAAGGACCGTATGGACGTGGTGGATGACTGTTATGCCAGTATGCGCCGTTACCGCAATCTCGTGAATTACTATACGAACAGGAATATAGCCGTGAGTTTTCTGCGTGCCCGCAAGAAGAATGACCTTGACCGTGTCCTGAAGCTCTATGGCAATGACACCTCCAAATACTGGTAGCCTATGGTATTGTTATCCGTGGATTTCTCGAATCTCCATACCATTCTGGAGAGCCTTTACAATGAAATGATGCCCCTTTGCGGGGATATGCTGGATGTGGCCAAGGGACTTGCCGGACTCGGTGCCCTGTTCTATGTGGCCGTCCGTGTCTGGCAGTCGCTTGCCCGTGCCGAACCGATAGACGTGTATCCGCTTCTGCGCCCGTTTGCGATAGGCATCTGCATCATGCTTTTCCCGACTCTGGTACTCGGAACGATGAATACGGTACTGAGTCCGATTGTGCAGGGAACCCACAAGATGCTTGAGGGGCAGACGATGGACATGCAGCAGTACCGTGAGCAGAAGGACAGGCTGGAACGTGAAGCCATGCTCCGCAATCCGGAAACGGCCTATCTGGTCAGCGATGAGGAGTTTGACCGTCAGCTGGACGAGCTCGGATGGTCGCCCGATGCCATGGCAACCCGCATGGGCATGTATATGGAAGTGGGCATGTACAATCTGGAAAAGAATATCCGTGACGCCTTCCGCAGTCTGCTGGAACTGCTTTTTGCCGCGGCATCCCTGCTTATAGATACGGTAAGGACCTTTTTTCTGGTTGTATTGTCCATCCTTGGTCCCATTGCCTTTGCCTTCAGTGTGTGGGACGGTTTCCAGTCCACGCTCAGCCAGTGGTTCACACGTTACATTTCCGTCTATCTGTGGCTTCCCGTGAGTGACCTTTTCAGCTGTATGCTGGCCAAGATTCAGGTGCTCATGCTGCAGAACGACATCATGGAGCTCCAGAACAATCCGAACTATTCGCTGGACAACTCCAATTCGGTATATGTGATCTTCATGCTCATAGGTATCATCGGATATTTTACCGTGCCGACCGTGGCCGGATGGATTGTGCAGGCAGGCGGTGCCGGAAACTACAACCGCAACATCAACCGTACCGCGACCAAGGCCGGAGGATTTGCAGCCGGTGCCGCAGGTTCCGGACTGGGAAATATCGGAGGGCGTCTGCGTGGGAAATAAACAGAACAGGAACATAAAAATCATGAAAACAGATGGAATTCAAATCACTGACCAATATTGAAAGCAGTTTCAGACGGATACGCCTGATGCTTGCGGTCTTTGTCGGATGCTGCACGCTTGTGACCGTCTTTGCCCTATGGAACTCATACCGCTTTGCGGAGAAACAGCGTGAGAAAATTTATGTACTCGATGGCGGCAAGTCACTGATGCTTGCCCTTTCGCAGGATCTTTCACAGAACCGTCCGGCTGAAGCCAGGGAGCATGTAAGAAGGTTCCATGAGCTCTTTTTCGGGCTGTCGCCACAGAAGAATGCCATTGAGCACAATATCAACCGTGCCTTGCAGCTGGCGGACAAAAGCGCCTATCATTACTATGTGGATTTTGCCGAGAAAGGATATTATAACCGTCTCATTTCCGGTAATATCAATCAGGTGGTACGGGTGGACAGCGTGGTCTGCGACTTTTCCGGATACCCCTACAGGGCCAGGACGTATGCCCGCCAGATGATTATCCGTGAGAGTAATGTGACGGAACGTTCGCTGGTGACTGACTGCCAGCTTCAGAATACGTCCCGTTCCGATGACAACCCCAACGGCTTTATCATCGAACATCTGACCATACTGGAAAACAAGGACATAAGGAGCGTAGAGCGATGAAAAGGAACCTGACGAGACAGGCAGACCTTCAACTCAGGAGGTTCTGCCACAGACTTACCGTTAAACAGCGCAAGGCCGTTCTCTGGATACTGTTTGTCCCGTTTGCCGCCGCATGTGTCTATACGGCATGCAGACCGTTTATAGGCAGTAAGAACCAGGAGTCCGGAATGGATTTTATGGAAAAGGATTCACTCCGTATGGAGTTCATTCAATCTATTGTAAGAAATGGAGAAAGAAAAAGTCAAGAAAGTAATGGAACGGCTGATGAAACCGTTCAGGCTCCGGTCCTCAAAGGACAGGAAGCCGCTGAGTGAGGAACAGAAACGCAAACGCGCCAGATTTGTTGTGTATCCTCTGATGTTCCTGCTGTGTCTGGGAAGTTTCTATCTGATATTCTCACCTTCCGGGCAGGAACGGGAGCGGCAGGATAAAGGACAGGGATTCAATACGGAAATCCCTTCTCCCGAGGACAGCCGCCTGGAAGGAAACAAGAAGGATGCCTATGAAAAGGCTCTGATGGAACAGGAAAGCAGGAAAAGGAAGACATTCTTTGAAACTGCGGAGTCCATGTTTGCCAAAGAGGAACGGAAAGACAGTGTCCGTCTTCCCGATAACATTCCACCAGAGAGGCAAACAAACACGGAAACGGAAACAGAAAAAGGAAATGCCGGACCGGTCAGTTCCTCGGCCGGAGCCTACCGTGAGATGAACCGTACGCTGGGAAGCATCTATGAACCGCGGACCGATCCGGAAAAGGAAAGGCTTCAGGAAAGGATTGAGGAACTGGAGCGTATGCAGCAACAGCAGCAGAAGCAGGAGCCACTGTCAGGCATGGAGGAAAAGATGGCCCTGATGGAAAAATCCTACGAACTGGCCGCCAAATACAATAACCGTCAGGCTGTGGAGACTCCTTCTCCTGTCAGAAAAGCGGAGGACAAAAAAGCCATGCCGGTGAAACAGGTTCACAATGAGGTGGTATCCTCGCTTTCCAGACCTATGAGCGACGAAGAGTTCATATCCGCCTTTTCGGGAGAACGCAATGCCGGTTTCAATACGGCTGTCGGCCGGAAGACAGTAACGGAAGGCAATACCATTGCTGCCTGTGTACACGGTACGCAGACCGTATCCGACGGACAGGCCTTGCGCCTGCGGCTTACCGAGCCCATGTCTGTTGCCGGACGCTTCATACCGAAAGGGACCGTACTGGTAGGTGGCACACGCATACAGGGTGAACGGCTGGAAATCATGGTCAATGCCGTGGAATACAAGGGAACTATCCTGCCGGTGGAACTGGAAGTCTATGATCTGGACGGACAGCAGGGAATCCTGGTGCCGGGTTCACTGGAATATGACGCTGCCAGGGAGATTGCCGCCAACATGGGAACCTCGATGAACAGCAGCATCAACATTTCCACCGATGCCGGGGCGCAGATTGCCTCAGATCTGGGAAAAGGTGTGATACAGGGCGTTTCCCAGTATATATCCAAACGGATGCGTACGGTAAAGATTACTTTGAAGGCCGGACACCGGGTACTGCTCCATTCACCGGAGAAATGAAATACAGGAAACTATGAAAGAAAAGACAACCATTAAACAAAAGCACATGAAGAAGATTCTGATGATGTTTGCCCTTTTACTGGGCGTATCGGCTGCCTGGGCGCAGCAGAGTAGCGGTGATTATTATGAGGGGCTGACCCGCAAGATCGGTTTCAGCCAGATGATTCCGCCGCACGGACTGGAAATAACGTATGACAAGACCGTCCATGTCATTTTCCCGGCTCCGGTCAAGTATGTGGATCTCGGTTCTACAAACCTGATAGCCGGCAAGGCCGACGGTGCCGAGAATGTAATCCGAGTAAAGGCCACGACACGCAATTTCAGGGAGGAGACCAATATGTCTGTAATAACCGAAGACGGGAACTTCTATACCTTCAACGTGAAGTATGCCGACGAGCCGCTGCTGCTGAATGTGGAGATGTGTGATTTCATCCATGACGGAGAATCGGTGAACCGTCCCAACAATGCCATGGAAATCTATCTGACCGAGCTGGATAACGAGTCACCCCGTCTGGTACGTCTTATCATGAAATCCGTGTATGAGAATGACAAACGCCGTATCCGTCATATCGGCTGCAAGCGTTTCGGTATCCAGTATCTGCTCAAAGGGCTGTACACCCATAATGACCTGCTTTATTTCCATACCCAGGTAAAGAACTCCTCGAATGTGCCTTTTGACGTGGATTTCATTACGTTCAAGGTGGTGGACAAAAAGGTGATGAAGCGTACGGCCATGCAGGAGCAGGTGATTTATCCGCTGCGTGCCTATAATTATGTGACACGTGTAAACGGCAGGGATTCGGAATGTACGGTATTCGCCCTTCCCAAGTTTACGATACCGGATGACAAGAAACTGGTTGTAGAGATGTATGAGAAACAGGGCGGCCGTCACCAGAGTTTTGAGGTGGTCAACGAAGACCTGGTGCGTGCGGAAACCATCAACGAACTGAAGGTACGATGAGAACGAAAGTATTGTATATGCTGGCATTGCTGCTTGTCCTTTCCGTGGGACAGGCAGAAGCCCAGCGGATTCTGCCAAGGATGCAGGGTGTGGAAATGCGTGGAGGTATGGCTTCCGATAACGGATACTATATGGGAATGACACTTTCAAGCTATGCCAAAGGCGGGAACAAATGGGTATATGGAGCGGAATACCTGCATATGAAACACGGTTACCGTCATGTGACCATCCCTTCGGTGCAGTTTACGGCAGAAGGCGGATATTACCTGAATTTCCTTTCCGATGCGGGAAAAGTGTTCTTCCTCAATCTGGGAGGATCGGCACTGGTCGGATATGAGACGGTAAACTGGTCCGATAAAAAGCTCTATGACGGGGCCACCCTGAAAAACGGCGATGCCTTTGTGTACGGCTGTGCCCTGACGCTGGAGATGGAACTGTACCTTGCCGACCGTGTGGCATTGACGGCTTCCTTGCGTGAGCGTTTCCTGTGGGGCGGAAGTCTCGGACATTGCCATACCCAGTATGGAATCGGCATTCGTTTTATGATAAATTAGCGGGTTATGGAACTGGAACAGATTAGACGGATTTCCCTTGTAGGTTTTCTTGAAGGTATGGGGCATATACCTGTATCCCGTAAAGGAAATGATGTCTGGTTTAGATCCCCTTTCAGAAATGAGAGAACCGCATCCTTCAAGGTGGATACGCAGCGGAATGTCTGGTTTGATTTTGGTCTCGGAAAGGGAGGTGACATCTTCCATCTTGCCGGAGAACTGACCGGATGTACCGGCTTCATGGAACAGCTGGAGTTTCTTTCAGGGAAATCCGGTATCCTTCCCTTACGGCCTTTACAGGAACGTAAGAAGATACCTCGCGTTTCCGGATTCGAGGACGTGAAAGTGACGGAACTGAGTCATGAGGCTTTGAAAGCTTATCTGAAAGAGAGAGGCATTGATCCGGCCATAGCCGGGAGATTCTGCAAGGAAGTGGCATACGGAATACGGGGCAAACGGTATTTTGCCATAGGCTTCATGAACCGGAGCGGCGGTTATGAACTCCGTAACCCGATGTTCAAGGGATGTATCTCTCCCAAGGACATTTCCTGTGTGTCCCTGTCCGGAAAGAAACAGGATAGGTGCTGCGTGTTTGAAGGGTTTGTGGATTTCCTTTCGGCATTGGTATTGCGGACTGTGAAGGACGAGGACTGCCTGGTGCTGAACTCTATATCCAATCTGGAACGGTCGTATGCCGTTCTGGAGGCTTACGGCAAAATCCGGTGCTTTCTTGACCGTGACCGGGCCGGGATTACCGCACTGGAGACTTTGAACATACATTTCGGGAATAAGGTTATGGACTGTTCCGGTCTGTATGATGGATTTAAGGACTTGAATGAATATCTGACAAAAACAAAGGAAAACAAATGAAGACAGAAAAGAATATGAGAAAAGGATTTGGGCTGGCAGGCAAGATTGCCATGTTCTGCATAGGTCTGGTCAGTCTTGTACTGACCTCGTGCGAATCCGAGCTGGAAATCCAGCAGAGTTATCCGTTTACCGTGGAAACAATGCCTGTTCCCAAGGAACTGAACAGGAATGAGACGGCGGAAATACGATGTGAACTCAAAAGTGAGGGCGATTTTGACGGTACGGTCTATACGATCCGTTATTTCCAGTATGACGGGGAGGGTTCCCTGAAACTGGACAACGGTCTTGAATTCAAGCCGAATGACCGTTATCTGCTGGAGGACCGGAAGTTCAGGCTGTATTATACTTCACTATGTGACGAGGCGCAGAACTTCATTGTCGTTGTCGAGGACAATTGGGGAAACATGACGGAAATGGAATTTGACTTCAACGATGCAGGTGATGAAGAGACGGATGCTGTGGAAGATTCATTGTCAGTTCAGGAAGGAGGTGCCCTATAATAACCGTTAGACTTCTAAGGTCGGTACTGCCGTTGGTGGTACTGACCATGACGGTAACTTCCCTACGGGCACAGGAGAATATGGAGGACTCACGTTGGGAAACGGCTGTCAGGTGTATCAAGAAATATGAAGGATGGCATGGTCCGGAACATCATCCGTATGTTGCATACGGTCACCGTATCAGAAAAGGGGAAAAGTTTCCCACCAGGCTGACAGAAAGTGAGGGAGACAGTATTCTGAGAAAAGACCTGAAGGAAATGTGTGCATTGTTCCGTCATTTGGGAAAGGATTCGCTTTTGGTTGCATGTCTGGCATACCAGGTGGGACCATATAGGTTACTCGGTTATGGCAGGATGCCCAAAAGCACGTTGATAAGGAAACTGGAAGCCGGTAACCGGGACATTTATGCGGATTTCATACGATATTGTCACTATAAGGGAAAGAAAATTCCGTCAATAGAAAGGAGAAGAAAAGAAGAATACAGATTACTGTTTATGCCATAGAAAACAAGACAGCCGTGAATTTATCATGATTCACGGCTGTCTTGTTATAATATCCTGTCTAAAAAAAGTGACAGGGGATAAATGAACCGATTATACTGTTTCAGAGCATCCATATCCAGCTTCATGTTTTTGTAAGGATTTGAATCGTCTGTATAGAAATAGATGTCTGTTGTCTGGTTACCATTTTTTATAATTTTCCCGTTCAATGGTATCGCGTCCACATCCTCGAACTTTTCAAGGGGAAGGCCTTCAATAGAACCGGTTTCCTGTTTGCCGAGACTATTTGTATAGTGATTGAACAGTACAAATCCTTTTCGGGCATAATCAATGTGAATGCCGTATGGACGGTTGCGGTAAAAGTTTTCTCTGGCTTTTTCCTGATAATTTTCCATTATAATACCGGTTTGACAATTTCAATCTTCAATCCGAGTGCATCAATGATACGGCAGAACGTACTGATACCCGGATCTACAATACCTTTTTCTATTCTGGAGATATAGGACTTGTTGGTCCCGATTTTTTCAGCCAGTTCGGACTGGGTCATCTTTTCCTTCTTTCTGGCATCGCATATAATCTGTCCCATGCAGTAGGCGTATGCCTCCTTACGGAACTCCTCACGTTCAGGTGTTCCCGGCTTGCCGAATTCCGCATCCATGATAGCATCGATGCTGGTCAGGTTTTCATTTCTTGCTTTCATAATACTCCTCCTTTATCTTTAATGCCTTTTCTATTTCAGAAGGCGGTGTCTTCTTTGTCTTTTTCTGAAATCCGTTGAACAGGATTACGATGTTCCCGTCATCAAATATGAAGAATACCCGGAAGATGTTGCCTCCATATTCAGCACGGATTTCATAGAGCTCTTCGCGCAGATACTTTACGAACTTGCTGCTTACCCTTTCCTGTACTTTCAGCATATCAAGAATGTAGTATATCTTACGGGCTTCCTCTTTTCTGAGAGATGAGATAAAGTCCATGAAATAATTCTTGTAGGCTGATATGGTCCTTTCCTGTTTCATGCTGCAAATATATATAAAGTTTACATATCAGGCAACTTTGAAAAGATGAAAATAAATTATTCCTCATTTTCCAAGTTGGTAAAGTTAAAACATTCCGTAACGATGAAGTCTTCTCCTCCGTATTCTGCCAACGCCATGAAATCGGACAGGCTGTCGCAATAGAAGAAGATGGTATCATCATGCTCTTCCGGAATGTTTTCGAGTGCTATGGAAACTTCCGTTTCTTTCATATCATCTTTCCAGATGATACGGCATAAGGCCAGTTGCGGTTCGGTATTGTAAGTCTCTGTAAACTCTTTATATTTCTGAGATATTCCCTTCTTTACTTCAGATGTGTCGCTTATGACTACTCCGGTTTTACAGTTGTCGCACCACCCATACTGAAAAGAGTCATCTGTATAGTGGTCAAAGTCCTTTGTATTGGGATTTATCATCGCTTCACAGGTTACGTTTGTACTTCCGCATTTGCAGCATATAACATTATCTTCTTTTATATGGAAGATGTTTGTTATGGCTTCCAGAATATCGTTAAGCCATACCGGATTGGCCAGAGCCGCCTCATGGCGGCTTGTTACCTTATAATTTTCTCCGGTTATCTTATCATGGACTTCAAGTGTGATTCCTTCTCCGACAGCAGTTACCTTGTGTACGGAACATTCGCACGGATCACCTATCTTGTCAAACCAGATTACGTAAACCGGATTGTCATTGTCTGTCAGTATTACTTCGGAAACCGAGTTTACCTGCATCAGTGCAAGTATCCTGCCGATGATTTCATCGCACAGGTTTTCAATTCTTTTTTGGAAAATATTCATATTCAGATAAGATTTAGATGTTGGACTTCTTTTTTGTATTTCTCCAGTGAAGGCTTGTATCCCTGTTCATGGATAACGTCCTTCAGCTCTTTCAGGGTATATGTCCGGGCTACGTCCAGTCCGTAGTCTTCCGCAAAGGCTTCTATTCCGATCAGACAATACCCCATATTACGGTGTACCGTTTCAGCATTGATTTCTATAGAGTCATCAGTACCTTTGGGGAGTACAGCCTGTTCCTTCAACTGACGGATCTTGTATTGCAGGCCGGAAGCGAGCCTTTCCATGTTCCTGTCATGGTAGGTCAGTCCGTCCTTGCGGATACAGTATTCCACTGTCTGTCCCATGAAAGAGTTGCGGAATATTTCGCAACCCAGTATGGTACGGATATGTTCCACCTCATAATACCGCATGGCCTGTACATCCTTCAAATCCTTTTGAATCTTCGGAATCCGGAATTGCGGGTCGTTGTCACATATTGTCTTTTCCAGCCATGTCCGGTGGAATGTGGTAATTTGTCTTCTGAACACTGTTTCGGCAGGCATATATCGGTTGGGATGGCGTGTCATGATGAGATAGTATTCACTTTCATGCCATCCGCGTTTACATTTTTGTAAGGCGATGTAAGCGAGTCCTATACGGCAGTATCGGCGGCTGTCATCACGGTCCCTGATATGCTCGAAATCCGTTTCACATCCATAGAATTCGGCTGGAAGTCCTGTATATTTCTGGAACTCCATGACACGCTCCTTGAAATGACGGATATTATCCTGGTCTTTTTGACATAACAGCCTGGACATTTCAGGTGTGATGAATTCCATCCGCAGATAATGGAAGTATTGCGGCTTCTCCTTCAGAACCTTCTCGGCAAGTTTTCTGGTCTGTAGTTTTTTCGGCAGTTGAGGAAACCAATACATGCTGTTTCCGTGTTCGGTGAAATATTCCACAAGTTCCCTGGTCCAGCGTTCCGATGGAATATCAGGGTAGAACGAATCCCTTCTGGCCAGTGCCATACAAACCTCTTTCGTCATCAGGTTCGGTTCAAGAATGAAGTTGTAACTGTTGATTTCTCTTTTTACTTCAAGTGTATGAATAAGTCTTTCCGGTGTCCGGAACCGTCTGGGAAGTTTGTTAAACAGGTTAGGTTCCAGCTCCATTGCTTTGTCAGCCATGGCATCATCCGCATGTTTGGAGAACCACTCGTAATGTCCGTATGAATCGAAAATGCCATGCAGGTTGCCTGTCTTGTGACAGATGGCCTTCCATACGGTGTCATAGTCAAGCCAGCGTGTATCCACTTCCTTGATACAGCGTATGGCCCATTCCTTGTAGTATGCTGCCTGTTTGAAACATTTAGGCATCATTTTGTCGATAGTCATGGTTGCGATACGTCCGTCATGGATCAGTTCTTTCCAAAGTCTGAAATCCTTGGCTTGTCGCGGAACGAAAGAAAGCATGACGCTTGTTTCATATAAGAACTGCTGTTCATACCTCTCAGAACAGTACCGGTAACCTCCGTTTTGCTGTACGTCACGGTAAAGGGAGTATATTGCATCACGGACTGTTCCGTTGTTCCATGAGGATGAAGGTATCAGATGCAGGTAGTGCATGAAATTCCTGTGTGCGAACAGCGATTCAAGTATGTCACTGTTCCTGTATTTTTCCGGTATGTCAGGAAAATTACTCTTTTCGGCCTTTATTGCCCTTAGACAAATCTGGCGATTACGTTTTTCTTCAGGTATCTTCGAAAGCTGCCAGGAACGCCATCCGTAATCATCTGTTTTGAATATACTGTCAAGTATTTCAGAAGTAATATATTTCTCCGGCAGATAGTTGACCAGTTCCGGACGGTGTTCGGTCGCGGCCAGTTCAACCATTTCCATTGTGATGAATTTGTCCGGCATACATGATATAGCCTTTGTCATATTGATTTCTTTCATGATTCCAGTTTTTTAGGTTTGATGACTTTTATAAGTTGTGTTTTGCGGAATACATATACCGTTTTCCCTTTTTCACTGACTCTTTTGGGAAGGCTTTTCCAGGTATCCCATCCGTTGACAATTTCCGGAGTGAATTCCAGTTTTCCCGTTTCGCCGATTACGGCAAAGGAAAGTCCTTTGTCCAGAGGGGAAGGCGTATGGTCCTTGTCGGGAACAAAGACAGAAAATTCAGGATTGCTGATTTCATAGATTTTTCCTTCATAGCCCAGAAACCATCTGCCATTTTCATACAGGTAAGTCCAGTCACCGAGCAGGAAGAACTTTTCCTTGCCGGATATTTCCTTTGCTTCGTGAATGGGATTCCCATTATTCAAAGGCCAACAGCTTGTCTTGTTTTCATTTGATGAGAGGCTGCCTCCCAGATGGAGCAGGTTTCCCAAAGCGAGCAGTTTTCTCACCCTGTCTTCCGTACGGTAGAATGTCCTGAGTATTCTTCCGCAGTTTTCAAAATCCCCTTTTTCAAAAACGGTGATGTACCGTATTCCTTCCGGCAGGGACATTCCGATGTAAGTGTTTTCATCATTTGTCATAGTCGTATATTTTTATATGATTGTTTATGAATGGGATTCTTTGTCATTCCAAGTCTCTTGCGCGGACTGGATTATAGGGACAGGACTGTACCAGGTAATTGGTATTTCTGCCCTGAGTCTGACTGTGCTGTCTGAAACATTCGATGTCATCTTCCTCCAGTTTCAGTTTTCTTCTGTTCTTTTGCAGGAAGTCTGCTGCCTTTTCTATGGAAGAGAAGACCGCCTTTGGCTCGAATGAACTGTATTCGTGCCATGCGTTGCAGCTGAAAAGAATATACATTTCAGCCTTTATTCTGTTACTTGCTGCCATATCTTATCTGATTATTACGGTTGATAAACGACAAAGCCCGATTCCGCTGGTGACGGAACCGGGCCTGTCGTATTTCGGTTTCAGGTTCTAATTCTGGTTATATGAAAGCAGGAAATCGGCCATTGCTCCGTTCTGTGGAATCATGGCAGGAAAATCAGTCTTTCCAGGCTTGTAGATTTCTGTCGCTACATTGTAGACATCCCACGCTGTAATGCGTGGCTGTTCAAGTGAGAGTTTGAGCAGTTCTTCCGTAAACACGGAAATCTGTCCCTGGTTGAGCGGATAGGTGTCCACCTGTAATGCCAGTCTTTTGTCTGCACTGTCATGGGATACACGCAGAGCCGTCAGCATACCGATGATCATGTACAATTCACCGGGTGTCAACACCTTTTCCTTGAGCCTTTGGATTCGGCTTCTGTCCGCATCCATGTCACGCTCAAAATTGCGCATCCAGTCATCCACCTTCCCGAACAGTTCCTCGGTAGTCACCTTGTCCTTACCGTAGTTGGCAACGCTTCGTTCGGGTGAAAGGATACACTGATTGTGGCAGATACGTACGCAGGGACCTATTGCCGCCTGGATACCGTCCTGATGGTAGGCTACCACGAGTGTGGTTGTCAGTTCGTCGGTATCCCCGTTCAGAATACGGATGGTTGTGAATATTCTGCGCAGTACATGTGCTTCTACCGCCTTCTCTCCATAGGTCTGTTCCACCTGCGGCAAGATGACCACTCCGGGCTGTGTCCGGTTCTTGTTCTGGGCGGCGAAGATTTCCTCCACCTCGTAGTTCAGGTTGTGACGGCGGCAGATGTCCGTCATGCGCTGGATGACCTGGTAGTGGTAGATTCCCCTTACCGGATTGCCGTAGATGTCGTTCTCCTTGTAGGTACGCTGGAGTGTTTCAAGGTCCATTACTTCGATTCCGTTGTTCTGGAAATCAAACTGTCTCTGATTGTTCAATGTTGCTAAAGCTTCCATAATTATATTTTTTAAATGGTTGGTAATTATTTGTCCAATAGGTTGATGATACGGACTGCCTCTTTGAAGCGTCCGATATTTTCCGGAAGAGGATTCCTGTATTCCTCTTCCTTCATGCGTCTTATAGAAGGTATTCCCGTCAAGGGCAGAGCCTGGTTGACTTTCCATCCGTCGGTGAATGCCTTCGGCTGGAGACTGTCATGACAGATCACTTCCCCGACACATCCGTGGACGAGCATGTTGCATACGGTCATCATGCAGCAGGTCCGGCTGATGTCTTCTCCGACCAGATAGTTCCCCGGATTGTGCGCATGGTATGCCAGCAGGAGTCTTCCGCTGCCGCATGTGGGGTCTCCCATCCTCTGTCCGGTCTCTTTTTTACCTGCCGCGCACATGACCATGAGTTCACAGATATGTGACGGCGTGAAGAACTGTCCGTTTGCCTGCTGTCCCGGTTTTGAGCAGTAAGCCATGTGGAGTTCACCGAAAGCGTCGAACCAGCCCGACCTGCCGATTTGTTTCTGCATGATACGTGTCCATTCGGCTGTCATTTCCATGAACGAGGCGTTTTGCTGACGCTTGTATTTCCAGTTGCTTATTGGCGGTGCTCCAGGAGAGAAGCCGTGGATTATGAAACGCAGCAGGTCGTTGAATACGGTCTGTATTTCATAGCCGCATGATGAGGCAAAGCCTGTGATGAGCCTGTCGAGCGGCCTGATTTCGTTGGAGATTTCATATCGTGCCATATTCCTTAATTTTATAATTGGTTATATACTGTCGTTGATTCTGTATACTGTTACGGTATGGTTTTCATTGTCCGTGTGGATTCTGACGGGACCGTATCCCATAAATTTCATGCGGATTTGTCCGTGCTGTCCCATACCGTTCCACTGCTCACGTGATATTTCCTTAATATCCATGCGGTACCCCCAAAGTACAAGAGAGTCAGGCAGGATTCCCTTGTAGAGTCTGCCTTTCAGAATTGCGGCCAGCTCGTCCAGCTCGCTCCGGCTGTACAGCGTGAATGAATCGCTGCGGAAGGTGTATTCGCCTGTCCTTTCCCTGTCCCGGTGTTTCATGATATGATAGCGGAACCAGTTACGGGTGGTGTAACCGTCATACAACGGATTCGGTTCTCTGTATTCCCATTTCCTGACCGGAGCATCGAACCTGAGACTGCCCGTATTGCTGCGCTTCCCGAATCCCCATGTCCTGAATATGCGGATTTCAGTACCTGCGGGTTTCATGTTCCGGATATTGACCTGCGTCCAGGGACTTCCGGTGGTATCATAGGCGGCTTTTCCCATGTCATCGAAACAGAATACCGTTTCCGGTATCAGGCATATATCCGCATATTTTCCTGTTATCCGTTCTATATGAGCTTTTCCGAAATAGTCACCAGAACGTGAGACAAATTCCACGCAGTCTCCTTCTGTCGGGCACATCTGCCTGTTTCGGACATTCTCCATCAGTTCCAGCATACGGTTCACTTTCCGTACTTCCTTTTCTGTAATGGGATATCCGAAGTCACCGTTTGCCAGTTCAAGACTGTCAAGGTCATATCGTATCTTTGTATTCATCCTGTTCTCCTCCTGTTTTGTGTATAGCGTTCAACCTGTCGGGTGATCATATCACAGAATTTCTGGCCGTTTTCTTCCTCACCCCTGAAATAGACGGCCATCATCAGCAGGTTCCTGTTGTAATAATGCACCCATTTGTCATGGAAATGTGCGCCGGGAACCTGTCCGAATGTTTCCTGAAACAGTTCCAGCGTCAGATCCTCGTCCTGTCTCCTGTTGTACTCCCATATTGCCAGAAGCAGCATGTCATTGTAATTCAGTCTCATATTGCGTTGGTATTTGAAATGGCCATTATGATGTTGCAGCAACCGATTTCCCGGACATTCTCCTTCAGCTTTCCGTTGTTTACCAGTCTGTCGTATGCCTCATGCACGAACCTGTATGCCGGTGAATCATATCCGATACCGTGAAGATGTGATGTCGTCGCCACATTTATCCGTGATGCCATCATGGAAAGTATGTCCTCTTTCCCTGCTCGGCGGTTGCTGAAGGCATCCAGTATGTTCCGGTGGATGCACGTTCCGTATCTGGCACGGTAATATTCCATTTCTTCTTCATCGGTGAAGGAATACACCTCTTCCGCTATCGTATCCTTTACAAGACGGAATGTACAGCCTCCTTTTTTCAGTATGGCTGTAATCTGTGGAATATGCAGTGTTTCACAGTAGCCGCTTATTTCCATCGGATGCACGTACAGGCGTGTCTTTCCTTTTACAAGATACATGGCCTGTGATGTACAGCCGGTTATGTCCGTGTCGAATCCCTCTCCATGAAATTTCTCTTTTATTTCCTTGTAGAATGCGTCCGTTTTCTCATGGGAAAGACCTTTTCCCCATTCATATCCGCTTTCCAGACTGAAAAGCAGATGGAAGAGGGTTGTCCGTCCGGTCTTACTTTCCCAGTAGCCGTAAAGGTCAGTCGTGCCGGATTTCGGTCCGAACCTGTATCCGTCCGGAGTATAGCTTTCCATCACTTCCAGGAGTGAGTTCATGAAATTTTCCGATTCTTCCGATTTCCACCATTCTGACGTATCGTCATCCATGGCATAAGCCGGTATATGGTTCATAACCTGCAGGTATTCCGGAGTCTCTTTCAGAATGTCCAGCATCCTTGTGACGGCTTCCTTCCTTTGTCTTATGGAGAACAGTTCCGTTCCGGTATCCGCATGAAGCCTGTTCTGTGTCTTCTGGTCTGTAATCATGACTTCTGATATTTATTGTTATACATTCTCTGCCTGTAAGGTACAGGCATTCTTATTTCTTGTTGTCCCTGTTGTCTGTTTGCCCGCATCCCTGCAAGGCTTGGCGGAAAAAAATACCGGAGCGAAGCGAGGATGATTTTTTTCCAGACAACCAGCCCGGCAGGGCCGCCTTGCGGGAGTTGCGCGGCAAACAGCTATTTTTGCAGCAAGAAATGAGGATGCTGTCATCATGTCTGCGGCATAAAAAAAGGGAACCCCATATTGCATGAGGCTCCCCAATACAGACTGTCGCATATATGTCAGGTATGTATGCTCCATCCGTGGAAACGTTCCATGGTGACGGCAAAGGACTCGTCCGGATTTCCATGATACAGCAGTCCTCCGACAATGCCTGTATTTCCGTCCGGATAACGTTCGCAGAATCCGAACGAATAAGGCGCATGGTCGTAATAGAGTTCGATTTCGCATGGACGGTTCTCGTTCTTCTCCCATTGTTTTAGACGTTCAAGACAGTTTTCCAGTGTCTTGTCATTGATTGATTTTGCATACTGTACGACCTTATCGTAATGCTCTTGTGAACAGCAGATTTTCATATCGTTTGAATTTATTGGTTGGTAAATGTTTTTTCAGTCAATCCAGAAAGTACCGCAATGAGGGCATCTGCATCCGGCAGGATATTCATTCGAATACCGCACGTCACGATGGCGTTTGTAGTTCATGTCACCGAAGGTGCATTTCCCGCTTCGGAATGTCTGCTCATAAGCGGCTTCCTGTTTCTTGTATTCAGCCATCCGGCTTTTTCGGACAGATCCGGTAAAAGGTATCATGCCCGTTTCCCATTTTGTGGAATCACACCAGTCATTGGTCATGCCGCAGACTTCATTGGCATAGGAATAGTGTACCTGTGAATCGACAAACAGGTTCTCCCTTCGGAAAGGGAAAGTGATGTCCAGCGGAATCCGTACATGATGTCCGGAACCGTTCCGGTTGTCGGCAATGGCCACCACTACATTCCCGTGGAAACGGATGCTTTTGAAATCGTTCTCAGGGTCTTTGCTGATGAGCCTGTCAAACATGGCGTTGAAGTAGATGCGCAGTTCTCCGCCGTATGTGGCATTCTCTACCAGTTCTTCAATCTTCTCGTCAAACTGCCCCTTTTTCAGATGCAGTGCGCTGCGTACCTTATGGCAGGCCATGGCGACTGATTCTCCCCGCAGTGGACAACCGGTCAGATATCCGCTGATTTCCACTCCGAGCGAATAGAAGAAATTAGTGACGGACGAGTTGCGTATCAGGTCCTTTACCGGGTCGGAATCGTTCCGGTCGTAGATAAGTTCCCTGATTTCATCTTCATGCTCTTCAAACTCTCCGGCTAAATTGTCCGTTTCCATATTCTTTCTTGTCTCCTCCAGATAGTCGTGCATGTTTGAGCTTTCCTGTTCCTCATACCATTCGTATGCCTTTTCATAGAGTTTTTCCATATTGTTGGAACGGATACATTCCTCCTGGATGTCTTCATGCTCATCAAGATCATCCCGGTAGTCCACGTAGTAGAGGCTTACATACTGTGGAATATAGTCTGTAAGTTGTAATGTCTGGTTCATGATTCCTGATTTTAAGAGTTATACAAATGAAAAAGCCCTGCTTGTCGTGCAGGGCCTGATTCTTGTGGAACTGAAACCTTTGGAATGTCTGTTTGTATGGTATCTCCATGTCTCAAGCAGATAATCCTTGGTTCCCTTGATACTTCCGTGTACCATACATCCTTTTTCATCGTACAGGTAGCAGGTGTTAAGGAGAACCGGTATGCCGTCATGCACCTTGTACATGTGCAGCTCAATATCATTCTTTATGGCGGCAGACTTTTCCTTTTCCACTTTTCTGTGTATGGCTTTTCTGACCTCGCCGATATGGGGTGAGGTATAGCCGATTATTTCCGAATGGAATGCAAACTGATATTTTTCCATAACACTTTATCCGTATTAAAATTCTGATATAAGTTCATCTTCATATACCTCCAGTTCAAGACCGCTCTCAACAATCCTGACCAGCCAGCGGCATTCCAGTCTTTCCATCAGTTCGACGGCACGGTATCCCTTATAGGGACGTCTCAGAAATACAATGTCTCCGGTTTTCATATTTGTTCCTCCTTTTTATTGTGCGTAGATTGTTTCTATCAGTTCTGCATCCGTAAGATAGCGCAGTTCCTGTGTGGAGCAGAACAGGCAGATGCCATCCAGCAGTTCATTTGCCGCAGCATCCAGGTTCCGTACTCCTTCGATCAGAGATTCTTCCAGTTCCTTGCTTGAAACAAGATATATTCCGTGAATGTCTTGAACAGTTCTCAAAGGGAAATGTCTTTCCTGATAGATGATGTCCTTTATCATGTCATCCTGTGGTGGCAGTTTGGCGCTGATTGTCTTGAACTGTTCGGGTGCGAGTTCCTTCAACCTGTCAGGATTGAAGCGGAACATTCTGAATCCCTGATATTCAAATCCGGCAGGCTCCGCTATTCTGTTATTGGTCAGAAAATCATGCACATGTCTGTTGCAGTCCCGGTTGTCCACATAGGCATGGAACGGGGGAAGGGAATTGAGGTTGACGGTGATGTCCGTGTAGGATTCCCAGCATTCCGAATTATCTTTAGACCGGGATTCAAGTCCTACATACAGATTGTCATTGTCGATATAACTGTTCAGGACGAGTCTGACCTCAATGCGTTCAGCCGGATCTGTGGCTGTTTTCCAGTATAGAGTGTTCGATTTGTTCATACTTGTATTGTTTTTATGAGGGAATACGGCAGTCATTTTACCGCATTCCCCGAATGTTATAATTTGATATTTGTTATATCCTGTGCGGACTCCTTTTTCACGGTCCTCAATCTTTTTAGGAGATACAGGAAATATTCACGGTCATAGATCCGGAAAAGAAATTCCTCTGATGTCTCCTTGATGTGTCCGATGAAAGTTGCGGATTCCCTGCCGGGAGGATATTGAAAGAAATGTTCGTCGGAAACAAGAGTGAGCTTCTTTCCAGATACATGGTCTATCAGTTCGTCCGGAGTTTCGTAATGCCCTTTTCCTTTATAGAACTGATAATGGTTCCGGCGAAGACTTTTCAGGGTATTCGCCATGTCCGTCCTTGCTTGTCTGGAATCTGATTGGATGACAAGGTTGCAGATGAATACGGGCTGTTTTCCGTCCAGTGAAAAATAATAGGGAATGAGTCTGGTTCCGGTTGTGACCGTTTTGCCTGTTTCCTCTTTTGAGATCACGGCTTTCTGGTTGATGATTTCCATGTGACGGTCTATCTGACTGTCCAGTTCGGATTGTGGAGTAAGTACGGAGCGCAGGCCCTTGAAATATCTTCCTTGACGGGTGAAGCAGAAAGAGTACATATTTCCGTAATACGGTTCTCCCACAAAAAACGAGTTTTGTCTCATGCGCAAGGGTGGCAGTACATCCAGCAGGTCATAGTAGTCTTCTTCGGTGATTTCCTTGAACGGTTCGGACAGGGACTGATGGTATAGCCGCAGCTTCTTGTCCATATCAGAAGGTGTTACGGCTTTCAGATAGGGATTGTTTTCCCGTATGCGCAGTTCTTCTATTGTTTCCCCACCATAGTCATTGTGGAATCCGTCACTCATACTTGTCAGGCATGTTCCGTCGAAGTAGCGGGAATCGATTACATATTTCAATCGGTCTTTCATGTCTTATAGGTTTTGAAGGTTCAACACTCTTTTGACTGCATATACGGCATTCTGTGTAAGTTGCCGTTGCCATGCCTGGTATCTCGGCGACCATTTGAAACCGTATGATTTCAGTTCCTTGCGCCTCTGGTCATCCGGAATATTGTCAAACAGGATTTGCAGGCGGTCTGCCTCATAGTTCCATACCAGCGTTCCGCCTTCAAATTTCAGTTCACGATTTTCCCGTTCTCTGATTTCCTGAAGTTTCAGTCTGGCCTGGCGTGCCATTTCCGGCAGTTGGAAGAAACGGTTCCGCGGAGTGATAACCGGTTTCTTGCATTGCGCATTGAAGTCTGTAATGAAGTCCACCGCTTTCTGTACGATTTCCACTTCTCCTTTTCCTGCATAGGTGCTTACTTTATTAAGGATACTGCTGACGAACAGGGCACGGCTGTATCCTCTTGCTTTACCGGTATCAATATCATGAATGGTCTGTGCGCTGCTTGCAATGTCACGCTTCAGGCGGTTCCATGCCTCTTCCTGCTTCTGTTCTTCCGGTTTGGCAGCCTCTTTCATCCTTTCCATGGCTGCTTTGAAGCGGTTACGCCAGTCATGAAATTCATCAAATCTGTTCTGGTATGCATCCAAGGCCTTGTTGTTGCGCTGGCAGTTGAATTTGGCAGGCCCTGTCACCATCGGACTGGCACATCGTGAGAGACTGCCCAACAGGGCGGAGAACTTGCTATGGTATGCACTGACATACTCGTTCTGCTTTTCTTCCGGAATCTGTTTCAGATCCTCTACAAGTTGTTTTTCATATTGCATGATGTCTGTTTCCGCCCTTGCTTCAGGTTCGAAGGAACTCCATCTGTACGCGTTGTATGCAGCATCAAGCAGGTCTTCCAGATAGCCGGGATACAGAAATTCCACAGCTTCCCATTTTTCAAATTCAGACGGGTGCAGTTCTGTTTCCCCGTCTGCCGTTTCAATGGTGTGTACATAGGAGCCCATTCCCGTACAGCGTTTACGGAAATGAAAAAGGACGGCTTCGTCATCCGTCCCTTGTTCTCTGATTTTCTTCACTCGGTAAGCATTCTTTCTTGTCAACGTGACAAGCGTCTGTTTTCCGGTCTTGTCCTTCATGAGGTCTGCTACTGTACCTTCACATACCTTCTTTCCAACTTCTTCAGTCATATTCTTTTATTTAAATTAGACATGACCGGCTCCGTGGAGCCAGTATTTCAATTTCTTACTGGCCCGGCTGTTCTTTGCCAATGACCAGTGCAAGGCTTGGCGGAAAAAAATACCGGAGCGAAGCGAGGATGATTTTTTTCCAGCCAACCAGCCCGACAGGGCCGCCTTGCACAGTCAGTGGCAAAGGGCGATATTTGCTGTAAGAAATGAAATAATGGTATATATAATAAGGAGTATTATTTATAATCCCATCTTGCTCCTTACTATATTCATGTTGTCCTTCAGGTTCCTGTCCATGACTCTTGCATAATGTTGTGTCATTCTTGTGGATGCATGTCCGAGCATGGCAGACACCTCCTGTAATGGAACGTTGTTGGCCAGCGTGACGGTAGTAGCAAACGTATGTCGGGCTGCATGTGTGGTCAGATTCTTTTTGATGCCGCAGAAGTCCGCAATCTCCTTCAGGTAGCTGTTTGCCTTCTGATTGCAGACAACAGGAAGGCATGTCCCTTGTTTAAGACATATAGGATGTGATTCGTATTTCTTCAGTATTGCCAATGGAACAGGAAGAAGCGGAACATTTGCTATGGAACTTGACTTTCTTCTTCTCTCCAGTTTTACACGTCCTTTTCTTATCCACCAGTCACCGTTATTGTCCTGCTCCAGATGTTCCGGTCTTAATGTGGATACATCAGCGAACGCCAGACCGGTGAAGCACGCAAACAAAAAGATGTCCTTGACAAGCTCCAGCCTCGGAATATCGAAATTCCTGTTCATTATAGCCTGAAGCTCGTTATTTGTCAGGAATACCGGATCAGTCTCGTCCTGTTCCATCTTATATCCGTAAAACGGGTCTTTCCGCATCCATTCTTTGGCTATTGCCATATTGGTGATTTTCTTCAGGCATTTCATGTAGCGGACTATTGTGTTGCGGCACAGTCCGGCTTCTGTCTTCAGGAAAACATCAAAAGCCTTGATGAAATCAGGGGAAAGTTCATGGAATGTAATATCATCCTTCTCATAAAAGCGCGGCACAAACGTTTCAAGTTTTCTGAGCACATTCTTATAACGGTTGATGGTGACGGGAGAATAGTCTATATCAACAACCTTTTCCATAGAGGAAATTTCTTCTTTGACTGTTCCAAGTAATGTCCGGACAGTCTCATCCTTTCCGAACACACGCTTTAATATCGTCTTTGGAGTTATCAGTGCCGATTCAAAGGTCAGTTCCTTGTGCTTTTCGTATGCGCGTGTAGTGAGGGCGGAAATATAGTTGTTCAATTCGATGGAAGCCCTGTCTTTTCCTTTGCTGCATCCCTTGGCCGGATTCCAGTTCTTTAATGGAACGCTTCTCTGTATTCTTATTTCTTCATATTGCCCGTTGATGGTAATCCTCATTAGGATTGGAGCCTCGCCATTTTTCAGCAGTTTTGTTTTCAGAACGAAAAATAGAATGTTCATTGTTCCTTGTTTCATGATCATTTTCTTTTTGAAGTTGCACATTCGGTTATTTCGTCAATCCTGAATGAAGCGGATGGCTGGAGAGAAATGTTAAATTCGGTGGCTTTTATTATTGCTGGCTCTAAAAAAACACCGATTTTTGTTTCTCTTACTATTATCCGCCTGTAGGTACAATCATTATTATCGGATAAGAAAGCCTATAGCAGACGTTGTATTTCATCCGTCATTCAGTCGGGTATGCAAATGTAGAATTTCATCCCTGAAAATGATTCACGCAAATCGTTGAGAATAAGTGAAGTATGGTACATATCGGTGGTTTTTTCATGGGACTCAAAAAAAGCCACCGAATCAGCAATTTTTTATTGCACCAAATTGCATATTTTTGCGGACAGTACATAAAGAAAAAACCGCTGAAATAACTGTATTTCAGCGGTTTTCATGATTTTTCGTTTTGTAAAAGTGGTGCCACCAGGAATCGTGCTAAATTCACAAGTGGCTGTATATCATCACTTTTCAGAAACATCAAAAGAGTAATCTCCTCCTATTGCTCCACCGTTGGACTTCTGCGTTTTGCGTGTCGTTGCAGCGGATGATTTCTTGATGCAAAGGTAGTGAATATATTTAATATATCATTATTCCCCTTGTAACTTTTGGCATTATATTTGAAAATATATAACTTTGCATTGAACATTAAGAAATTTGTATGGAAATTCTAAATCGTATAAAAGGAGCATTAGCAGATTCTGGAAAAACAGGTATATGGTTAGCTAGACAACTTAAAAAGGATCCAGTGACGGTATCTAAATGGTGTACCAATACTACCCAACCAGATTTACAAACGCTTGCAAAAATTGCTGATTTATTGGAAGTGGATATAAAGGATTTACTTGTTAGTAGAAAATGATATAATATGGGTGTACTTCTTGCATTAACACAATTAAAGGAACACTCAAAACAACTCATTAACGCGGTTTTGAGAGATAATGGGCTGGAGGTAAATGTTATGCTCCACGATAGCTTCTGTTTGGAGTTTCCACTAGTGGCCTCTAAAATCAATCAAGAATATGTGATTGTTGCGGATGGAGATTACTCTGAGGAAGAACGACAACATTTACAACGATTCCTTGAGAAGGAGGTTTATGTTATCTCTGAAAAGAAAATTTGTTGGCAAATGGGTGACTATGTAAATAATAAAAAAACAGAAATAGTTGCCACTGGTTCCAACAGGCAGAATTGGGTTTCTTCTTTTGATTCTCCAAAAATATACTTATTACCTAAATGGATTGATGATTTAATATTCGAGGAATTGAATGCGGAATATGCACCGGACCATATAAAGTTTGAGTACAATCTAAATAAAAATAAAAATGAAGTGCTTACATATCTTGGTACTTATTTCCCAAGAAGTTATGCCGAAGTGTACTATCTATTCAGCCAATTGCTGTTCACAGAAGAGCAAAAATCTTTCGTGAGCGAAAATAATGTGTTGAGAATACTTGATTTAGGTTGTGGCACTGGTGGAGATATATTAGGGTTACTGAACTATATTGAAGATAACCTTGACAACATTCAGTTGATAAAAATTTTAGCAATAGATGGTAACCATTATGCACTTCGAGTATTAGAAAAAATTCTGGAGGCGTATAAATCGAAGACACGTCTACAAATTGAATACACAATTGGCCCTGTTTTTATTGAAAGCGAAGATGACTTAAACCTAATATCAGAGGTCGTCTCCGCAAAATTTGATATTATCATGTCCTGCAAAGCAATATGTGAACTGGCATCAAAGAAGAGGTTGGCAGGAAAACCATATAAAAATACAGCACAAATGCTCTCTAAGAAATTATCGCCCAATGGCATAATGCTTATTGAGGATGTAACCGTAAAGAATAATGGCGAATTTATTCCTGTGACATTAAATACGGAGTTAAACGAGTTTATAAAGGAAAACCCTAATTTCGTTACTTTGCTTCCAATGTCTTGTAAGAGGAATGGAAACAAATGTTCAAAAGGATGTTTCTTTAAAGAAGAGATAAAGGTAAAGCATTCTAGAAAGGATAATGATATTAGTAAAATCGTTTATCGTTTTATCTCGCATAGACAAGTACTCAATATATTTGAGAGTTCTAACGTAGTAAGTAATATACAATGTAAAATAAATTAAATCACAATAACTATGGCAGATTTTGATTCGGAATTTTTCATTGACTATTCTAGTCTTGATGATTTTCAGAGACAACTTATTGACAGAAAAAACAACAAGTCAATAGTTGTTTCTGGAAGTGCTGGAAGTGGAAAGTCCTTGATAGCTCTTCACAAAGCAAAACAAATAGCAGCACTTGGAGAAAGTTATACAATTATTGTATATACAAAATCCTTGCGGAAATATTTTGAAGATGGACTCCGCAAACTGGGGCTTAGAAACGTATACCATTACCATCAGTGGCGTCATAATCAACGCAAGGTTAAATATCTCATTGTGGATGAATGCCAAGATTTCACCAATGAAGAAATAGAAGAAATGAAGCAGTATGGTGAACATTGTTTGTTCTTTGGAGATTCAGCCCAATCAATAATGGGATTCGGGGATCGTTCCAAAACACAAACAATCGAGAAGACTGCTTCTGATATGGGTATAGCTCCAGACCCATTGTATTTTAACTACAGATTGACAGAGGAGATTGCAGCGTTGGGAGAGAAAGTCGGAAATGTTGAAGACCTTGTTATCAAGTGTAAACGCAAGGGCGAGAAACCGAATCTAATAGCTGCCGACAATTATGATGAACAACTTGATAAAATCGCAGAGATTATAAAAAACAGGTCGTTAACTAATGTAGGTATATTACTACCATTCAACACAGAAGATAAAGGAGAATGGTCTGTTGAATACGTTAAGGATTATCTAAAACGTAAGGGTATAACATGCGAGTTTAAGTACAATGATAGTCAAAGTACAGAAATGGACTTAGACTTTCATTCTTCAAACCCCAAGATAATGACTTGGTGGTGTGCGAAAGGTCTGCAATTTAAAGATGTATTCATTCCGGGTTGTGATAAGAATACAGATAAAAGAGCAGCATTGTATGTGGCAATGACAAGATGTAGTGAAAGATTATATCTGGGATATACTTCAAGGTTATCTTCATTATTTCCTTCATATACAGATTCTGTTTATAACAACAATGATGATATAGAAATTATCTAAATATGAAATTATATATACCAACAACAACTTTGAACATTGACAATATACTCTCCACTGAGTGTATTGCTCCATTGTCCTTTTACAAGGAGCGAGAGTATGGATATAATCAATTCTATAAGATTGCTTGTATGCCATATCAAAAAGTTCAATTGTTCTTTTCAAAGATTCCACATTTTGAAACAAATGATTTTGAACATCATGCTTTTCCTTTAGTTATAGAACTGACCGTATCAGACAACAAGTGTAAGTTCAGACGCATAAAAGAGGTTAATGGTGTCGAGGTGTTTCAAACCGATGACATTGTACGCCTTACTCCCTATAATACAAGGGTATTGTTTTTTAATCCAACAGCCCTCAATGCAGCTATATTATGTTGCTCTGATAGTTTGACAAACAAGCTGGGGGATAGATATAGTTATAATCTTTGCCGCCCAGAGTTTGACCTTGTGCCATTAATTGAGAAGGTCAAAGTTGATGATGTTTGCTCTGGGTTTCATGACAAGGTGCTTCAAGACAATAGACTTAATAAGGTCAAAGGCTTCATATTTGGCTATTACCTTGGTGTAGCCAAGTCCATTTCAACGAATAGTGCGAAACTTTTGAAAATTCAAAAACGAATTTACGATATTGTTGCATCCATTAAAAATGATGGTATGTACAATAACTCAGCTATTTTTGATGAGTTATCTCAACTTGATGCTGAATATAAAAGGAATGACCCCACAATAAAGCAATGTAAAGAGGAATGGAATAAATATCTTGAGAATTTACACATTCCACCAGAATCTATGGAAATCGTTCTAAAAGATTTTGATATGAGCAATGGCATTAAGATTTCTTTCATGAGAAAGAATGGCTTTGTACCAAGTGTGTCGTTAATGCAATATGGCTTTAATAATTTAGATGGATATAGGAACGCTCTAACTACATATACTACGTCACTAGTAAACTCTGATAGAAAGAAACTACTTGATAAATTTTCGGACTCTATTAAATCGACATTTGACCTTGACCCCTCATATGAGACTTGTATGCTTGCAAAGGATGATGAGGATGCCACACTTTTCAATAGATTTATTGACCGAATTTTGTGGCGAGGACAGTGTCCGACACCTGAAACATTGAGAACGGATAGATTTAACATTGCAACGGAAATTACCAAAATAGCAAAATCCATTTGGGAAGATACTGGTATGCAGTGGCAGGAAAGTAAAGCTCAAGCTTTCATGAATGAATTGAGGCAAAATATCAAGAACTTCACGCCGTTGAATATGAATGGGCAAGATAGTTTGATATTAAAATCTGTTGCCACTTATGTCCTTAAAGGCGAAGATTATGATTCTCTTATTCAATTTTGCATAGATAATTCTATCAGTGATTATCGTTATGCTCTTGCTCTTTGGGGTGCGACACAAGGATATGTAAAAATCTCTCGACCTATTATCGGTTCAATATCCAAGTCTAATTCATTCAATAGCACGTTGAAAGAAATCATTTTCTTGCTACATAACATTGAATCTGTTGGTGACTTGCCAAATATGCAAGAAGCTATCTCCGTAACGACAGGCACAAGCAAACTGAATACGATAGTTTCCAATACCAATGTAAATATTGCTTCTCCTAAGTCTGATTTAAATGGTTGGCAAGATAGTATTCGAGAGTACTTCTTGAATGAAATAAAAAATGTACGAAATAAGAAAGGGCTTTTATCTGCATTGGAGAAAGCTTTTGAGGAAAACGGAACTCGACAAGAGTATGCTAGTTTCTTTGCTATATTAAATGATTATCAAGAATGGAAAACCTCAAAAGGTGAGCCTGTAAAGGCGTGGAAAGATTTAGTTGCCCATTTCTGTCCAAATGAATACAATGAAAAATTTGTATCATACCAAGAACAACAAACACCAAAGAAAAAAGAAAGAGGGTTTGTAAGTGGTATAGTGGATAGTATTCAACAAGGTGCTCAACAGGTGTTGTCATTGTTTACAGAGGAGACTCAAAATGTTGAAAACGAAACAGTGTTACAAAATATAATTTATGATGCCAGTGCTGTTAAGTACATAGAAAATTGTCCATACATTGCACAACACAAGTCCCACTTTGTTGATCTTTTTATTGAGTTCCAAAGAAGCTATCAATCTGGATACTATTATTCAAAGAAAGAACAATATCATCGTAATAACAATGATGTTGTAGACCATTTTTGTAGATGGTGTTTATATCAAGGGAACAAAAAAGCAATTCCGATGACACCAGATAACAGAAAAATGGTAGAGTCCTTAAAAGAATATTTACTTACGAAGTATCACGATTAAACGAATTGTATTTGAATATCACGAGATGGTAAAAGAAAATTTTGCCTCTCGTGATTATCGGCAAATAGTTATAGTAGCGTAATAGTGTTGTAATAGGGCAACTCAGTCAATAGATTATAATATATGGTAATATGAATGAGAAAATAAAAATATATACTGATAGTGGAGAACTTGTGGAAGCTTCAGCTCCTGTAATCATATCAGCAAGTCGTTCTACAGACATACCTGCTTTTTTTGCAAAATGGTTCTTTAACCGTTTTGCAAAAGGGTATTGTGCTTGGTATAATCCATTTAATCAGCAGAAAATGTATATTTCATTCAAAAACTGCAAGATTGTAGTCTTTTGGACAAAAAATCCCAAACCAATACTTCCATATTTACACGAACTTGATGAAAAAGGAATACATTACTATTTCCAAGTTACACTTAATGACTATATAAAAGAAGGTTTTGAGCCTAATGTCACTTCTATAGAAGATAGAGTTGAGACATTCAAAAAACTTTCCAACATGATAGGCAAAGAAAAGGTTATTTGGCGTTTTGACCCTCTTATCATTACTCCAAACATAACACCTCGTGATTTGTTGAGCCGTATTTGGAATATTGGCAACAAATTAAAAGGTTACACAGATAAATTAGTCTTCAGTTTTGTTGATGTTAAAGCTTATCGCAAGGTTCAGAACAACCTCGTAAAGGAAACGCTACTTTTTACAAAAGAGACTGTTGAAAGTGCCGAAGCAAACTATGCTCAACGGATAGAGATTGTTGAAGGACTGAAAAAGATACGAGAGGCATGGAAGAAAGATGGGTGGGATATTGAAATAGCTACTTGTGCAGAGGATATTGACCTTGAATTATATGGTATAGAGCACAATCGTTGTATCGATAGTGAGTTAATGAAACGTATATTCGCCGAGGACGAAGAGCTTGTTTATTATTTGCATACACTAAAATGGCCAGAACGTGATATCTTTGGTCAGTTACCTCCAATTCCTTCCAAAGAAAAGAAAGTAAAGGATACCGGACAACGTAAGGTTTGTGGATGTATGGTTAGTAAAGATATTGGAATGTATAATACTTGTCGCCACTTCTGTGTGTATTGTTATGCAAATACCAGCAAAGAATGTGTTCTTCGTAATAAAGAAAAGCATAGCGATGATAGTGAAAGTATAATAGAGTAAATTTGCAAAAAAAGTTACTATTAAATCCCAATGTGATGACAATTGACGATATAAAGAATCTTGTGTCTGCCGATGAGTCAAGGACACTGGAGCTGAAGAAGACTACCGGGGAATTGAAAGATGGTATGCACTCGGCATGTGCATTCTTGAACACAGAGGGCGGTTGGCTGATTTTCGGTGTAGCACCAAAGTCTCTGAAGATAATTGGGCAAGAAGTGACAGATAAGACACAGCAGGAGATTGCTCAGGCATTGGCAGGTATAGAACCTGCGGTAGATGTGCGAGTGGCGTATGTTGATGTGCCGGAACGTCCGGGCTACCAAGTTATAGCTATGCACTTTGACGGATGGGTATGGGGCGAGCGTCCGCATACATTTCACGGATGTCCGTATTACAAGGTCGAAAGCACAACGAAGGTCATGCCGCAGGATATGTACGATGAGCGCATCCGTGCCCATCAGCCACAGATGTATGCGTGGGAACGACTGGCAGCAGACGGTGTGACGTTGGCAGACCTTGATGAGAATCTGATTCGTAATTGCATCCGTCGAGGTATTGACGGTGGACGTATTCCTGAGACAGCATTGTATGAACCAACCGGAGATATTCTTTCAAAATGGAAGTTGCTTAAGAATGGAGTACCGACCAATGGTGCGGTATTGCTCTTTTCCAACAACGTTGATGAGTATCCACAGTTCACTTTGAGGATGGCGCGGTTTGTGGGTACGAACAAAAATATGTTCCGCGATAATCAGCGAGCCGAAGGAAATTTCTTCAAACTTCTGGATGCCGGAGTTGCGTTCTGTTTCAAGCATCTTTCTCTCAGTGGCAGAATTACAAACCATAGTCTTGAACGAGAGGAGCATCTTGAAGTGCCTTATCATGCGTTAAGAGAGGCTCTTATCAATGCTCTTTGCCATCGTCATTGGGAAAGGTATAATCTGACCATCAGTCTTGCCATATATGACGATCGTATAGAGATAGCAAGTCCCGGCACATTCCCACCACAGATAACTGCCGAAAATATCAAAGAACCTCACGAGTCATATCCTCATAACTTGAAAGTGGCGGAAGCTCTTTATCGGATGACATATCTGGAAAATTGGGGCAGCGGAGCAAGGCGCATTATGGATGCTTGTAAAGCACAAGGCGTGGAAGCACCTACATGGTGTGACAATGGAGGCTTTATCACCGTCACTTTCAAACGACCTGATTTCACATCCGGCACAATAAAGGCTGACAAGGAGGACAAGCAAACAAATAAAGAGGACAAGTACCCCCTAAGTACCCCTCAAGTACCCCCTAAGTATCCCCTAAGCACCCCACAAGTGGAATTACTCATTCAGAGAATGAGCGATTCGTATATGTCTATGAGGGATATGGCAAATGTATGTGATATTAAAGACTTAAAGTATTTTCGTGAAAGCTATATCACTCCTGCATTAGAAGAAGGATTAATCGAACGGCTTTATCCCAACCAACCGAAGCATCCGAAACAGCAATATAGGCTGACAGAAACAGCTAAAGAATGGCTAACGGATAATACAAAATAGGATTGTCAGTATGCAACCGCAAACGGAATAAAACCGCCATTCCGTTGCGGTTTTTTATTGTTGAAATACATGTTTGACAATATCTCAAGTTAGTAGTTACCATGTTGTTGTGTCTGTTGTTGCCACTTAGCCTGCATTTCCCTTGAAAGTTCCACAATCTCCCGGCTCAGCTTTACAAGGTCAATGGTACACTTCTCCAACTTGTAAAGCAATGCCATCGCCTTCTTCTCCGAAAAGTGGATGCGCAGCTCCTTGACGACCTGATTGTAGTTCGTGCCGACAGCACGGAACTGGGCGTGGAAATCAGACAGCTTGGTGTAGTATTCCAGCATCGTCTTGTCTACCTTCAGCACCTTGAACTTCTGCCCGAAGAAGTGTGCCTTCAGAAAGACGGCTTTCGCGTACACGTTAGATTCCTCGTACATCGTCAGGAACCTGTTCCATTCCACATCGTCGAAGCGCACCATCACGCAGTGCGTCTTCGGGTTCAACTTGGGATTTCTCCCGTACTTACTCTTCTTTTTCATTCTTCTTATTCTTTCAATTTTATGGCTTGTCCATTGTTTAATCTTTGATTAAGGAACCTTGAAATTATCCGACTGCGGAGGATAATTCTGCCCACGGCGGTGAAGGCATTTTCAGTTACTTAGAATTATTCGGGTAACTGAAAATATATCTTGCTGTGTCTTTGAAGACACAAAAATCCTCCATCTGTCAGATTTGTTTCCGAGTATAATAACTCATCTTGGGTATCGGTTAAGCCGATGAAGTATATCCACCGACCTAACTGACTTTCCATAATCCCATCAGAGCTTGCGCCACTGCTCAATGTCATCCCGATAGGCATCGAGGTGCAGGCGGACAAGGTTCTCAATCAGCCCTGATGCGCTCATGCCCTTTCCTCCGAGGTAGCGGACAACCCTGTCCAGTTCGTCACGCACCGTCTCACTGACGAACACGGGCTTGCGGTTGACAATCTTGGGGACTTGGAGATAAGTGGTGCGGTATTCCTCCAGCGACAGCTTGCGCTGCTTGCTGCTGACACGTTTCTGCGGCATTACTGCCTCCTCGACCGCCACACCAGACGGTTCATCCGTCACAGCGGTCTCTGTTTTCTCCGTGACGGTATTGCCGGGCTGCCCCGGCTCATCCGGTTCCAGACCGATACGCCTGTAGAGGTCATCCATTGACTTGGGAGTGTAGGATTCCCTGCGTCCCATTTTTTCCGCAATTTCACGAGCCTGCTGCTCTGTAATGTTTGGTTCTCTCTTCATTGTAAATAAATAGATTAAGTTATTGAATGTGGTCTTGGTCAGTACCTCGACCGATTATCGGGAGCAAAGTAAGATGCTTTAGTGCAGTCAGTCAAGTACTTGGATTCTCTTAGGCAATTTTGTGTGATTCTGCTTTATGGCGGTTGACGAAGCGGTGCGGACTTCACCGATTTGCCGGATATATATACCAGAAAGGGCAAAGGCTTAATTACGGGCGACTTTGAATTAAGCCCTTATTGGGTTTGTGACTTCCTTATTATATATGGGAATTAAGGGCTAAGGATTGGAAGAATTAGGCAATCGGTAAGCTATGCCAACCTCTACCACCCTGTTCCACATACTGCCAGTAATCTCAAAAAACATTGCAGGGTGGGAGATTATGTATTTCTTTGCGACAAAAGGAATGATGACTGCTAAAAGAAAAGCGGCATCCCGGACAATGACCACCATATCGGCGCAACACGCTGCCACTTTCGGAGAATCCATTGTCAGGTAACGGATTGTATATTCCTTTGTGACAAAAGAGACAGTAACAACTAAAAGAAAGACAATATGGAAATCGTATCAATCGAGAGAAAGACCTTTGAGGCGATGGTCGCCAAGTTCGACCGCTTCGTCAGTCGTATGGATGCCATCTGCCATCGGCATGGCGAAAAGAAAATGAGTGAGTGGATGGACAATCAGGACGTGTGCCGGATGCTGAACATCAGCCCACGCACATTGCAAACCTTGCGTGACAACGGGACTTTGGCATACAGCCAAATCAACCACAAAACGTATTACCGTCCCGAAGACGTGCAGCGTATCGTCTCCATAGTGGAGGACAAGCGGAAAGAAGCAAGGTTCAAAGACAGGACAATCTGACAACCGAATAGAGTCATAACAATAATTCCACTAAATCCAAAGTAATATGAACGAACTAATTAACAAAGACAACGAGTGGATAATCCACTTCATGGGCAGCCTCGACCGTCTGCTGGACAACGTAGAGCATCTGACCGCCAACTACCGCCCGACACTGAACGGGGAGCGTTTCTTCACCGACAAGGAAGTGTCGGCACGGTTGAAAGTGAGCCGCCGGACACTTCAGGACTACCGCAACGAGGGACGGATAGCCTACATCCAGTTGGGCGGTAAAATCCTCTACCGTGAATCCGACATCGAAAGGATGCTGGCTGACAGCTACCGTTCCGCTTACAGACTGACGGCAACCTGATTTTCTTGAAGGAGCGCAGTTTGCCGTCTGCCCTATGTTTGCGGCAGCAATGGAACTTCGGCAAAAAAAGGAACGGCTTACGGATGAAGCATCAATGTTTAGCTTCGTCTGTAAGCCGTTCCCTTTTTTTCTTCTGATTTTCCGTCAGTCGCTTGTTTCCGTTGCCGGATGCCTCAAATGCGTGTGGCTGGCAATGGCAAGGTTTTAGGGCTGAATACGCTCAAAACTGTTTGAGGAAGATTCTGCCCGAAACGGCTCTGCCGTCCGACCTTTCCAATGCCGTCAAAGCCACATGCTACCTTTGCATCCGAACATCGGGAACAGGTGGCTGGTGGGATGAACCTCAACTATACCATAGGTTGCTACCCTTGCCACAAGAGAAGAACAACATTATCGGATTCCCTTTCTTGGTGGCACAGATTTCATTTATTACAAACCGTCTGAACAGGATACTTTCTTTACTGCATATCCTAAATGCAATAGCTATAATCATTTCAAGGTTATAAGCATCATAACTGATGCCGTCCGGTTGCTTGACATACTTCATCGTATCACATTCGTTCAACTCCTTATTCTTATATATAGAATGAATAGCCTTGCGAATGTGGCACGAGAGCACCCCGAGCAAGTCGGCAATCTCAAATTGCGTCATCCATACAGGTGCAGTCGGTATGATTACTGCACCCGTTTCACTGATTGTTATTACTCCCCTATCCATAATCAAAGACTTTTTGATAAGACACTTCTAACATTCATCATGTCTTTGAGAATAGAGGAATCCAACACATGGGCATAGTGCTGCGTCATTTTGATATTGGAATGACCGAGCATTTTTGCCACATTTTCAATGCTTACGCCATTGGCGAGGCACACGGAGGTCGCATACGAGTGCCGGGCCGTGTGCGTGGTCAAGCACTTTGAAATATTGCATAAATCGGCAACCTCTTTCAGATAGCTGTTCATCTTCTGATTGCAGGGGACGGGGAGCAACACATTTTTCTTTTGGCAAGTCGGATGGCTTTTGTATTTCTCCAAAATCTGCATCGGAATATCAAGCAACGGAATGTTGCACATGTTCTTCGTCTTTTGGCGAGGCTTGCGAATCCAATAATTGCCGTTGTTGTCTTGAACGATATGTTCAGCGGATAGTTGCTGTACATCTATGAACGCCAATCCGGTGAATGCCGCAAAGATAAAAACATCTCGTACAACCGTAATCCTGTCTAGGGAAAACTCCTTGTTGTAGATACGATGCAACTCATCCAAGGTTAAAAACTCGCGGATTACTTCCTTCTCGTGAAACTTGATTCCGATAAACGGGTCTTTGGTTATCCATTCATTGGCAAGTGCGAGGTTGGTTATTTTCTTCAGGCACTTCATATAGCGGATGACCGTATTTTGCTGGCACTCCTTTTCCGTCTTGAGATAAAACTCAAAGGCACGAACCAACTCACCATTGACTTCCGGCAAGGGTAAATCCTCCTTATCGTATTTCAGTCTGATAAGTTCTGCCAGATAGCGTTTGCAGCTTTCATAACGGCGGACGGTAATCAATGCATAGTCCTTGCCTACAAGTTCACGGCATTGGTCGTTATGCTCCTGTATGGTTTGGATGAGTGTGCGGACTCCCTTCGCTTCTTCGTTTGCTCCGAAGAATTTTTCTTGCAAGATTCGGGCAGTAACAGGATGATTCCGTTCCTCCAGTTCATCGAACAGCTTGCGTAACTTGATTTTGGCTTGCTCGATGTAGAGGTTCAGTTCACAAGCCTTTCGGCTCTTGCCCTTGGCGCACTCCTTTGCCTGACTCCACAGAGCAGGTTCAATGCTCATGCGGATGTTGTTTTCCACTCGCGCACCGTTTATCGTGATGCGCATACACACGGAGGCTTCCCCGTTTTTCAGTAGTTTGGCTTTCTTGATGAAGAAAAGCACATTGAATGAGTTTCGTTTCATGTTCCTACAGTTTTTTCGTTGGACAAAAGTAGGAAACCATGCACGCTTTCTTGATACGCAAAATACTGCAAATCAGAGAGAAGTAATCTTGTTCGGTGGAGATTCACACTCCACCTTTCTAGCTCCACCTATTGGAACACCGGAAACGGTAATATTCTGCCGCTTTTTGCGTCCTCTCGGAAAATAAAAAATCCCGATTTCGTTTGGAAATCAGGATTTTACTGTCTTTTGCTTTTCTTCAAAGTGGTGCCACCAGGAATCGAACCGGGGACACAAGGATTTTCAGTCCTTTGCTCTACCAACTGAGCTATGGCACCTTTCTCGTTTGCGGGTGCAAAGATAAGTATATTTTTTAATACCGCAATAACTTGAAGGGAATTTTTTACTAAATAATAATACTATGAAAACCTGGATTTCTTTTTAGGGGATAAATATGTACTCAAATGCAAGACCGTATATTTTATAATTTTACACACTAAAACATTCAAACAAATATAAAATGTGTAACTATGGGACTGCTTTTGTTGTAATTGCTATTTTACTGGCTTTTCTTATTTTTTTGCAGGTAAATGCTGTTTGGTCAAGATGGTCTTCCCATACCTGCGGAGAGCGTGATACGAAGAATCGGAGACCTGCTGCACTGCGGTGTATTTGCCATGAAGCTGGCGAATAATTCTGTGGTAGTTTTGGTCTGTGAGTCGCGATTGCAACTGATAATGATGCCCTCCGAGCATCAGCGTATTATTTGGGTATTAACAAATCTACTTCATAAAGTTGGATCGTGAGGTGCAGGGGGCAGGATTAGGATTGACACTTTCACAAACGATTGTCTGCAGTCTGGGTGGGAGAGTCGGTCTGGAATCTGAAATGAACGAAGGTTCTACTTTCTGGTTCGTGTTGCCGTTGAAGGCAACATCGGAAGAAATTAATGAAAATAAGTAAAGAGTGCCAAAAAGCAGTCGTAATCTTTATTCCCCTTCTTAAAGAAGGAGAAGTGAAGTTATTATTAGTTTTTGGCACTCTTTACTTTTTTTAGGTAGAATGAACACTTAGTCTTTATGACTTAGGCGTATCCTTATCTTTGTCTCCGCTTCCCAGAGACGTGCTGGTTGATGCAGAACTTCCGCTCGAAGGAGCAGAGCTGTTTGATGAACTCGGACCGGAAGCGGTTGTGCTTGGCTTGGTAACACTCGGACTTGCAGTAGCAGGTTGAGCCTGTACTTCCCAGTGGAAAGGTTCGAAATTGGAATTCGGATCTACCCAAGACGGTTTCTTGGACGCATAGATGATGAACGGGGCAACAACTACGATGATTGCACCGATAATCAATACAGAGAACCAAACGGTATTGCTACCGGTTGAAATCTGGCTAGGCGGGATAAAGCTGAGGATGAAGGCAAGTAACGAACCACAGAAACCAAGACCACCGACGAACCACATCAAACCGTTACCGGACTTACCGATACGGAACGGACGGTTCAGTTTCTTCATCTTATACCGCAATGCGATAGCTCCAGAGAACATCAATAGGTACATAATAAGGTAAAGAATAACTGTCAGCTGTGACAAAATCTGATAAAAACTCTGTACAGAAGGCATAACGACGAACAGTAAGCTCAGTACTGTTACAGCAAGACCTTGCACGAACAGGATATTTTTTTGTACACCCAGTTTGTTTGTCTTCTGGAAGAACGGAGGCATATAACCGGCCTTACCTACAGCAAATATACCTTTTGATGGACCGGCAACCCATGTCAATACACCGGCTAATACTCCGAATGCCAGAGCAATAGCAATGATCGGTGATAACCAGGAAGCGTGGATGTATTTAAAGTAGTTGTCAAAGCCAACAAGCAAACTTTGGGTAAGGTTGATGTCTTTGGCAGGAATGATAACACCTAGTGCAAACGTACCCAAAACGAAGATGAGAACTGTGATAAGTGCACCGATAAATACGGCTTTCGGATAGTTTTTGGAAGGATTTTCCACGTCTTTTACGTGGATACCACCCATTTCCATACCGGCATAAAACAAGAAGATACTAGCAGCGAGAACGACATTGTCGAAGTTTGTGAAGTCGGGGAAGAAGCTACTATGGAAATCCATATTGGACTGTCCTCCGGTTGCCAGGTAAATGATTCCTAGGATAATCAGCAGAGCAGCCGGGATAATTGTACCTACCATACCACCGATTTTGGCAACCTTACCGACCCAGCTCATACCTTTCAATGAAATGAAAGTAGCCAGCCAGTAAATGACAAGCACTACGATAAGCGTATAATACTTGTTGTTTGCCAGTGACATATCGTGTACGTCATTCATTCCGATGAAGGCAATGGATACGGCGCCGAATGTCAATACTGTCGGATACCAGATTGTACTTTCAATCCATTGCACCCAGATAGCGAGGAATCCCAACTTTTTGCCGTAGGCTTCGCCTACCCACCGGAATACACCACCCTGTTTATCCTGAAACATTGCCGCCAGTTCGGCTGCAACGAGCGATGTCGGGATCAGGAAGACAATCGCTGCGAAAAGATAGTAGAAGGCCGAACTCATTCCGTATACGGCCTCGGCTGGCAGTCCACGTAAGGATACTACCGCCGTAACGTTCATGATAGCTAGGGTAAACACGCCTAGCTTCACTGCATTTTTAATATTTGCCATAAGTTAAGGTTTTAAGTGAAAAATATTTTAAAGTCAGTCTTATAACAACATTTAGCGTGAGATGTTTCAGCAATCTCTTTCAAAGTTCGTTAATTAACATCGATAAACTGCTCTTTTGCCAATCTCAATTTGTCTGTTTCAAAACAATCGCTTTCTCCGATTGTTTCTAAGCATTATAAATTACATACGAATCATTTTATTATAAACTAAGTAGTTATGAAATCAGCACTTTCAGATTTTATCTTAGGGAAAAAGGGCATTTATGGCATTCTCCACATTATTATATTGGTGATGTCTCTTTTTCTCGTAATTAGTATCTCGGTAGATACTTTTAAGGGAATTCCTTTTTATACACAGTCGTCTTATATGAAAACCCAGTTGTGGATTTGCATTTGGTTTCTTTTCGATTTTGTATTGGAATTTTTTCTGGCGAAACACAAAGGACGTTATTTACGGACACATTTCATTTTCCTGTTGGTAGCCATTCCTTATCAGAACATTATTGCTTATTATGGATGGACTTTTTCTCCCGAAATTACTTATCTACTCCGTTTTATTCCTTTGTTGAGGGGGGGATATGCGCTGGCGATTGTGGTCGGCTGGCTGACGTACAATAAGGCTTCGAGCCTGTTCGTTTCTTATCTGACGATGTTGCTGGCTACTGTTTATTTCTCCAGTCTTGCTTTCTTTGTGCTTGAGCATAAAGTAAATCCGCTTGTCCATAGTTATGGGGATGCATTGTGGTGGGCATTTATGGATGTAACTACTGTCGGGTCGAATATAATAGCGGTAACGGTGACCGGTAGAGTGTTGTCCGTACTGTTGGCAGCGTTAGGAATGATGATGTTTCCTATCTTTACAGTGTATATCACGAATCTTATTCAGCAGTCCAACAAGCGGAAGAAGCAATATTATGCAGAAGAGGAGGAAGAAAAGGAGAAGGCTGTCGGACAAGAAACTCCGGCGCAATCCGTACAAGAGGCAAAAACATAATGCTTTTATAAAAGATAATATCCTTCATATTGAAGTATAACCGGGAAGAAGAAAAAAGGTTACTATCTGCAGACAGTAACCTTTCATCTTTTTCATAGAGAGAGTCGTTAATCAACTATAGTGATACGATTGTTACCAAATACATTCAATCTTAGTTTGTTCATGATGTATTCGATAGCCAACTGAGCTTTTACAGAGTTACCCGATCCGTCCAAAGGAGGAGCGAATGCAGCGATACCGAATTGTCCGGGTAATACGCCCATTACCCCACCACCTACACCTGTTTTTGCAGGGATTCCGGAAGTGTACATCCAGTCACCGGTATGTTCGTAGAAACCTACTGCAGCAATCATGGCTGTGATTTTAGGAGCAAGGCTAGCATCGAAAACTTCCTTTTTAGTCACTGGGTTCACACCACCATTGGCAATTGTCCCGGCAGCAACAGAAAGCTGTAATGCAGTAACTCCTAATGAACATTGGCGGGTATAGAGGTCTAACGACATATCCGGATCATCGTAGATACGGTTGTAGTTTTTCAACAACCAGGCAATAGAACGGTTATTGAAGTTCGTATCCGATTCGGATTTATATAATTCATCAATCAGCTGAGGAGCGCTGCCGCACAAATCGGTTACGTTTCCAACGATAGCATCCCATTTCTTGGCAGAGTCACCGATAGGCTTCACCATACTGCAAGCAGAAATAGCACCGGCGTTTACTAATGGAGTAGACGGATGGTCGTTCTCCAGTAAGATAGCGATGATTGAGTTGAAAGGCAAGCCGGTTGCATCAGCTCCGATCTTGTCCAGAATTTCCTTGGCGCCATATTGACGTAATGCAAGGATAGCGGTATGTACTTTCGATACGGATTCTATTCCGAAGCGGTAATCAGTATCTCCCACATGGATAGTCTGCCCGTTGAGCAGGCAGACACTAATTCCGAAGAGATCTTTATTGACATTTGCCAAGTAAGGAATATAGTCGGCATTCTTGCCTCCTGTATTGGTTTTTACCTGGTCGTATGCCTCCTGTACCACTTCTTTCAATTGAGCGAGTGTTACTTTTTTATCCATAGATCTATTCTTATTTAACTGTTTTGTGACGGCGGCCACCATGGTTGAACATCTTTGTTTCTACCGGAAGATTCTTTTCCTGAGCCATACGGGTAGGAGTCGGATAATCCAGTTTTTCTAGTTCGGCAACAGCATTGTTGATGTCACCTAGTAACATGTCTGCCATATCGCGGCTGAATCCTTGGCGGACAACGACACGCATTACTACATAGTCTTCCAGTTTAGAAGGTAATGTATAAGCCGGAACCATCCAACCATGTTGAGACAATTTGTCTTGTAGGTCATATAACGTCCATTTGGCTGCTTTGGCGTATTCAGGTTTGAGATACCAGATGAACAATGGGTTCACTACATCTTCGGAGTAATTGACGAACGGAGCCATTTTGGCGATTTCATCGTGGATATATTTAGCGATCATCAACGAATTGTATTGTACTTCTTTGTATCCCTGGAATCCTAAACGAATGAATTGGTAATATTGTCCCAGAATCTGAGCGGCAGGACGGGAGAAGTTCAGACCTACCTGTGTGATGTTAGCACCCAGATAATTTACGCTGAACGCCATTTCTTCGGGCAGATATTCTTTGCCTTTCCAGCAAACCCAACCAAGTCCTGGATATACTAAACCGAATTTGTGACCGGATACACTGATAGAAAGCACCCATTTCAAACGGAAGTCCCACTTCTTTTCCGGATAAAGGAACGGAAGGATGAAACCACCGCTTGCGGCGTCTACGTGGATAGGAATGTCATAACCAGTTTTTGCGTTGTAAGCATCAAGTGCTTTATCTAATGCTTCAACATCATCGTTCAATCCTGTCCATGTAACACCTTGGATAGGTACGACACAGATTGTATTTTCGTCACACATCTTCAATGCTTCTTCGGGGTCGAGTGTGGTTTTATCAAGTGTCAAAGGCACTTCACGCATTTCAATCTGCCACAACTGTGCAAACTTCTCCCATACCACCTGGAAACCTGTTGAAATAACGAAATTTGGTTTATCGAATGGTTTGCTTTGAGCCTGTCTTTTCTTACGCCAGCGCAACCATGCAGCTACACCACCCAGCATACAAGCTTCTGAAGAACCGATTGCCAATGCACCTGTTTTCCATGTGTCTTTTTCGGGAGAGTTCCATAAGTTGGCAACGATATTGATACATTTACCATTCATTACTGCGATACGTGGATACTCTGTTTCATCAATATAATTGATATTGATAGCTTCGTTCATCAGCTTGGTTGCATATTCGTCCATATAAGTGGTAACGAAAGTAGCCAGGTTCAAACGTGGTTGAGTTTGGGCGAATGTTTCGTCTTTCACCATTTGATAAGCGACTTCAGGAGTAGTAGGGCCATCAGGAATTTTCTCTACCGGAGAGGGTTGTAGCATTCTGTCTGAGCCAAATACATCGGTTTTTGCATCACCTTTTCTGAAATTTAAATCTTCCATACTAATTTGTTTTTTAAAAGGTTTAGGGCGATGGGGATTTTCCCCGTCGAATTTCCCACAACAACAGCAGATAGTTTTGAAAGTTTTCGGCTTTTACATTATTTGGCGTTTATTAAGGGGGGAAGTTTTTCCCGTATGTAGGGAGTTTCATTAGTGTGTAAGATATAGTTAAACGAAAAAAAATAAGTAGGGAGAGAGGAATAATGGATAGTGAGATCAATAAGAATAGGGAGGCGGGAAAATAAAAAAAGCAAAAGAAGAACAGCTCCTTTTGCTTTTTTATACCTATTGACTTAACTGAAAAATGGCGTTTCAACATAGACGCCGGACTCTTTGCCGTTTAGCGGAAGTCTTTTAATTCTTCCTGCAATTTTTGGCGTGTGAAGAAGATACGGCTCTTTACCGTTCCTAACGGAAGATTCAGCTTTTCTGCTATTTCACGATATTTGAAGCCGGAAACGTGCATCGCGAACGGGACTTTATATTCTTTAGGAAGTGTGTTGACCACACGGTGCATCTCTTTCAGGTCATAAGCCTTTTCTGTACTCTCAAAACCGGCGTCTTGTGGCAGGTTCAGGTGATAAAGGTTATCGGTCCGGTCGATGAATGTTTGGTCGCGAACTACTTTGCGGTAGTTGTTGATAAAGATGTTGCGCATGATGGTATACATCCATCCTTTGAAATTAGTATCAGGCGTATATTTGTCTTCGTTATCTAATGCTTTCAATGATGTTTCCTGCAACAAATCGTTTGCTTCTTCGCGGTCGGTTGTCAGTTTATAAGCGAACCGGAGTAATTCATCTTGTACTCCTACTAAATCTTTTCTGAAGCTTAAACTTTTCATATACGTTGCTTTTTAAATTGTGAGTATTCGTTGTAATAATTTCGATGATGCAAGTTTACGGCATTTTTTCAGATACGACGGGGTAGAATCCGACGGATTTTGACCCAAAAGCTATCGGTGGATAGTTTTTAGGTGGTTTTTGATAGTTTTCAGGTGGTCTTTCGGGGGAATTTCGTTCAGATCCTGGATATTTTTCTCTTCATTTTCATTCGAGTCCATCATACAAATGTCTTTTTTCTTCAAAAATCATTTCTTGTTATTTTGAACTTTATACCGGAAGTATTGTTTTTCTTCCAATCTAAACTTTTAACGAGCAAGTATATGAAAATAAAGACAGGTAAAGGGACGATCCCTCTCATAACTTTAATAGCTATATGGTCTATTTCGGCATTGACGTCTCTGCCAGGGTTGGCTGTTTCACCTATTTTGGGTGATCTTACAAAAATATTTCCAAAAGCTACGGATCTGGATATTCAGATGTTGACTTCGTTGCCATCGTTGCTGATTATCCCTTTTATATTGCTCGGTGGTAAATTGACGGAAAAAGTTGATTTTGTCCGTGTGTTGCAAGTCGGGCTATGGCTGTTTGCAACAAGTGGAGTGTTATATTTGCTTTCCAATAAAATGTGGCAATTAATAGTGGTAAGTGCCTTGCTTGGTGTAGGGGCAGGGTTGATTATTCCTTTGTCCACCGGATTGGTTTCCAGGTATTTTGTGGGTACATATCGGGTGAAGCAATTCGGGTTAAGTTCGGCGATTACTAATTTTACTTTGGTTATAGCGACTGCTGTAACCGGATATCTGGCAGAAGTCAGTTGGCATTTGCCTTTTCTGGTCTATCTGCTTCCCTTGATTTCTATTCTGCTGGTTGGACATCTAAAGACGACTCAGCCGGAAGCTGCCGTATCTTCTTCTCAGAAAGATGATTCGGAAGCCGAAGATTCATCCATAGATATAGGAGGTGGTAAATATGGTATCCATATCAGGCATCTGATACAGTTAATGGCTTTTTACGGGATAATTACTTATATTGTAGTAGTGGTGATTTTCAATCTGCCTTTCTTAATGGAAAAACATCATTTTTCCAGCGGTAATTCGGGGTTGATGATTTCGCTTTTCTTCCTGGCTATTACGGCTCCGGGCTTCTGCTTGAATAAGATTGTCGGCCTTCTAAAAGAACGTACCAAGGCATATAGTCTGTTATCCATAGCTTTAGGGTTGTTATTAATCTGGATAGCTCCGTTGGAGTGGCTCATTATTCCGGGTTGTCTGCTTGTCGGATTGGGATATGGCGTTATTCAGCCTATGTTGTACGAGAAAACGACTCATGCGGCGCTTCCACAGAAGGCAACAATGGCACTGGCATTTGTGATGATGATGAATTATCTGGCAATTTTGCTTTATCCTTTCATTGGTGATTTTCTGCAATGGGTATTTCATACACAGTCGCAGGAATTTCCGTTTATCTTCAATCTGTTGATTACTGTTGGCACTTTCTTCTGGGCATACCGTTGCCGTGATACTTTTTTGTTTAACGACCAATTGAAATAAAGATGAGAAATAAAAAACTGGAAGCTAACGTCAGCATGGCCGTTTCAAAGATATTCGGTGGTTTTAATATGAATGCGTTGAAATTTCTTCTTCCGTTGTGGATGAGTCCGCTAACGGGAGCGGCAATCCGTTGTACGTTTGCAGCGGTCGCTTTTTGGATTATCGGCTGGTTCATGCCGAAGGAACAGTCCACTCCGAAAGAAAAAATCCTGTTGCTTCTGTTGGGGGCGTTGGGGTTGTACGGCTTTATGTTCCTTTATCTTATCGGGTTGAGTAAGACTACGCCTGTTTCCAGTTCTATTTTTACTAGTTTGGAACCTATTTGGGTGTTTGTGATTATGATTGTGTTCTATAAAGAAAAGGTGTCAGTGAAAAAAATAGTAGGTATGGCTATCGGGCTGGTCGGAGCTCTGGTGTGCATCTTGACTCAGAAAAGTGACGACCTTGCTTCGGATGCATTTACAGGGAATATGCTTTGTTTGCTTAGTTCCGTAGCTTATGCTATCTATCTGGTAATGAGCCAACGTATCCTTGCAAACGTGGGAGCGATGACGATGTTGCGTTATACATTTACGGGAGCCGCCATTACCGGTTTGATTGTTACGGCTATCACGGGTTTTGATGCTCCTGTACTGACAATACCTATCCATTGGCAACCTTTCTTGATACTGATGTTTGTATTGATATTTCCTACCACAGTCAGTTATTTGCTGATTCCGATCGGATTGAAATATCTCAAAACAACCGTTGTTGCCATTTATGGCTATCTGATTCTGATTGTTGCTACTATCACTTCACTAGCTATCGGACAGGACCGTTTCAGTTGGACGCAGACCTTTGCCATAGTGTTTATTTGTGCCGGTGTTTATCTGGTTGAAGTGGCCGAAAGCCGTGACAAGTCTCCGGACCCGTTGAAAAAATGAGAGTTTTTTCTGAAAGAAGCAGGAAAAGAAAAAGGCGTCCTTCGCAAGACGCCTTTCGTTATTTTGTCATCATGTTTTATAGAGAGGAGTTGATTGCTTGTGCGATAGACTTGAATTCTTCGTCCGACAATTTCAGTTTCGGATTAGAGAACAGCATATCCGATTCCTTCTGGATAGGGATTAAATGAATATGTGCGTGAGGAACTTCCAGTCCAATCACTGCTTCACCCACCTTCTTGCACGGGAAGGCCTTTTCGATGGCACGGGCTACCTGCTTTGCAAATACGTGCATTGCAGCCAGGTCTTCATCGCTCAAATCGAAAATATAGTCTACTTCTTGTTTGGGCACTACCAATGTATGTCCCTTTACCAACGGGTTGATATCGAGAAATGCGAAGAACTTGTCGTTTTCCGCCACCTTGTAGCAGGGGATTTCGCCTGCGATGATTCTGCTGAATATTGTTGCCATAACTTTTATTGATAAAATAAGGCAAGCCTCATACGGAGACCTGCCTTAACGTTAAATGGATATGTTTACTACTTCTAATGCAATTTTGCCTTGCGGTACTGTAATTTCTGCTACATCACCGATCTTCTTGCCAAGCAGACCTTGTGCAATCGGGGTGTTTACTGAAATTTTTCCTTCCTTCAGGTTAGCTTCACTTTCGGAAACGATGGTATAAGTCATCTTCATACCATTCTTTACATTTTTCAGTTCCACCTTATTTAAAATCTGTACGGAATCAGTTTTGAGCTTGGACTCATCAATGATTTTTGCATCCGCAATCACTGTTTTCAGTTTGTTGATACGCATTTCCAACAGACCTTGTGCCTCTTTGGCTGCATCGTACTCTGCATTTTCTGACAAGTCTCCTTTATCTCTTGCTTCGGCTATTGCCGCGGAGATCTTCGGGCGTTCCACTGTTTCCAGTTCTTTCAGTTCCCCCATAAGTTTCTTGTAACCTTCTTCTGACATATAAGCCATGATGTTTTCCTCCTTTAATTGTTTTAAATGGTCATATAAACAAAAAAGAATTCCAACATGTGCCATGTTGGAACCCTCTTTTCATTATTTCTTTGCAAAGATAGCTTTTTAAGTGATACGTGTCAAGCAAAAAATGCTGCTATGTAACATATTTAAATGAAATATGCTAATTTATAACAACTTAGAGTAATGACTTGACGGATGCTTCCAAATCCTTGATATCCTCGCCACGAAATTTCAATTCGTTGTTGCGGTTAATCAAAAAGATAGATGGAACCTGGCGAACATTATATACAGCTACATTGGTGGAATAAACTCCGTTGCCGTCACGCACACATATCCAAGGGAGGTTGGCTGCTGCCGTTTTCCAGTAGTGTTCGTCCGCATCGAGAGAGATCTGGTAAATTTCCAATCCCTGTGAAGCATACTTATTATATAGTTCGCGAAGCAACATATTGTGGGGAGCGCCTGCCGGTGACTGGAATACGGAGAAGTCGAGTAATACGACTTTGCCTTTCAGGTCAGTCAACTTGCGCACATTCCCGTGTATGTCGCGCAAAGCAATGTCGATGATGCCGGTTTCTACAATTTTTTCCTGTGGAATCTCCAGTGCTTTTGCCTGGGGTTGACGTGTGTTTTTCATACCTTTAATAACGATATTATAAAGGTTCTTGGAGCGTACTGCATCGGGATATGTATTGTTGAGGCTGGTAGCTACGGCTGCAAAACATTTCACATCGTCTTTGTTGTTCAACGGATCGAATATCAGATAGTTGTTGAGCTTTTGGAACAGGGCGAAATAAGCGGCTGCCGTATTCGGTGCTGCGAATATATAGTTTACTTTCACATCCTCTTTATAGTTATTGAGCAACGTGCCCAGGCTGTCTTCGAAAATATCGTGGCTGATATTATTGTTGCGTAATGTAGCTAGCAAGTCGTCCACATTCTTTTGAAGATCGATTTGTTTCAGCGTTAGCTCTTTTATTTTGTTGCTGTTTCCGGAACCTTCTATGGTGTACGCAGTTGAAAAGTCTACATACGGTGCTTTTATCTGGAGCGTTTCGATAGAATCGACAGAAAAGTTAATGACTTTGTCGTCTATTCGCAAACGGTAAAATTCGGGTGATTCGGGGCGGGGCTGTTTGAAACTGAATGCTCCTTCTCCTTTCAGTTTGACCGAGTCCAATGCGGCGATCCCTTCAAGGCCGGACGCTTCGAGATAAAGCATTTTTCCGTCGGCTCCTGAAATATCTCCGTTCACTTGGAATTTAGGACCGGAACTACAAGCTGTAATAGTAAGTGCGGCAAGCGCAACAAAAGTAATCTTTTTCATATCTCGTGTGTTTTTTACAAGGTGCAAATATACGTCTTTTCGAGATTAGTCAAAGCATTTTGCAGTGTTCTTCATCCTAATTTAGAAAAAAAATCAGTTACTAACTAACTTTTTAGCTCATTTCCACCTAATTACCACGATAAATGTATATCTTTGCAGGAATTTTGAAAGAAAAAGTATAGATAAAACAATTTTTATGATTAACCCAATTGTTAAGACGATCGAGTTACCTGATGGAAGAACCATCACACTCGAGACGGGAAAGTTGGCAAAACAGGCAGACGGTTCTGTAATGCTACGCATGGGAAACACCATGTTGTTGGCTACTGTTTGTGCCGCTAAAGATGCAGTTCCCGGAACAGATTTTATGCCTTTACAGGTAGAGTACAAAGAAAAATTTGCGGCATTCGGCCGTTTCCCCGGTGGTTTTACCAAAAGAGAAGGTCGGGCTTCTGATTATGAGATCCTGACCTGCCGTCTTGTTGACCGTGCTCTCCGCCCCTTATTCCCCGACAATTATCATGCAGAGGTATATGTAAATATCATCCTCTTCTCAGCAGATGGTGTAGATATGCCGGACGCATTGGCAGGACTTGCAGCTTCTGCGGCACTTGCTGTTTCAGATATTCCATTTAACGGACCGATTTCCGAAGTGCGTGTAGCGCGTATTGACGGTCAGTTTGTAATCAATCCGACTTTTGAGCAACTGGAAAAAGCTGATATGGACCTTATGGTGGCTGCTACTTATGAAAATATCATGATGGTAGAAGGCGAAATGCACGAAGTATCCGAAGCAGAATTGCTAGAGGCTATGAAAGTGGCTCACGAAGCAATTAAGGTACATTGCAAAGCTCAGATGGAGTTGACTGAAGAAGTTGGCAAAACCGTAAAACGTGAATATGACCATGAGGTAAACGACGAAGACTTGCGTAAGGCAGTTCGTGAAGCTTGTTATGACAAGGCTTATGCTGTTGCTGCTTCCGGAAATAACAATAAACATGAACGTTTTGCTGCTTTCGAAGCTATTTGTGAAGAGTTTAAGGCTCAGTTCTCAGAAGAGGAACTGGAAGAAAAAGCGGCTTTGATCGACCGTTATTATCACGATGTAGAAAAAGAAGCAATGCGCCGTTCTATTCTTGATGAAGGCAAACGCCTGGATGGTCGTAAAACTACCGAAATTCGCCCGATTTGGTGTGAAGTAGGTTACCTACCCGGTCCTCACGGATCTGCTATCTTTACTCGTGGTGAAACTCAATCACTGACTTCTGTCACACTGGGTACAAAACTCGATGAAAAGATTATTGACAATGTATTGGAACACGGAAAAGAACGTTTCCTGTTACATTATAATTTCCCTCCTTTTTCCACTGGTGAGGCAAAAGCACAACGCGGCGTAGGTCGTCGTGAAATTGGTCATGGCCACTTGGCTTGGCGCGCTTTGAAAGGACAGATTCCTGCTGACTATCCGTACGTAGTACGTGTTGTTTCAGAAATTCTCGAATCTAATGGTTCTTCTTCTATGGCTACCGTATGTGCCGGAACATTGGCATTAATGGATGCAGGTGTGAAGATTAAGAAGCCGGTATCAGGTATTGCAATGGGACTGATTAAGAATGCAGGTGAAGATAAATATGCAGTATTGTCTGATATCCTCGGTGATGAAGACCACCTCGGAGATATGGACTTCAAGGTGACTGGAACAAGAGATGGTATTACTGCTACGCAAATGGATATTAAGGTAGACGGTCTGTCTTATGAAATCTTGGAACGTGCATTGAACCAGGCTAAGGAAGGGCGTATGCACATCTTGGATAAGATTGCTGAAACAATCGCTGAACCGCGTGCAGACTTGAAAGAACATGCTCCCCGCATTGAAACCATGACAATTCCTAAAGAATTTATCGGTGCTGTGATTGGTCCTGGTGGTAAAATAATTCAAGGTATGCAGGAAGAGACCGGTGCTGTCATCACTATCGAAGAAACGGAAGGTGTGGGACGTATCGAAGTTTCAGGTACTAATAAGAAATGTATTGACGATGCAATGCGCATGATCAAGGCAATTGTTGCTGTTCCCGAAGTGGGTGAAGTGTACAAAGGTAAGGTTCGTTCTATCATGCCTTACGGTGCGTTCATCGAATTTTTGCCGGGTAAGGACGGTTTGCTGCACATTTCTGAAATAGACTGGAAACGTTTGGAAACAGTGGAAGAAGCCGGAATTAAAGAGGGTGACGAAATTGATGTAAAATTGATTGATATTGATCCTAAAACCGGTAAATTCAAACTTTCTAGAAAGGTTTTGTTGCCAAGACCGGAAAAGAAGTAAAAAAGTGACAGTTTTAATATAATATAGAATAACCCGATTACTAGAAGTCGGGTTATTTTTTTTGTCTAAACTTTTGCTTTTCTGCAAAAGTTTCCGTTGAGTTATTACATAAATATTTTAAGGGTAACACTACTGTTGAGGAAGAAAAATGTATTCTTAGCTGGGTGAATGAATCGGAGGAAAACCGTTGGACATTGCAGAAAGAACATATGTTGTTCGATATTGCCCTTTTCACCAATACCAAAATAAACAATAAGGGAGAGAAAGTGGCTGTGGGTACTCATATCTTACCTATGTTAAGGTAGAGTGCCCGTATAGCTGCTGTTATAGTAGTAGCAATCAGTTGTGTTTTTTTATTCAAGAGTATCATTATGGTAATACAGCGCATCTGCAGACAGTGGCAGTGCCTGCTGGCCAGCGAGCACAGATTACTTTGGCAGACGGTACGAAAGTATGGCTGAATGCACAGTCTACATTAACATACTCCCATGATTTCGGACGGAATGAGAGGAATGTGGAACTAGACGGAGGAGCTTACTTCGAGGTGGCGAAAAATAAAGAAATCCCATTCTATGTAAATACGGAAACTAATCAGGTGAGAGTAGTGGAAACACATTTTAATGTGTGTGCTTACCGGGGTAGCAATGAATTTACAACTACTTTGCTTGAAGGCATTGTCGATATCTATGCGAAAGGCAGCGAACATTCGCTTACACGTCTGGGGGGAACGAGGTTTTTATTTTCTGGGACGGAAAGTTCAGAAAGGAGCGTTTTACTGATTTTGATTATCTCCGTTGGAAAGATGGTTTATACTGTTTTGATGATACTCCTTTTAACCTGTTGCTTGGTAAACTGGAGAAATATTATAAAGTGAAGATCGTTGTGGAGAATCCGAAAGTACTGAATTATCGTTGCACGGGTAAGTTTAAAGATCAGGATGGGGGGGGAACACGTACTGAAAGTAATTCAGAAAGATCATTCGTTTATTTACTCCATAAGTGCCGAAAAAGACAGTATCTTTATAAAATAAAGATATGAGCTCACGCTAAATATATATCTTAAATTAGTACTAACCCTTAAAAGCATAACAATTATGAATAACAGTCAATAGCATCTCATTAAAAGAGAATCGGAAAGTACCCCCATACTTTCCGATTCGAAACAGTCAAAAATCGACCTTAATCAATTTATTAACTTAACACGTTGCAAAGATATGAGAAAAATTTCTTTGAAAGGGCTTTTTTGCCCAAAAAGTTTAGAATCTAAGCAAATAATACTGACTATGAAGATCACTTTATTCCTTCTTCTGTTCGTAACATTTCAAGCTTATTGTGAGAATGGATACTCTCAGAGTGCAAAAATCAGCATTCCCCACTCAACGCTGAAAGTAAGTGAGTTACTCTCTAAAATAGAGTCACAGACCAACTATTTGTTTGTCTACAACAAAAAAACAGTAGATGTAAAACGGGTAGTTAATGTAGCTGCCAACAATCAGTCGGTATCCGAAATTTTGGACCGAGCTTTTGAAGGCACAGGTATTCATTATGTAATGGAAGGCAATATTCTCTGCATCCCATACCCAGTTCTCTTACGGGCAGGAGGAATTCTCAATAGCCTATTGGATGTGTATTAAAGAAGGTGGCAAGCTAGGAGATATTTATGGAAATGCTTTTGTTTGCAATGGCGATGGTTCTATTCAAGTAAACGCTGACGGTTCGCCGGTGAATAAGACCGGAAATAAAGACCTGCCGGAGCTTTAAGGGTGGATGAATAGTTTATAATTATAGGTGTAACTTTTTTTGATTCAAACGTGTTTCTCCGTGTATTAGGAAATGAGAGGAGAAAGATTGTGAGGGAGTGAAGTCGAGGGGGGGGCGCTCCCTTTTATTAAAAATACTCCCTCCTTTAAAAAAAGAGGGCGTTAAGGCAAAAAATAGTTGAGGTGTTTTTTCCATATATTTGCTTTGAGGGTGATAGAAGCATATTGATTTGTGCTGATTATCAGTGTTTTATCAATACGATAAAAACGGTGAAACTCAAGAATGGGAAGTTTGTGTTATTTATAAATTTGTATCGGAAGTTCTCCTTTCAATGCCCCTAGCGCATTGAAAGCCAATGATTCCATTTCGTTTTCTCCGGGATAAATATGGATCGGAGCTAAAAAAGAAATACGTTTTTTGAGTCGTGAAATGACATAATCGGAGTAAGCAATCCCTCCTGTCAGGAGAATAGCATCTATCTTCCCACAAAGTACAGTAGCGGCGCCACCTATTGCTTTTGCTACGTTATAAATCATGGCGTCCAATACCAGCTCCGCTTTTTTGTCTCCTTCTTCTATGGATTTGATAATCACAGGTACATCGGTAGTACCCAAGTGAGCTGTCAGTCCCGCACGTCCGGAAATACGCTTCTTCAATTCATCTTTGGTGAACTGTCCGCTAAAACAAAGGTCGATGAGTTGACCGGCAGGCAGTGTACCTGCACGTTCCGGCGAGAAAGGGCCTTCGCCGTCCAATGCATTGTTTGCATCAATAGCCCGTCCATGGCGGTGAACTGCAATAGAAATACCACCTCCCAAATGGCAGATGATTAAATCAAGGTCTTCGTATTGTGTTCCCTGCTCTCTGGCGAAGCGGCGTGCTATTGCTTTCTGGTTCAAGGCATGCCAAATTGTAATTTTGGGCATTAACGGTGAGCCTGTGATACGGGCTATATCTTCCAGTTCATCCACTACTCCCGGATCGGCAATGAAAGCACGACAATTGGGTAAGGAAGAAGCAAGTTTGTCTGCAATTAATCCTCCAAGGTTACAGGCATGAGTGCGCATGGCGTGTACCGTATCACGTTTCATGGCTTCATTTACCTCATATACTCCACCCGGTATCGGTTTTACCAGTCCTCCGCGTCCGATGACTGCATCAAAGTCAAAAGGTATCTTATTGGCTTCCAACTCCTGGAGTACCAGATTCTTCCGAAATTCAAACTGGTCTACCACTTGTGAATAAACGGATAATTCTTCTACTGTATGGCTGATATTACGGACCAGTAGCGGAGTTTCATTTTCATATACTGCAATCTTCGTCGAAGTGGAGCCGGGATTGATAACTAGAATTTTCATCAATATTGATTTTTGAATTATGAATTATTGGGGACTTGATTTATTTGTTTTCTGCATTCACAGTCTCCTGAGACTTGCAGGCAAGCCATTGCCATGCTATAATATTTGGACAAGCCGGAGTCACTACGAGACGGAAGTACCACTGGGCAGATCGGTCCTTGCAATAAACCCGCCATTTCTGCCTGTGCAAACAGGGACACAGATTTGTAGAATGCATTACCCGATTCTATATTGGGGAATATCAGCACATCCGCTTGTCCGTTGATAGGAGATACAATACCTTTAATATCGCCGCTTGCCTGCTCGCAGGCGGTACGTACATCCAGCGGGCCGTCAATAATTACATTTCCGAACTCTCCGGCTTCGGCAAGTTCCACGATATTTACATAATCCAGTGAGTGGGGAAACTTGGCGCTTACTTTTTCCGTACAGTGGATTAAGGCGATACGTGGTTGTTCAATACCGAAGTGGCGGCACGTGCATATAGCATACCAGATCATTTCTATACGTTGTTGCAAAGTGGGACGCGGAATAACGGCAGCATCCGAGAAGAAAAGCAATTTGTGATACGTTGGAATTTCCATTACCGCCAGATGCGTAAGAATTTTCCCTTTCGGAAGCAATCCTTTTTCTTTATCAAGTATAGCGTGCAACAGGTTGTCCGTATTAATAATTCCTTTCATCAGAATATCTGCTCCTCCCTCACGGACAATGCGTACCGCTTCGCGTGCTGCCTCGTCCGAATCTTCTATATGGATGATTTTTATGTATTCGGGATATTGTTTGAGTGTAGGATATTTTTCCAGAATAGCCGAATCTCCGATCATCAGAAACTCCGCAATTCCTTCTTCCAATGCGCGGGTAATAGCATATTCCGTGTTAGGATCATTGGCACAGACTACGGCAATCCGTTTTCTATGATTTAGTTTTTTGAGATGAGCCGTCAATTGGGCAAAACTTTGAATAGGTTCCATAACGTTAGATTTTTAGCAAATATCAGAAAAAGGATTGAAAAAATAGCGATTGCAATCCGAAAAATTACATCCATTATGTAACATTTTGCTATATTTTATTTGTTTTGGTCGATAGATATGCATGGAATCGTTTTTTCCTGTATTTTTGCAAATGAATCCCCCAATGAAATAAAAAAGACATGAAACAGTTTAAAAATCTATTTTTTGTTAGCTTAATCCTCCTTTGTTGGCTGTTCGTTTCGTGCAAGACGACGAAGGTTCCTGAAGGTTGGTCCTTGGTCTGGAAAGAAAACTTTAATCAAAAAAAGAATTTTGATTCAAAGGTATGGAGTAAGATTCCACGAGGAAAGTCGGATTGGAATAATTACATGACTGACTTTGATTCTTGTTATGCAATGCGTGAAGGCAAACTGGTGTTGAGAGGTATCGTCAATCAGGTTCAGCCCAATGACACGGCTCCTTATTTGACGGGCGGTGTTTATACAAAAGGCAAGAAAGCTTTTATAAACGGACGTATTGAAATTTGTGCCAAGTTGAATGCTGCGAAAGGGGCATGGCCGGCTATCTGGATGTTACCTGAAAAAGCGGCATGGCCGTCCGGTGGCGAAATTGATATTATGGAACGTTTGAATAACGATTCAATTGCTTATCAGACTGTTCATTCTCATTATACCTACACATTGGGCATCACAGAAAATCCAAAGTCTCATTCCACGGGACCTATTTATCCTGATCGGTACAATGTTTACGCAGTAGAAATGTATCCGGACAGCCTTTCATTTTATATCAATGATATGCATACGTTTACCTATCCTCGCATACAAACAAAAGAAGAAGGGCAATACCCTTTTAATCAGCCTTTTTACCTGCTGATTGATATGCAATTGGGAGGCTCGTGGGTCGGAGCGGTCGGTCCTGAAGATCTTCCGGTAGAAATGGAAGTGGACTGGGTACATTTTTATCAACGGAAGTCAAAAAAATAAGAACATATATGGATATTCAATTTCCTCCTTTTTTGCAGAAAGGTGATAAAGTAGTTATCGTATCGCCCTCCAGTAAGATAGACAAACAATTCCTGAAAGGTGCCAAGAAACGGATTGAATCATGGGGGGTGAAAGTTGTTATGGGAAAGCACGCCGGAGGTTCATCCGGGCGATATGCCGGCACGATCAGCCAACGTCTGAAAGATTTGCAGGATGCAATGGATGATCCGAAAGTGAAAGCTATCCTTAGTAGTCGTGGAGGATATGGAGCTGTACATCTGATAGATAAGATTGATTTTACGGCATTTCGTGAATATCCGAAATGGTTGTTGGGCTTCAGTGATATTACTGCATTGCACAATCTGTTTCAGAAAAACGGATATGCTTCGTTGCATTCGTTAATGGCACGTCATCTTGCGGTAGAGCCGGAGGATGATCCGTGTACAAACTATTTGAAAGATATCCTGTTCGGAAACTTGCCTTCTTATACTTGTGAGAAACATAAGTTGAATAAGCAGGGCAGTACGCAGGGGGTTCTTCGTGGGGGGAATATGGCGGTAGCTTACGGTTTGCGCGGTACTCCTTATGATATTCCGGCAGAAGGAACTGTGCTGTTTATCGAAGATGTCAGCGAACGACCTCATGCCATTGAACGCATGATGTATAATCTAAAATTGGGCGGTGTACTTGAAAAATTATCTGGACTGATTGTCGGACAGTTTACGGAATATGAAGAAGATTGTTCGCTGGGCAAAGAGTTGTATGCTGCTCTGGCGGATTTGGTAAAAGAGTATGATTACCCCGTTTGCTTTAATTTTCCTGTAGGGCATGTTACTCATAATTTGCCGCTTATAAACGGAGCAAAAGTAGAGTTTACGGTTGGAAAGAAAAATGTAGAATTAAAGTTTATTTGTTAATAATCTATTTCATCTGAACAATGCTGTGATGAAAATGACTAATTTTGAGACTTTAATAGAAAAGAGGATGATGAAAAAGAAAATTATGATAGTATTGGTAAGTGCCTTTTTGTTATTATCAGCATTCTCCTGCGGAGGTGGCAATAAGGCAAATAGTACAAGTGAACAAAACGAAAAGATAGTTGTGAATGTACCACAGTTTGATGCAGATAGTGCTTATCTGTATGTAAAGAATCAAGTAGATTTTGGTCCTCGTGTTCCTAATACAAAGGGGCATGTAGCTTGTGGAAATTATCTGGCTAAGCAATTAAAAGATTTCGGTGCGCAGGTGACCGATCAGTATGCCGATCTGATTGCTTATAACGGTACTTTGTTGAAAGCGCGAAATATTATCGGTTCTTATAAGCCGGAAAGTAAAAAAAGAATCGCTTTATTTGCCCACTGGGATACACGTCCGTGGGCCGATAACGATCCTGACGAAAAGAATCACAAGACTCCGATTCTGGGAGCGAATGATGGTGCAAGCGGAGTAGGAGCTCTGTTGGAAATAGCCCGTTTGGTCAATCAACGGCAGCCGGAACTTGGTATTGACATTATTTTTCTTGATGCCGAAGATTATGGTACACATGACCAGAATAATGAAGAATCATGGTGTCTGGGTGCACAATACTGGGCGCGTAACCCTCATGTACAGGGATATAATGCTCGTTTTGGTATCCTGCTTGATATGGTAGGTGGCGAAAATACGGTTTTCCTGAAAGAATCATATTCTGAGAGATTTGCGCCGGATATAAATAAAAAGGTGTGGAAAGCAGCCAAGAAATTGGGATATGGCAAAATGTTCATTGATGAAGACGGAGGAGGGGTGACGGATGACCATTTGTTTATCAACCGCCTGGCACGTATTAAAACGATCGATATTATTGCTTCCGATCCGGAAGGTGGTTTTACCCCGACCTGGCATACTATCAATGATAATATGGAGCATATAGACAGGAATACACTGAAGGCGGTCGGGCAGACTGTATTGGAAGTAATCTACAATGAAAAATAATCTCCTTGTTATTTAGAGTATTTAGAAATTTGTAAATAGCAATTATATATATGTCAATTAATGAATTACAAGACGAAGTGATTGCAGAGTTCAGTGACTTCGATGACTGGATGGATCGGTATCAACTACTTATTGATTTGGGAAATGAGCAGGAACCGCTTGAAGAAAAATATAAGACGGAACAGAATCTGATTGAAGGATGTCAAAGCAGAGTATGGCTTCAAGCGGACGAGGTAGACGGTAAGATTGTTTTTAAGGCGGAAAGTGATGCTTTGATTGTAAAAGGAATTATTGCCTTGCTGATAAAAGTCCTTTCAGGACACACTCCTGATGAAATCTTGAATACTGATCTTTATTTTATAGATAAGATAGGGTTGAAAGAACATCTGTCACCTACACGTAGCAATGGGTTGTTGTCCATGGTCAAACAAATACGAATGTATGCATTGGCATTCAAAGCAAAAGAGGGGAAGTGAGAACTTCCCTTTTTTATGATATGCTTGTTGATCTTGTGAAAATTTTATAAAATTATAGATTTTATTCAGGAAAGCTTGTACATAGGTTTATGGAAGTTTTTTGCTAGTTTTTCTGTTGTTTTATTTAGAAAAAAGTAAGGAATCTGTCTATTTGACCAATGTTTAAAAATATATAATATAATAAGTTTCGTTTGATACTTTGCTTTTTTATTTATTTATTTGCAAAAAAGTGAATAAAACGCGAGCTTATGAAAAATTATGTGAAAAGAGTAATCCTGTTCTGGTTTTGTATGGTTTTCTATATGTTAGTACAAGCTCAAGTGAGGGAAAACCGAATAACCGGACACGTATATGATTCTCAGAACTTGCCTTTGGCTGGTGTAAACATTAAAGTAAAAAATACTCCTTATGGGACAGTCTCCAATGAAAAAGGAGAGTTTGTGCTAGCAGGTAAATGGGAGCAAGGTGTATCAATTGAATTTTCGTTTATTGGTATGCGGCGTAAAACTATCACTTATAAAGGTCAGACTAAGCTGGAAGTAACTTTGGCGGACGACACTAATAATATGGATGAGGTTGTTGTGACTGCTAAAGCCAATATTAACGAGATAGATATTCGTGCTCGTTCCGGTGTAGTGCAAGAAGTCGATATGCGGCGTATTAATAGTAAGCCGATGATTGATATGGGCTTGGCTTTGCAGGGATCTGTACCGGGGCTGATTGTAACAAATACAGGAGAACTGGGTTCTGCTCCTGAGATACGCATCAGGGGAAATTCCTCTTTACGAAGGGGAAACACAACCAATGAGCCACTGTATGTAATGGATGGAAAGGTCATAAGCTCGGAAACTTTTTATAATCTGAACCCTCAAGATATTAAAGAAATCAAGGTACTTAAAGATGCGGCTGCTTGTGCTTTATATGGTATAAAAGCTGCTAATGGGGTACTGGAAATAACTTCCCAGCGTGGAATTAGCGGACAAACAATGGTTACCTATACTTTGGATATGGGTATAACTACTCGTGGCCGTCGGGGAATTTCTATGATGAATTCTGTAGAAAAGCTGGAACTGGAACGTCGTTTGCAAAATGTAGAAACTCCCGGTTACCGATATAGTGCAGATTATTATAATAAATATCATGCTGATGATCCGAATTTGCCACAACTGATAGCGGCAGGACAACAAAAACTGGATGAATTGAAGAATATTAATACCGACTGGTTCCATGAACTTATCCGGAATAGTCTTTATCAGAAACATAATGTCAGTATTCGTGGAGGAAGTGAAGAGACAACCTATTATGTTTCTGCTAACTATACTCAACAGGGAGGGCGTTTGCCGGGTAATGATAAACGGCGTATGAGTTTGCGCATGAATATGGACCAGAAATTGGGACATATCGGTTATGCATTGCTAAGTGTAAATGGGGGATATGCTAAGACAAATACACCGAATGGTACAACCTCGGACCCTACTCAACTGGTTTATGAACTGAATCCTTATGAAACAAAAGATAGTGGCGAATTAGTTTCTTATCCGGGACGTACCTACAATGATTTGATGAATCAGTACAGTCAGGAAGATGCGGCAAAGACAGCCGGTATTAGTGGCAGTTTGATTTTGAACCCATTACCTGGACTGGATGTGGCGGCAGTGGCCGGCCTGGATTTTTTGCTGGACGAGACAGAACAATTTACTCCTTCTACTGCATATTCGGAAATGACAACGGGAGTTCCTGAGATTCAACGTGGTATTTATTCAAAATCAAAGAATACGACAACCAATGTTTCTACTAATGTTCGTGTGACTTATAATAATGTATATGCAGGGAAACATAATCTGACGTTAGGTGCTAATATAGATTATTACCTGACGCAGTTGGATAATGTTTCTATTACCGGTTATGGGGTTGGAACTATAAAATCTGCGGCTGCTATCAATCAATCTATTCAAGGAACGCGTAAAGCTGAAGTGGGGGCGTTGAAAGATAAAAATGCCCAGTTGGGATTTGGTGCTGTTGTCGGGTATACTTTTGATAATATTTATGACCTTTATGGTACTTATAAGACTGACGCTTCCTCTATTTTGCCTTCCGACAAACGCTGGAACAGTGCTTGGGCAGTGGGGATTGGTTGGACTCCTAGTTATTATGAATTTCTGTCGGATAACCCCGTTTTAACCCGTCTGAACCTAAAAGCTTCTTATGGATATACTGCCAATTTGAATGGCGTCTCTGTCTCTTCAACAGTAGCCACTTTTGCTTATTCTACTAACAGTTATGAAGACCAGCGTCCACTTGACTTAATGGGGCTTTATAATAAAGATCTGAAACCGGAACAGACTAAGTCTATTGATGCAGGAATTAATATAGGTCTGTTTGATCGTATCACTTTAGAGGCGAGTTGGTACAACCGTCGTACCGAACAAGCGTTGTTGGATGTTCCGATTCCGTCTTCTACTGGATATACTACATTGAAACGTAATATAGGAATACTTGAGAATAGAGGTTTCGAATTTGGAGTGAATATGAAAGTGTTGGATACAAACGATTGGTTGCTTAGTTTGCGGGGGAATATAGCTTATAACCGTAACAAAGTTATTGATCTTTATTATGCTGATAGAATATATACCTCTGAAGAAGCATTGCTTCCTGATTATGAGGTGGGTAAGTCGTATGATATGATTTACGGACCTTCTTCTCTGGGGATTAATCCTTTGACTGGTTATCCTGTTTTTCTGGTGAAAGGTAATAAGGAAAAACAAGCAAGTGAAGCATTGACTGCTGAAGATGTGGTAGCATTGGGTCATTCTACGCCTCCATATAGCGGAAGTTTTGGACTATCGCTTTCTTATAAATCATTCGATTTGGATATGGATTTCTATTATGTACACGGTGGTATCCACCAATTTAACTATTCGTATGTGCGTGATAAAGATGATTCAAATAAAAATGCTGTTGCTGGACAAACAGATAAAATGTGGTTTAAACCGGGAGATGAAGGTAAAGTTTATCCGACTCCTTTTTACACATCTGCTGTAGCAGAAGACAATTTAAGCCAATACCCGAACTCGTTGACAGTAGGTAAGAGTGATTATTTGAAGCTCTCTATGGTTTCTCTTCGTTACCGAGTGCCACCTCATTTCTTAAGAAAGACATTACCGTTTGTAAAGTATGCGACGCTTGCTTTTCAGGGTTCTAATTTGTTTACGTGGACCTCATATAAGGAATCGGATCCGGAAAGTGGTACATTGGCGGGTAGTATGCAGCCTATTTATACATTCAATATGAGTCTGACTTTTTAAAGAATAATGATTATGATAAAGAAATTCATCTATATATTTACTGCCATATCAGGAATTTTAGCGGGAGTATCGTCTTGTTCACTTGATATTCCTCCTGCTGACCAGTATTCGGATCCTGATGCTATTACTAATGTTTCCACGGCCCGTTCGCTCCTGACATCTGCTTATTTACTATATCCGCACTATGAATATGAACTTTCTATCTTAGGTGATGACTTTTGTCAAACGTCTATTACAGGAAAGGATATGAGTCAGAAGAATCTTTATTTGTGGCAGGATAACTCTATAACTTCTTTTGCGGAGACTATCTGGCTGGAATATTATAATACAATTGCTTCTTGCAATACTTTGCTTGAACGGGTGGATAATATCGTATTGGAGAATGCTTCGGAGGAGAGTGCAAAAGCAGCTATAATAAGTGAGTGCAAAGCATTGAAGGCTCTTTGTTATTTCAATTTGCTAAGGTTGTTTGCACCAGCTTATGACAAAGATCCGCAAGCTGATGGCATTGTTTTGAAAGAACGTTTGGGACTTGAATTTCCAAAACGTTCTTCTATTGAAGATTGTGTATCTGCTATCCGTACATTGTTGACAGAGGCGGCCGATACGGAGAATGCTCCGGAAAAAAATGGGTGGTTATCTCAAACAGCGGTTTATTATTTGCTTGCTGAACTGGAATTATATGCAGGACAATATGGACAGGCTGCGATTTATGCAGAGAAAATATTAGAGCAGGCAACAGATGATATGTTTACTGTTGCGGGATATAAACGTTTGTGGGAAACTGCTTCTTGCAAGGGGCGTATCTTTGCGTTTTATACAGCAAAGAGTTATTATGCGGACATTCAGTTTAATGAAACAAGTGGTGATTATTTCGCTTTGAATCCTCAGATTGTTTATGGGGAGGAAGATATACGGAAGACATACAATGTTTATCCTTTTGAAATGGAAGGAGAACAAAGGAATTTGCTAGGTAAATATAATAAAGTAAATAAGGATTCAGAAAGTATACAATATATAAATATAATGCGTTATGCCGGAGCTTATTTCATAGCTACCGAGGCTTATAGTCGGATGGTGGGTAAAGAAGATGTCGCAATTCGGAAATTGAATGAATATTTGGCAGCTTGTCAAGCCACGACTCTTGATGAGGGACTGACAGGTAATGCACTGCTGCAGGCTATTCATCTGGAAAAAATGAAAGAATTTGCGGGTGAAGGTATACTGTATTTTGATTTGAAACGTTTACATTCTGGAAGCCTTTCCCGGTTAGCGAAATGGGGGAGCAGTGAAGATGTAAAAATTGAGAGTAGCGATTATCGCTGGTGTTTTCCTATTCCTCGTTCTGAATATAAATATAATGAGAATATGACTCAAAATGAGGGGTGGCCTCTGAATAGATAATTTTTCTATCTTAAAAACAAAGAAGATTATGAAATACAAATATTATTCTTTATTCATATTTTTGATTTGTCTGTCCTGGATTGTTATAGCTTGTAGTAACAACATTGATTATACTTATAAGGGACGCAATTATATACAAATGAGTACTTCCGATGATCCTGCACTTTCGGAAAGTGATGAACGTGCAATTACTGTTGATGTACTTCTGGCTACTTCCGTAGAAAATGATGCTGTAATTAATTTCGAATTGTTGGATAATGCAGATGATATTTTGCGCTTGGAAAATGGGGCAGTACAAATAAAGGCGGGAGAGAAGACGGCGCGTTTCAAGGTACTTTCCAATCGTCAGAGTTTGCTGAATAACCAAAGGATGATAACTTTAAAGGTAAAGGATTATACAGACGAACGTATGCAACCATGGAATGAATTGAAACTGACTGTAAGGCCAAATCCAACCTTGCCGGACTTGACCGAACAACAGATTGAGTTTGTTCATGGCTATATGGAGAAGTACAGGCTTAATCTTAATCGCTTTATGGGTGAAGTAAGCTGTCGCGTAGAGGTGACTTTCCCAGCAGATGAGGTTGGAGTATTTAGTGATACGGAGACTCGCTCCTTTGAAGGAAAGAGTATGATAACATTGAGTGAGAATGCTACTGCAGATCGTCCGATACTTAAGATGATTGATAATCCAATGGGAATAACTTCATTTTTGTGGGAAATATACAGAAAAGAAACGGTGGAGAATGAATTTTGGATTTTTGAAGGAAGTAAATATGTCTCTATGATGGAGGCGATTGGCTATGACATGAGTAAGGAAGTATTTAGTGTAGTTCTTGATAATTTGGAATTATTGCCGGATGAAGGTACTTTTTCATTCGTAGGCCCGACTTTAAATCTTTGGGATGAAGAAATAGAATCATTGCCTTTTGAATATTCTTTTACCGCTTGGGAGCGTTGGAAGAAAATGGCTGACGAAGGTGGTACGATTTTAGTTCAGGAGGGAGATAATATGGTGGAAGCGAGTGTTAGTGATTTGATAGAGGAAGGAATAACTTTAAATCCAGTTTGTTTAGTGTATTCGTCTATTGATGAAGACAATTGGGAGAATGAACCTTCAGACTGGATTGAACCGAAAGGAATGTTTAATGAGAAAACCTTTAGTTTTCAATTCCCTTGGGATCATGTTAATTCGTTAGGGTATACTCAGATTCGCGTGACTTATACATTAAATGAATAAATATAATATATAAAACGACCATTCATGTTTAAGCAGACAAAGTTTAAAGTTTTTCTATTCTTGGCAGTTCTATTAGGAGGACTTCCCGTGAATATGCTTGCACAACAGAAAGCTTCTCATTTGGAGAAAAAAGTAAATTTACCTCCTAATACAGTTGAAGGGACCTTGGCTAATGGGTTACATTATTTAATCCTTCCTAACGAGGCGCCGATTCACACAACAGAATTCCGGTTAGTGATGCGTATCGGTTCTGTTCAAGAGTCGGAAGAGCAAAAAGGAGCCGCCCATTTTCTGGAGCATATGTCGTTTGCCGGTAGTAAACATTTTCCTGGCAGGGGAATGGTAGACTATCTGGAAACTTTGGGCATGAAGTTTGGACGTGATATAAATGCGGTAACCGGATATGATCGTACGATCTTTATGTTGACAGTGCCTATGGATAAAACTGACCATAAAGTTAGTAGCAAAACTTTATTGATTTTGAAAGATTGGCTGAGCGGAATCACTTTCGAAGAAGAGCGGACGAAGAAGGAACGGGGCGTTATTTTGGAAGAATTGCGCGGATATGACTTGGGGGATGATTTTTATGCATTAAAAATCGGAAAGAACCATTTCACGGAGCGTATGCCGTTGGGAAGTTCCGAGGATATTCGTAGTATTGACCGTAAGACGTTGATTGAATTCTATAAAAAATGGTATTCTCCGCAGATGGCTACCGTAGTTGTGGTTGGTAATGTAGATCCGGAATCTATTGAAAAACAAATCAAGGAAATGTTTTCATCTATTCCTCGTAAAGAAGTCAAAGGCTATCGTACTTATCCATTGACTTATGACCCGGGAGTTGAGTTATATGAAATTGGGGATGATCTGGAGCGTAGTTCAGAGTTGGAGCTGATGATTCCTCATCCTTGTGTGATTGGTAATACAATCGGCAGTATTTATCAGAAGGAACTCGGATCTTTATTGATACGTGCTATCAGTAACCGGTTGAAATACCAGAATATCCGGTGCAATGTTTCTGATGCATGGTTTCTTTCTGATAAGAATCATTTTGTTTTTGCTTTTTCCGGGGTAGATAAGGCAAATCTCTTGCAACAAGTATCCGAACTGTCTAATGAAATGGAGTCTATTCAGAAAAACGGCTTTAAGCAGGAAGAAGTGGAGGATGCTATTAATGAGCATCTGAGGCGTTTGAAAGTAGATAACTCAACTCAATTATCTTCTAAATGGTGTGATGATTTTGTTGATTATGTGATATCCGACGACCGTTATATTCAGTCAGATAGTGAAATGAAACAGTTGGCGGACAAGATACGGGCGACTGATAGCGCTACTTTGCAACAACTTTTGCGTGAGTGGCTTTCATACAAAGATCAAACCTTATTGGTGGCTTATCGTAATAATGCAGGTAAACAAAATTCTCTTAAAAAAGAAGAAGTTGTTCAGGCATGGGATGAAGGTATTAAGAACCCGTTGAAAGATTTTACGTATGTACGTAAAGATGTGAAAGAAGAAAGAGTAGTGACACCTGCTTGCCTGGTTGAGAGTTATCCTTTTAAGGCCTCAGATATAGTTAGTGAGAAGAAATACGCAGACCTTAACATAACAGAAGTAATTCTGAAAAATGACTTACGTATTCTTCTCCGTCCGACAAATGATGAAAGTCAATCCATTTTTGTGACAGCTTTTGGAAGAGGAGGGACAGCAGATTTATCAGATAAAGATTATCCTTTATATGAAGGGACAGGAGGTTATATGGAAATGGGAGGGGTAGCTTGTATTCCTTATGATACTCTATCTTCTTTTATGCAACAGGAAGAAATATCTATGAATATTGCTATCAGTAATTATTGGCATGATATTATGGGAATGTCTCCTGCTGCCAAAGCACGAGAACTCTTTAATTTGATGTACGAGAAGATGTGTCGTCCGGAGCTTTGCTATGAGGATTTTGATGAGATTCGTAAAGATGAAATGGAGCGTTTCGGGAAGGAAAGTGTATTGGAACAAATGATGAAACGTGCTTCTGATCGTATGTTGACAAACCGCCTGGATTCTCTAATGGGAAATACGGTACCTCGTCCGGCTCTAACAAAAATGGATCTGGAAAGATTGGATCTGGATAAGATTGCAGATTATTATTGTTCATTATACAGCAATCCGTCGCAAATGACATTCGTAGTAACAGGAAAGTTTGATACGGATAGCATCAAAGAATTGTTAACTGCGACGTTCGGACGTATGCCGAAAGTAAATACAGTGTCTTATCCCAACAAAGCGTTTAAGCTCCCTAAGAAAACTTACATAGAAGAATTTCCGAATGATAATGATACGCAGACTATCTTTGATTATGTTTTCTGTGGAAATTATCAGCCTTCCTTGAAAAATAGCCTTACACTGAAATTGATGCGTGATATCTTGCAAAACCGCTTGTTAAGTGTTTTGCGTGAAGGAGAGAATATAGTCTATTCTCCATACGCTTCTTTATTTTATAATGGGCTGCCACAACAAGTCTTTTATTTTGATTTGTCGGCCTCTGTTGATTTCGTAAATACGAAGAAGGTGGAGGAGCTTATAAAGCAGATTATAAATGAGCTTCGTACAAGTAAAGTGAGCGAAGAGGAATTGGAAACTTTGAAAAAGTCTTTTTGGGTTACAAAACGAAAAGTGCTTTCGGATGAGGCTTCTGCCGAATGGCGTACTAATCTTGTGAATTTGCTGAAGAATGGTGAGTCTGTCGCTGATTTTGAGCGATATGAACAATGTCTCAATAGCATATCTACTGTGGATATTCAGAAAGCATTTAAGCATTTTACGAATCCCGATAAATTTGTATTGTTATATATTGGAAAACATCAAAAATATGAATAATTTATTTTTCTCAAGATTTTGTGGGTTATTGCTTTTGTGTTCTATAGGAGTAGCGGCCTTTGCTCAGAAAGGATACAAGAGAGCATATACATTGTTTAATGCCGAAGGCAAGGAGATAGGCTATGATGAGCTTATTGAAGCGTTGGCACAACCGGATGTCGTGTTTATAGGCGAGATTCATAATTGTTGTATTACTCATTGGCTGGAATATGAAATAACCCGTTCGCTATATGCTATTCATAAGGAAAAACTGATGTTGGGAGCTGAAATGCTTGAGGCGGATAATCAGCTGATTTTGGATGAATACATGAGTCGCGCGATTTCTTATGACAGATTTGAGGCAGAAGCCCGGTTGTGGGATAATTATAGTACGGATTATGCTCCATTTGTCTTTTTCGCAAAAGAGAATAAAATTCCATTTATTGCAACTAACGTACCACGACGCTATGCTAATGTTGTAAAAGATAATGGCTTACAGTATTTGGATTCATTATCTAATGAAGCAAAGCGATACTTGCCGCCTCTTCCTATTCAGTTTACCTACAAGGAAGAAGAAGGTGGTGCTTTTGCATTAATGCAGATGATGGGTAAGAGTAAAGGCAATCAGGAATATTTGGCACAGGCGCAAGCTATCAAAGATGCAACAATGGGCTGGTTTATAGCTCATAATATAAAGGATAAATTCCTGCATTTTAACGGGAACTACCATTCTGATTTTAAAGGAGGAATAATTCCTTATCTGCTTCAATATCGTCCGGGGACAACGATTAAAACTGTCTGTTCAGTCCGTCAGGAAAGTATAGACCAATTAGATGAAGAAAATAAAGGAAGAGCAGACTTTTATATTTGTGTTCCTGAAGATATGACCTCTACTTATTAGAGGTCATGCGTTGCATATATGGAATGACTCCTGCCAGTATGACAATTGCACCGATAAGAATAATAAGATACGGTGTACCGCTAATCAGGTCATCCATATTCTCCGCTTCGGGATATTTGATACTGAGATATACTGATAAGGAGTTATTTAATATATGCATGAATATACAAGGTATCAGACTACCCGTTTTATAATAAGTCCATGCCAACAGGATACCGATCAGAAATGCCGGAAGTATCTGTGCGGGATTTATATGAAAGACACCGAATAGAAGTGCCGAAATAAGAATTGCTTTGGTCGGATTATATTGTTGGAGCAAAGCTTTGGTGATTGCTCCCCGGAACAATAATTCTTCAAGTACAGGGCCTACGATTGCTATTGCAAGAATCCCTCCCCAGCCGGATTGGAGGATATCGAAAGATTGCTCCATGATATTAGGTATCCAATCCAGCAAACTCATTAATGAAGAAACAACAAATCCACTGGTAAGGATTGCCACTGCACTACCTAAAAGATAAGGAGCGGACACAAGTGACCAGGTCTCTTTCTTTGTGCTGATGTAGCCGGCCTTCCACAGATAGATACCCATCATTATCTGACCGGCCAATTGCGCCGGAATTATAATTGTTTGCGTCAGAACAGCCTTATCCAAATTTCCTGTGGTTACTAACAAATAGATAGTACAAGGAATCATAATCAGGACAGGGGCAACAATTTGCGCAATGACAAGGTCTATTAATACAAGTTTGATAGCCGTCTTCATATTTTACTTTTTTATTTAGTAGCGAAGAAGCTGCATATAAACATAGCTAACATAGAAATTGCTATTACCACCAGAGAAATACTCATAAATGACTTTTGCATAAGAATCTATTTTAAGTTGTTATTCGGTTGATGTATTATTTTCTTAGTTCTTCCTGTTGGTTACTTCTTGCTTTGCTGGCAAGAAGAATCGCTTCGGTTTCTTCTGCATCTTTGTGGAGTTGGACTATTAGCTCGTCAATGCTGGAGAACTTCAGTTCGGGGCGTGTCCGTTTTACAAAAGTAAGCCGGATGAATTTATCATATATATTCGAGTGGAAGTGAAGGATATTCACTTCAATTGTTCGATTCGGACCATTGTCAATCGTCGGGCGGACACCTATATTTAGCATTCCCATGTATGTTTTCCCGTCAAACGTTACCCATACGGCATATACGCCATCGGCAGGAATAAGTTTATCCGGATCATCTACGCTTAAATTGGCAGTCGGAAAGCCGATCTTTCTGCCTACTTGGTAACCGCCTACAACAGTCCCGTCCAAAAAATATTCATATTTCAGGCAACGGGCTGCGATTTCCACTTCTCCTTCATGTAACAGTTTACGAATCAAAGACGAACTTACCGGAATATTTCGGGTAGTTCCTATTTCTATGTCACTGGTATATGCCTGTGCACGAATTACCTCTATACCAATTTCTTTCCCGTAGCATACATAGTCCTCGAATCCTTCGCTGCGATTATGTCCGAAACGGTGGTCATAACCGATAACCAGACATTTCACCTGATAACGCTCTTTTAGCAGTCGGTTCATAAATTCGCGGGCGGTTAACTGCGAAATGTCCGGGGTGAAATCGAGCATCAGGCAATAGTCTACACCAATGTCAGCAAGCAGACTAATTTTCTCTTTCGGAGTAGTCAGGAGTTCCGGCCGATAGGCTGCATTCATTACCTTACGGGGATGAACAGGGAAAGTGACCAATGCAGAACGTAGACCTTTGGCTGCGGCTATCTCTTTCACTTGTTGAATCAGATAGCGATGTCCTGCATGCACTCCGTCAAAGAAGCCTATGGTAGCTACACAGGGTTCTGGTTTTATAGCCGATATGTCACGTATAATCTGCATATCTATTAAATTATTTACTGTTGAAAAGATGACTCCAGTCTTCGCCGGCTTTTGCCGTATAAGTAGAGATTCCTAAGTTCTGTGCCGCTTTGCAGTTGATTTCGGAATCATCAATAAAAAGAGTCTCCTCCGGTTCGATGCCGGCATCATCCAATATTGCTTTAAAAATTTCCGGTTCGGGTTTGGCCATTTTCATTTCAAAAGAGAGATATGTTTTTTCAAAATAGTCCTCTACTTTGAAAGTACGGTAGGGGAATAGATTCTTACAAGTCCATTTCCAATGAATCTCGTTTGTATTACTCAACAAATAGACTACATATTTTTCGCGTAACTTCAGCAATAAATCAAGTTTGTGTGTTGGTATATCTACCAGAAAACTATTCCAGGCGGCATCAATTTGTTTGTCACTAACTACTTTACCTATCATTTCGCGAACGCCATTACGAAATTCTGCGGGAGTAATCAAGCCTTTCTCCTGCTGCATCAGGATTCCGTCCTGATTTGAGATGTCCAATAGTTCCTCCACGTTACGGAGCCCTAATTTCTGGAAGTTCTCGATACAACGTTGACGGTCGAGATTGATAAGTACACCGCCTAAATCAATAAGAAGGTTTTTAATTCCTTTACTTTTCATTTCTTTTTCTTTTGTGAATAATACGCTGAACAAGGCGAACAAGTTCTCCAACCCATAACACCATGGACGAAACGCCTATAATTAGAAGCCATGTCTGCCAGTCGAGTGGTTCCGTGCGGAATACAGCACCACCGAACTGTACAATAAGGAATTGTCCGACAAGAATGGCAAGCACAATTAATTCCATGCCATACGATTTGGAAAGTCCTTTGAATGCCGAGTCGGTAGTGCCGAACACACGTGCATTAAACAGGTTCCAGAATTGTAACATGACAAAGAAGGTGAAGAAAATAGTGAGGTTGTGTACATCCATACCTTTTGCACTGTGGTCGAAATAATAAATCATTCCGAGCAGTACGATGAGGAAGATAGAACCTACCCCTAATATGTTAGACCTCATTGCTTTGCTGATAATGAAATCAGTACTGCGACGAGGCTTTTCGAGCATAACAGTTTCGCTGGGCGGAATAGAAGCCAGGGCCAGCGCTGCGAAAGTATCCATAATCAAGTTTACCCACAACATCTGCGTCACAGTCAACGGAAGTTCCGTGCCGATAACGGAACCCAATAGAACGATAAGTAATGCAACGAAGTTGATCGTTAACTGGAAAACGATGAAACGCTGGATATTCTTATAAAGCGAACGTCCCCACATGACGGCGGTTCCGATACTGTTGAACGAATCATCAAGCAATGTAATATCACTGGCCTCTTTGGCTACAGAAGTTCCTGTACCCATTGATAAGCCGACTTGTGCATGGTTCAGAGCAGGCGCATCATTTGTTCCGTCTCCGGTTACGGCTACTACCGCTCCTTTTTGCTGGAGCAACTGCACAAGGCGTTGTTTGTCTGTAGGACGGGCACGCGACATAATTTTCAAATCCATTACCCTGTCAAGTGCTTCTTCGTCACTCAATTCAGCAAAAGCAACACCAGTGATACGATTCCGGTCGTTGTCGGTTTCCGGCTTCCAAAGACCTATCTGACGAGCAATCTCGGTTGCAGTCCCCGGAGTGTCGCCGGTCACAATCTTGATACCGATACCTGCCGACTGGCATTTGGCTACGGCGGCAGGAACATCCGGACGAATCGGGTCAGAGATAGCAACCACTCCCAAGAAGTTCAAGTCGTTTGCCGAAACAAGTTCCACACAATCATTCGGCTCATTCTCCTCTACGATTTTGAAGGCGAAGCCCAGTGTGCGCATCGCCATATTCTGGTAATTCAGTAGTTGTGCTTCTACTGTTGAACGGTATTCCACGGCATCCACCCGTCTTCCGTCCAAGACAACTTCTTTACATTTGCCCAGAACAATTTCGGGAGCACCTTTTATATAGAGTATTTTCTTTCCGATTAATGGTGATTCTACAAGCGTAGCCATGAACTTGCGCTCCGTAGAGAAGGTGAGCTGGTCGAGAACACGGGCGTTCTCACGGAGTTTCAGGTAATTTCTTCCCTGACTATTGAGCCATAATAGTAAGGCCACTTCCGTCGGATTTCCTACTCCTTTCGGCTTTTCCCCGGTTTCTGTTTCCTCAAGGAAGGCGGTCGAATTAGCGCTGATTCCCTCTGCAATCAATGCACTGATATCATCATCGGACAGGTTACTGCCGTTTTTGATTCCATAGAAGTTTGGTTCGTGTACTTGCATCAGATTTTGCGTCAGCGTACCGGTTTTATCCGTACAGATGACAGTGATAGCACCCATTGTCTCGCAAGCGTGCATTTTCCGAACCAGGTTGTTGGTAGAAAGCATACGGCGCATATTTAGGGCCAGACTAAGAGTTACACTCATCGGTAATCCTTCGGGAACAGCAACAACAATCAGCGTAACAGCCATCATAAAGTATTTAAGTGTCCGTTCAAATACCGGAAGCCATTCGTGCCAGCCGTTTAATGCACCGAAATCAAAATATAGCAATACATCTTTTACGAAGAAGATAAGGAAAGCCAGGCCGGCAACAGTAAAACCAATTTTTCCGATTAGATTGGCTAATTTGGTCAACTGTATATTTAGTGGAGTCGGTTCAAGGTTTTCTTCCGTACTTTGGCGGGCCACTTTTCCTATTTCCGTTGCATCTCCTACGTGCAGAACGCGCATTGTGCCATGACCGTCGACTACCGTAGTGCCACGCATCACCAAATTAGAGGCGTAAGTCGCTTCTTCGTCAAAATCTGCTTCTATAATCGTCTTATTGATAACAGGTTCTCCGGTCAGGTTGGATTCGTTTACTTGCAAAGAGATAGCTTCCACCAATTCTCCGTCAGCCGGGATTTCTTCTCCGGTTTCCAAAATCACGATGTCGCCTACAACTATATCTTTGCGCGGAACTTCCTGTACGCGGCCGTTACGAATCACTTTAACTAGTGTTTCCTCATTAACGGCATTCAGTAAGTCGAATTTTTTGTTGGCATCATATTCAAAAAAGAAACCGATACCCGTAGCCAGCAAGATAGCGGCTATGATACCGATCGTTTCGGCGTACTCATTTTCGATAATGGAAATAATCAACGAAAAGACGGCTGCAACTAGCAGTACGCGTACGACCGGGTCCTCAAATTTCTCAAGATAAAGTTTCCATAAAGAAGGACGCTTGGGGGGTGTTAACAGGTTTATACCATTCTTTTCCCTGCTTTGTAGGACCTCACTGTCCGTAAGGCCTAAATGATTGTAATCATCTTTATTTGTACTCATGCAGATACATGCGTTTAGTTTGGACTGCAAAAATACAACATATAATTGTGATAAAATGTTTAATTAAAACTTTTTATGAAGTAGAATTTCTTACTGAGGTTTGCCGCATGAAAGATAAGGGAGGGTAAACCAGAAGGTAGAACCTTCTCCTTCAATGGAATCCGCTCCGATCTGGCCGCTCAATTTGCCTACAATCGTTTGTGAAATCGAAAGTCCCAGTCCTGCACCTTTTTGGTCTTTATTCAGTTTCACAAAACGCCCGAATACATTCGACAGTTTTTCTGCCGGTATGCCCGTACCCGTGTCTTTCACGTAGAAATATAGTTCAGTATCTTTAGCTTCATAACCGATACGGATATTTCCTTCCCGGGTAAATTTAATAGCGTTGCCCACGAAATTGGAAATGACCTGTGCCACCCGATTGCGGTCGGTCTGTATAAGGCAGGAAGAAAGTGAAGGCTCTGCTATTATCTGTACTTTTCCTCCGGCATCATTAATCCTCATTTGGAAAAGTCTTTGTAAATCGGATAGCAACAAATTAATATCTACCGTTGAATACACAAATTCTAAAGTGCCCGCTTCTATTTTTGACATATCAAGAATATCATTTACTAATTGCATCAGAAGATCGGCATTCATTTTGATAATTTCTTGGTATTGTGTTTTTTCTTCTTCTGTGTTTGCGCTGCCCATTACTTCTGCAAACCCGGTGATAGCATTCAGCGGAGTACGAATCTCATGGCTCATGTTGGCCAGGAAGGCTGATTTTGCTATATCTGCATTTTCCGCTTTCTCTTTTGCCACTTTTAATTCCCTTTCTACTTGTTTCAAATGGGTAATATCATGTACGGTAAGCACCATATTTTCTTCTTCATTGAGGAGGAAATAAGAGCCGGAAATAACGGCTTCACAGGCTACCGTTTGATTTTCGGAAGTAACCATATTCAAAGTGGCTTCCAGATTAGTGAATCCTCTTCTTTGTTCGAAAGCCTGACGGATAGCCTGGCGTATAGGACAGGAGCCACAATAAACATGTGTACCGCAACCTCCCTCTGCCGATAATGCATTACAGCACTGCAACAAATCACCTACTCTTTTTTCTTCCGGTCCTTTTCGTGTTCCGGTCTGTTGGTAGTAATTCGTTTTCAGCACTTTGAAGTCGTTGTTTATTAACAGGATGAAGGCGTGTACATTTTTCAAGATAGCACTGGCAACATGGTTGGTATGTTCTAGTTTTCTGGATTCCCGAAATAACCGTTTCTGCATTCGAAGGCATTTCCTGCGCTCCCACAAAAAACTGATTAGCAGGATTGCACATAAAATTATGAGGGTAGATAAAAGTGCTATTAACATGACATAATATTGTTGGTTCAGCTTGTTGAATACGGTTACAAAGATAGTTTTTTTCTTTCATTATAAAAAAGTGTTGAACAAATATCTTGTTATTTGTGTTATATTAATTAGAAAACCAATTAAAAATACGAACGTTATGAAGAAGTACATTTGCACGGTCTGTGAATATATTTACGACCCCGAACAAGGAGATCCGGAAAGCGGAATTGAACCAGGAACTGCTTTTGAAGACATTCCAGATGATTGGACTTGTCCTCTATGCGGAGTCGGGAAAGAAGATTTCGAGCCGTACGAAGGATAAAACAAAGGGAGAGAATTTATTAAGAGGAAATGGCCGGATACAAATCGTATCCGGCTATTTTTATTTTTTTGAATAAAAATATAATGCTGATTATAAATGTAGTATCTTTGATGCAAAAATATAGAATTATGCATAACAAGGCAACTACCAGTTCTAACTTCCTCTTATATCCTGTTATCTCTTTTTTGTTGATGTTCGGGCTTTTAATAGCTGGTTGTAGTGATAATGAGAATGAAGAAGAACTACCTGCTCCTGATGTTCCTGATTATAGTACGATAATAGTCAAAGACATACAGAATATGCCGAAAAATTTTACATTCGACCGGGTGGAGGTAAAAGTGACCGGCTTGGACTGGCAAGTGATTGAAACTCTTATATTCCCTTATGAAAACGGGCAAATTGTAATGACACTTCCTGCTACTTTCCCTTCGGAAAGACTTCAGAAAGTAGATCGGCGGAATGGTGATATGGCTGGTTATTGGACTGGAACCTCAAATGACGGTGATGCGCTTGTAGCAACATTGGGAGACTTTTTTGTTTTTAATGGCGATACGAGGGTAGGACGAATAGCACTTTCCAATTGGTCCGGCAATGGATCGTCTGCGGAAAAAGCAACATTGGTGAGTTATCAGTATGCCGACCGCCCCTTCATATTGACCGGCAGTGATAAATCTTATTATTATAGCGAGTGTTCCTTTAATAAAGGGTGGAATATTTTTGCTAATATCAATCCCTCGGAAGGCAGTTCGCAAAAGGTACTTCGGACAACTACCGTCCCGGAATCTACTTTATTCTGGCGACTGGCAGAATCCTATGTCTATAATAAATAGTGAGTAAATACAAAATAATTGATAAAGAAAAAGGAGAAGCAGATGCATTAGTACATAACTGCTTCTCCTTTTTCTATTCTTTATTTTTCCTATTTAGGAAGCTTTCTTTTCTTTTACATCACTGCTGGCTTCTACCACATTTACTATATAATCACCCAGTTTCTCACATTCGGCGATAATATCCATATAGTAAACTCCCATTTGATAATCATATTCCTTGTTGTTTACATCCAAGATGTTCTGATTCTTCAATTGGTTGCGGTAATTATTGATTTCGTTTTCGATATTGAAAGACTTGTTGATATCAATACTCTGATGTTCCGGTTTCTCTACTACCACAATCATTTGTGCAAGAGCGTCGTTCGTCAGCTTCATCATAAAATGGATATGCTCATATTGCTTTTCGGTGAAGTCTTGATTTGTCTGGCGTTTCCGGTTAATCGTACGTGCCAAGTTGTAACAACTGTCCCCGATACTTTCAATTTCCGTCACTTCACGCAACATGGCGCGTATCTGTAACTTACTTTCAGAACTCAAACGACCCTCTGATACTTGATTCAGGTAGTTGGCTATCTCCAGTTCCATGTTGTCGCTGATATTCTCGTATTTCTCTATCCGGCTGAACAACTTATTGAAATCATCATCCTTTTCCGTATGCAGCAAATCTTGCACCATGCCGAACATACGGTGGGTACGTTCAGCGAATAAATGAATTTCCTTACGTGCCTGAAGGATGGAAAGTTCTGCCGTAGAAAGCATACCGCCTGTAATGAACCGCAGTCTTGGTTCTTCGTCTTCTTCCTTCGGGTGGATTAAAGCGCATACGGTACGTTCAATTAACTTCACACCCCATATCAGGATACATACGTTGCAGATATTGAAAATAGAGTGGAAGGCGGACAGTTTGTAAGAGATAGCAACTTCCGGATTACTTGTCTGGAAGAAAGTATCTACTACCCAGTTAACCAACTGCATGAACGGGTGGAAGATAATCAATACCCAGATAACACCGAACACATTAAAAACAAAATGCGCCAATGCTGCCCGTTTAGCCTGTGTATTGGCTGTTAATGCGGCAAGATTGGCGGTGATCGTAGTTCCGATATTTTCTCCCAGTACGAGGGCTGCTCCCAGCTCCAGGCTGATCCAGCCGTTGGCACACATAATCAGTGTGATTGCCATTGTCGCGGCTGAAGCCTGCACAATCATAGTCAGTATCGTACCGATGAATAAGAACAGGAGGATAGAGAAGAATCCCATGTCCGTGTAGTTCTGTACAAAGGCAAGCATTTCCGGGTTGGCATTCAGGTCGGGAGCATTCGCTTTCAGGTAAGAAAGCCCCATGAAGAGGAAAGAAAAACCGAAAATGAATTCACCGACAGACTTACGGTTGCTTTTGCCGGAGAAGATGAGCGGAAGGGCAATGGCCAGAAGAGGAAGGGCAAATGCGGCCATATCAACCTTAAATCCGAAAATTGAGATAATCCAGGCAGTGACCGTAGTACCGATATTGGCACCCATGATGACACTGATAGATTCAGCGAGAGTGAGTAACCCGGCATTCACGAAACTCACGACCATTACCGTCGTTGCTGAAGAAGATTGGATAAGGGCTGTGATTAACACACCTGTTAAAACTCCCGTTACCCTGTTGGTAGTCATTGCCGTCAAGATACTTCGTAGTCTGTCACCCGCGACCTTTTGCAAGCCCTCACTCATTATCTTCATTCCGTACAGGAAGAGCCCTAATGAACCTATGAGCTTTAAAAAATCATAAAAAGAATATTCCATCTATAATATTGTTAATGGTTATTTGTTCTCAGTCTGATTATAAGTATATTAGTCCCAAATTATTCACCTTTTAACGAACTCGATGAAACAGATGTTACAAATATGTTGCAAAAATAACAATATTTCTAAAGAATTCCCCATCGGGAGCTCACTTTTGGATATTTATTACGGTTTTAATCTTAATTTTCCTTATCAAGTGGTTAGTGCTAAAGTCAATAACCGCTCTGAGGGACTTAATTTTAGGGTATATAATAATAAGGATATAGAGTTTCTGGACGTGAGAGACCAGTCCGGTATGCGTACCTATGTCCGTTCGCTCTGTTTTGTACTGTTTAAGGCGGTCACGGAATTGTTTCCCGAGGGCAAGCTGTTTGTAGAACATCCCGTTTCGAAAGGTTATTTCTGTAATCTGCGTATCGGGCGTCCCATTGAATTGGAGGATGTGAAACGCATCAAGCAACGTATGCAGGAGATTATTGCAGAAAATATACCCTATCATCGTATCGAATGCCATACAGCCGAAGCTGTACGCATTTTCAGCGAACGGGGTATGAATGATAAAGTCCGGTTGCTCGAAACTTCCGGTTCCCTCTATACCTATTATTATACGTTGGGCGATACGGTCGATTACTATTATGGCAACCTGTTGCCCAGCACCGGCTATCTTAAACTGTTTGACATCGTGAAGTATTACGATGGACTATTGCTGCGTATTCCCAGCCGCGAGAATCCCGAAGTGTTGGAAGACGTTGTAAAGCAGGAAAAGATGTTGGACGTCTTTAAAGAATATCTGAACTGGAGCTATATCATGGGACTCAACAATGCAGGCGATTTCAACCTCGCTTGCGAAGAAGGCCATGCAACAGATTTGATTAACGTTGCTGAGGCATTGCAGGAAAAGAAGATAGCCCAGATTGCCGATACCATTTTTCATCGTGGCGAAAACGGCAACCGGGTGAAACTGGTACTGATTGCCGGACCGTCTTCTTCCGGAAAGACCACTTTCAGCAAGCGGCTTTCAATCCAGTTGATGACAAATGGGTTGAAACCTTTTCCTATCTCTCTCGATAATTATTTCGTAGACCGTGAGGATACTCCTTTGGATGAAAACGGAAACTATGATTATGAATCGCTTTACGCGCTCGACCTCGAGCTGTTCAACCAACAGCTGCAAGCCTTGCTGCGTGGTGAAGAAGTAGAACTTCCCCGCTTTAATTTTGCTCTCGGCAAGAAAGAATTTAAAGGTGATAAACTGAAAATTGAAGATAACACGATTCTGATATTGGAAGGTATTCATGCCTTGAATCCGGAGTTGACGCCACATATTCCTGCCGAACGTAAATTTAAGATTTATGTATCGGCATTGACCACTATCTCTCTAGACGACCACAACTGGATTCCTACTACCGACAATCGTCTGTTGCGTCGTATTATCCGTGATTTCAATTATCGGGGCTATTCTGCCCGTGAAACTATTTCACGTTGGCCTAGTGTGCGTGCCGGTGAAGATAAGTGGATATTCCCTTATCAGGAAAATGCAGATGTAATGTTCAATTCAGCTCTTCTTTTTGAGTTTGCAGTGCTCCGCCTGCACGCTGAACCTATATTAATGGGAGTTCCGCGTAATTGCCCGGAATACTGCGAAGCCTATCGTTTGTTGAAATTCATCAAATATTTTGTTCCGGTTCAAGACAAAGAAATACCACCGACTTCTTTGCTTCGGGAATTTTTAGGAGGAAGCAGCTTTAAATATTAAGTAGGAAAATTAGGATATATTCGTTTTTTCAATTTACTTTGCGTAATTATCCCAACCTGTCTGTTAGGGTCAGATAGGTTGGAATACGAAACAGCAATAATTAAATTCGTTGGAATTATTCAGACGAGAGGGTCAATAACTGTTATATGGCACTTGAATAAATGAACCTTTGGGTATTTATTCTGTTATGAAGATATTACATACAACAAAAAAACGGGAATATGATTTTTTATAATAATCTTTTGGCAAAATAGTTCTTAGGGAAAAAGAAGCATTATTTTATGGTAGGCGGGCTTTTCTTTACCCGATATAAATATTTAGAAGTTTGGGAAGATATGGAATTACGGATACATGCAAGGCAATATTGGGAATGTTTCTTTTTGACTTTAGCTCCGGCATTAATTTTGTCTTTGTGGCTTTCGTGGTGGTGGATGATAGTTCCTTTCGTTACCTATGACATACTTTATTGGTTGGAAAAAGCATTCCGTTCTCATTCTGTATTCAACTGGGAAGCGGTAGAAAATTGTGGTGATACGCTTTATTTAAGAAAAAGAAAATCTTATGCATGGATGAAATGGTACGGTAAAAAGACGTTGCCTTTATCCGATTGGGACGAATAAAGGTCGTTTCTTTATGAAACTGTTCATTTGGGCACTCCTATAAAAATGACGGAGGTTTTCCGGTATTAATGAAAAACTTCCGTCATTCTAGTGGTTGTCTGAGAAGCCAGTGTTAATGCGATTAATTTTTTGCTTATCGTAAAGCTTCCACTTCGTCCGGAGTCAGAGGGATTTTCTTACCCAATCTGCGGGCACCAGTTTCCGTAATCAGGTAGTCTTCTTCGTTGCGGATACCACCGAAATCCTTGTAAGTTTCCACTTTTTCGTAGTTGATGAAATCGGCAAACTTCTTTTCCGCCTTCCACATATCTATCAATTCGGGAATGAAATAGATACCCGGTTCTACCGTATGCACAAATCCCGGTTCCAACGGAATGGCGAGACGTTGTGATTTACGTCCGAACTGCGTGCTTTTCGGTTGTCCGTTATATCCTACCCAGATTTCACCCAAGTTTTCCATATCATGAACATCCAGTCCCATCATATGACCTAATCCGTGCGGATAGAACAACGCATGAGCACCCTCGCGTACGGCGTCTTCTGCATTTCCTTTCATCAGCCCCAGTGTCTTCATTCCTTCTACCATTACACGGGCGGACAATTCATAAACTTCCATGTAGGGAATGCCCGGACGTAGCGCTTTGACCGATTCCAGATGCATGGCATTCTGTATTTCGTAAACTTCGCGTTGACGGGTAGTAAACTTTTTGTCAGCAGGAACCGTGGACGACATATCGCCGGCATAGCCCGATTCAATTTCCGCACCCGCATCAATCAGGAACAAATCACCCGGTTTCACGAGATTGCCGTGATAATGATTGTGCAGCGTCTGTCCGTTGATAGTAGCGATAGTGGCAAAAGAAAGTTCGCAGTTGTTAGCTTGCGCTACCCGGTTCATTTCGGCTACCACTTCATACTCGTACATCCCCGGGCGGAGTACCTTCATCGCTGTGATATGCATATCGGCCGTCACATCGCACGCCTTTTCTATTTCTACGATTTCTTCCGCAGATTTATAATTACGTTGTGCGATTACGGCACGGATAAAAGGCACCGAGCCTTCCTGACGTGCAGGCGGTATCCCCAGCCAATCCATTAGCTTCAGTTTATGTTCGGGGCGGTAAGGAGGCAGATAATGAATCGCCTTTCCTTTCTGCACACATTTATGCAGATAACCGACGATGTCGGCCGAAGGCATTATATCTTTTACTCCTACACGTTCGCATTTTTCGCGTAGCGTAGGCTGCGATCCCATCCATACGATAGCGTCAATAGACAGTTCATCACCAAAAATGATTTCTTTGTCCTCGTCAATATCAATAATTGCCGAAAGTCCGGCGCATGAAAGTCCGAAGTAATAAAGGAATGTAGAATCCTGACGATAACGGAACGTGTTATCCTCATAATTCAGTCCGCACTCGTCATTTCCCAGAAATAACAAAACTCCGGAGCCTAAATTCTTTTTTAGCAGGGCTCTGCGCTGCATATACGTTTCTTTGGCAAACATACTGTCTTAATTTTTAAGTTCGTGCAACAAAGATAACGATTTTTGTGTTATAGGATTAAAAATTATCTCCCTAATCTGTGTAATCTCTAGTTAAAAAGTTACTTTTGTAGCGAGAAACAGTAGAAAGCAAAAACGAATATGGCACAAGGTTCCCGTCAAATACAATCGCAGGCGCAACAGCAGGTACAAACGCTCTCGCCCCAGCAGATTCTGGTCGTGAAACTGTTGGAGCTTCCCGCAGTAGAACTGGAAGATCGTATCCATGCTGAACTATTGGAAAATCCGGCACTCGAAGAAGGAAGAGAAGAATCCGCAGCGGACGAATATTCCGATGTTGAAGGTTCTGAAGATGGCATGGATAATGCATCCACCGACTATGATTCTTTGAATGACTACCTCACCGAGGACGATATTCCCGACTATAAACTGCAAGAGAACAATCGTTCGCAAGATGATCAGCCGGAAAATATTCCCTTCTCCGAATCTACCTCCTTTTATGAAATATTGAAGGAGCAACTCGGTGAACGCAATCTGACAGAACATCAGAGTGAACTGGTGGAATACCTCATCGGTTCATTAGACGACGACGGACTGCTCCGCAAATCACTTGAAAGCATTTGTGACGAACTGGCCATCTATGCCGGAGTAGAATCCACCGAGGAAGAACTGGAAGAAGCATTGTGCATCTTGCAGGACTTTGATCCCGCAGGAATCGGTGCCCGTACTCTCCAGGAATGCCTGTTGTTACAGATCTGCCGGAAGAAGGATGAAGAACGGACCCCCAACCCTATATTGGAACTCGAAGAACGTGTTATCAGAGACTATTATGAAGAATTCACCCGCAAGCATTGGGAGAAAATCATCAGGAAACTGGATGTCGACGAAGATACGTTCAATGAAGTTATCAGCGAAATCACCAAGTTGAACCCGCGTCCCGGTGCCTCTTTGGGAGAAACTATCGGGAGAAACCTCCAGCAGATCATTCCCGATTTCATCGTGGAAACATACGATGACGGAACAATCAATGTCAGTCTCAATAACCGTAATGTTCCCGAGCTTCGTATGAGCCGTGACTTCACAGAAATGGTGGAAGAACATACTAAAAATAAGTTCAACCAGACAAAGGAATCAAAAGAAGCCATGATGTTCCTCAAGCAGAAAATGGATGCGGCACAAGGGTTCATTGATGCTATCAAACAGCGTCAGAATACGTTGATGACTACCATGCAGGCAATAATCGACCTGCAACGTCCCTTCTTCCTCGAAGGAGACGAATCTTTGTTGAAACCGATGATTCTGAAAGATGTGGCTGAACGTACCGGACTGGATATATCTACCATTTCCCGTGTGAGCAACAGTAAATATGTGCAGACGAATTTTGGTATCTATCAGCTTAAATTCTTTTTCGTTGACGGATATACAACGGAAGACGGCGAAGAAATGTCTGTCCGTGAGATTCGCAAGATCCTGAAAGAGTGCATCGACAGCGAAGACAAGAAGAAACCGCTGACAGATGACGAACTGGCGGAGATCTTAAAAGAAAAAGGATACCCTATCGCCCGCCGGACGGTAGCCAAGTATCGTCAGCAACTGAACATTCCCGTAGCGAGACTTCGGAAGTGATAGGAAGAAGTAACATGAAAATGAGAGTTGAGATTTTGTAATAAATAACTAGTAATAAAAAGAAGAGTGGATAAAGAAAGAGAGCATATCATAGCGGATAAGACCATGTTGCGGGTAGCGAGAGTTACCTCAATGGTGTTTACTCCATTTTCGATTCCGTTTTTGTCGTTTTTGGTGTTATTCCTTTTTTCTTATCTTCGTATCATGCCGATACAATATAAGTTGATTGTGTTGGGAATTGTTTATTGCTTTACCATACTGACGCCTACCATTACTATCTTCCTGTTTCGTAAGATTAATGGCTTCGCCCGTCAGGAATTGAGCGAACGTAAGAAACGCTATGTACCTATCCTGCTGACTATCATCTCGTATGTATTCTGCCTGCTGATGATGCGCAAGCTGAATATCCCCTGGTATATGACAGGCATTATTCTGGCATCTCTGGTAGTTTCTGTCATTTGTATTGCCGTCAACCTGAAATGGAAACTGAGCGAGCACATGGCAGGAATAGGTGGAGTGATCGGAGGACTGGTCTCTTTCAGTGCGTTGTTCGGTTATAATCCCGTAGCATGGTTGTGCCTGTTTATCCTGATTGCAGGTATACTGGGTTCCGCACGGATTATTCTGGGACATCATACATTGGGTGAGGTACTTTCCGGCTTTACGGTCGGTCTGGTAGCTGCTCTGCTGGTGCTTCATCCGGTGAGTAACCTTTTATTTCGAGTATTTTTATTTTAACAACAGTATAAATCCTAAAAACTAATTATTATGAACTTTCCACAGAATTTGAAGTACACGAACGAACACGAATGGATTCGCGTAGAAGGAGACATTGCTTATGTTGGTATCACAGACTATGCACAAGAACAGTTGGGCGATATTGTATTTGTAGACATCCCTACTGTCGGTGAAACGTTGGAAGCCGGTGAGGTATTCGGTACTATCGAAGTAGTGAAAACAATTTCCGATCTTTTCTTGCCGGTGGCCGGTGAAGTGATCGAACTGAATGAAGCGTTGGAAGAAAATCCGGAACTGGTTAATAAAGACCCGTACGGTGAAGGCTGGCTGATTAAGGTGAAGCCTGAAGATATTAAAGCAGTGGAAGACTTGCTGGATGCGGAAGCATATAAAGCAGTAGTAAACGGATAAAAGTCCCGTCACTGTAAAACTGTAATTTGTAACTGGTAAATAGTAATTAACATGACTCCAATTGTAAGTATCATCATGGGCAGTACGTCCGACCTTCCTGTTATGGAAAAGGCGGCACAACTGCTGAATGATATGCATGTACCGTTCGAAATGAACGCTCTGTCTGCTCACCGCACGCCGGAGGCTGTGGAAGAGTTTGCGAAGAATGCCCGCAACCGTGGCATTAAAGTAATTATCGCTGCTGCCGGAATGGCTGCCGCCCTTCCCGGTGTGATTGCGGCCAACACTACACTTCCGGTGATCGGAGTGCCCGTTAAAGGTTCCGTGCTTGACGGTGTAGATGCCCTCTATTCGATTATTCAGATGCCTCCGGGAATCCCAGTGGCTACTGTGGCTATTAACGGAGCAATGAATGCTGCTATCCTGGCTATCCAGATGCTTGCATTGAGTGATGAAAAGTTGGCGGAAACTTTTGCTGCTTACAAGGAAGGTTTGAAGAAGAAAATCGTAAAAGCGAACGAAGAACTGAAAGAAGTGAAGTTTGAATATAAAACGAACTAATGGATCTATTCAATTATTTTCGAAGAGAAACCACAGAAGTAAATATTGGGGCTGTACCGTTGGGCGGCCCCAATTCTATTCGTATCCAGTCGATGACCAACACGTCTACGCAGGATACACAGGCTTGTGTGGACCAGGCCAAGCGAATTGTGGATGCAGGTGGCGAGTATGTCCGCCTGACAACGCAAGGCATCAAGGAGGCCGAAAATCTGATGAACATCAATATCGGCCTGCGCAGTCAGGGGTACATGGTGCCGTTGGTTGCCGATGTGCATTTCAATCCCAAGGTAGCTGATGTGGCGGCTCAATATGCCGAGAAGGTGCGGATTAATCCGGGCAACTACGTAGATGCTGCGCGTACTTTTAAGAAACTGGAATATACAGACGAAGAGTATGCGCAGGAAATACAGAAAATCCGTGACCGTTTTGTCCCGTTCCTGAATATCTGCAAAGAGAATCATACTGCTATCCGTATCGGGGTGAACCACGGATCGTTGTCCGACCGTATCATGTCGCGCTACGGCGATACTCCGGAAGGAATGGTAGAATCCTGCATGGAATTTCTTCGTATCTGTGTTGAAGAACATTTCACGGATGTTGTCATTTCGATAAAGGCCTCCAATACGGTCGTAATGGTAAAGACCGTCCGGTTGTTGGTCGCTGTCATGGAAAAGGAAGGCATGGCTTTCCCTCTGCATCTCGGAGTGACGGAAGCCGGAGACGGTGAAGACGGACGTATCAAATCCGCCTTGGGTATCGGCGCACTGCTGTCCGACGGTTTGGGAGATACCATTCGTGTATCTTTGAGCGAGGCTCCCGAAGCCGAAATCCCGGTTGCTCGTAAACTGGTGGATTACATCCTGTTGAGGCAGGAGCATCCGTATATCCCAGGACTGGAGGCACCGGAGTTTGATTATCTGTCTCCCTCGCGTCGTCAGACAAAGGCTGTCCGCAATATAGGAGGCGAACACGTGCCGGTAGTCATTGCCGACCGCATGGATGGAAAAACGGAAGTAAATCCGCAGTTCACACCGGACTATATTTATGCCGGAAGAGCACTGCCCGAACAACGTGAAACGGGTGTGGAATATATCCTCGATGCCGATGTGTGGGTGGGAGAATCCGGAACATGGCCTGCTTACAATCACGCGCAACTGCCGTTAATGGGCGGCTGCAATGCAGAACTTAAATTCCTGTTTATGCCCTATATGGCACAGACGGATGAAGTGATTGCCTGCTTGAAACAGCATCCGGAAGTTGTAGTTGTTTCCCAAAGCAATCACCCGAACCGTTTGGGTGAACATCGTGCCCTGGTACATCAACTTATGACGGAAGGATTGCAGAATCCGGTTGTTTTCTTCCAGCATTATGCGGAGGATAATGCCGAAGATTTACAGATAAAGTCTGCTGCCGATATGGGGGCGCTGATTTTCGACGGTCTATGCGACGGAATTTTCTTGTTCAATCAAGGGGGCCTGAGCCATGCTGTCGTTGATGCAACCGCTTTCGGAATCTTGCAGGCCGGCCGTACCCGTACTTCCAAAACGGAATATATTTCTTGTCCCGGCTGTGGACGTACGCTCTACGATTTGGAGAAAACAATCGCTCGCATCAAAGCTGCCACTTCACACTTGAAAGGGTTGAAGATCGGTATAATGGGATGCATTGTGAATGGCCCCGGCGAAATGGCGGATGCCGATTACGGCTATGTCGGTGCGGGACGAGGCAAAATCAGCCTGTATAAAGGTAAGGTTTGCGTGGAAAAGAATATTCCTGAAGAAGAGGCGGTAGACAAACTATTATCTTTGATTCAGACTGATCGGAAAGAATAGGAGCTTTAATTTGACTCATTAATATTCTAAGGACAGAAGTTGCTTTAAATTCGTTTGGAGTAATTTCTGTCTTCTGTTACTAGAAAAGTTTTTTGGTTCTTCTTCAAATTTGGTGGTAATTTAACCAGTCGGTGGTATCTCCATTCCCCTCCTTCGGGGAAGGAGGGGTGGCTGAAAGCTGGGGTGGTAGGCAGATACACAATGCTGATAATAACCGACTTACGCATTCACCTACCACCTCCCCCTACGGGGACTCCTCCTTCCTGAAGGAGGAGAATGTTGAATACTATCGATTATCAAATTATTATTTTCTTAATTAATTTTACCACCAAATTTGAAGAAGAATCAGTTTTTTGTTTTCATTTCTCATATTCTCATAACCTAGTGGCTAAATGTAAGATTATTAGTAAGATACCGCTATGAGAAATGTTTTTTGAATTGGTATTTCTCATGCATTTCTCATAGTTTTCTCTTCAAATTCCTTCATTTCTCATACTATTTTCTCTTATTTCTCATAGGGTAATAAATCCTTTCGGTAGTATTTAACCAAGCTTATTGTATCTGGAGGATACCTATTGTTTTCATATAAAACATTAAGTAATAACTAATTATTCACTAACTAATGTTATGTTTTTTAAGTGATATCTTATTCGTTCTACTTTAGTGAACAGGCTTGTTTACTGGAGTGGCAGGATTTATCTACTGGAGTGCATAGATCTGTCTACTTGAGTGGAACGATAGAAGATGAGATAAGAACATAAATGGATGAAGACGAGATATGATAAGGATGTAGGTAACGTAATATATAAATATCTATTGCTTTACGCGATGTATGTGTAGTCGCTGTCTTTACTATAAATATGTTTTTCTTTTACTTGGATTTTAATACTTTTATATAGAATGTGGAGCTATATTAATGTTATCTTAAAGATACGTATTTTATGTAGCGAATTTATTCGTCCTACCGGATATATTGAACCTTGTTTTTCTTATATTTGCAGCACATGATTTCTAAACAATAATTAAATTATTCATTCTTATGAAAAAGATTCTGGTATTATTCGTTTTAACAGCGATAGCTATGGTGAGTGTAAATGCGCAGGACAACTTGAAATGGGGTGTTATGGCAGGTATGAATGTGAGTAAATATACTTTTACCGGTTTTGACAACAGGGTAGGTTTTCATGCAGGTGTCAAAGCTGAGCTGGGGTTATCGCAGGAAGCAAGTGGGGCATACATGGATTTTGCTGCGTTACTGACGTTGAAAGGTGCTAAAATTGATGGAGGATCAATTGCAACCGTTAAATTTAATCCGTATTATTTGGAGATACCGGTGCATGTTGGTTATAAATATGCTGTAAATGAAAACTTTGCGCTGTTTGGTAGCGTAGGTCCTTATTTGGCTGTCGGTCTGTTTGGAAAAGCAAAATTGAGCATAGGCAATGCGATTGGTGATTGGGCTGATATAGAAGGTATGGAAAGTGTAGGAGGCCTGGAAGGTAAATCTGTATCTGAAGATATATTTGGCGATGACGGGTTCAAACGATTCGACTTCGGCCTCGGATTGAAAGCCGGTGTTGAGTTCAACAAAAAATATCAGGTTGCTTTGAGTTATGATTTCGGGTTGATTGACGTGCAGAAAGATTTGGGTATGAAAAACAGGAACCTGATGATATCATTGGGTTATATGTTCTAAAACGGACTTTGCAACTTTGTTGCACGAATCATTCGTTACCTTTGCAACAGATAAAAAACGAATGAATATGGGACATTGTTGTTGCGGTGCACATTCATGCACGACAGAAAATAAAAAGAATGCCAGTACTTCGATAGTTCACGAATACTGGAAAGTAGGGCTTTCATTTATACTTCTGATAGGAGGTATTATAATGAATGCCCTGAATTTTGCCTTTTTCCTTGGAGAGTATGTTGCTTTAATATGGTATATCCTGGCTTATCTTCCGGTAGGAATACCAGTGATGAAAGAGGCTTGGGAGGGTATCAGGGAAAAAGACTACTTCAGCGAGTTTACACTGATGATTGTTGCTACGCTGGGAGCCTTTTATATTGGTGAGTATCCGGAAGGAGTCGCTGTAATGCTGTTTTATACGATAGGAGAGTTGTTTCAGAATAAAGCGGTAGACAGGGCGAAACGTAATATCGGTGCTTTGCTGGATGTGAGACCTGAGAAAGCCTTGGTGCTTAGGGAGGATAATCTTGTGGTAGAAAGTCCTCAAAATGTAAAAGTAGGAGAGGTCATTGAAATAAAGGCGGGTGGGAGAGTTCCTTTGGACGGAGTGATGTTGAATGAAATCGCTGCTTTTAATACGGCCGCGTTGACGGGAGAAAGTGTTCCCCGTGACATCAGAAAAGGAGAGGAAGTCCTTGCGGGGATGATTGTGACGGATAAAGTAATCAGGATTAAAGTAGAAAGACCTTTCGATAAAAGTGCGCTTGCACGGATATTGGAACTCGTTCAGAATGCTTCGGAACGGAAAGCACCGGCAGAATTGTTTATCCGTAAGTTTGCCCGTATCTATACTCCTATTGTCATAGCACTGGCGGTATTGATTGTGCTACTCCCGTTCGGCTATTCATTGATAGACCCTCAATTCGTGTTTACATTTAATGATTGGTTATACAGAGCTTTGGTTTTTCTGGTAATTTCGTGTCCATGTGCGCTGGTAGTAAGTATTCCATTAGGTTATTTCGGTGGTATCGGAGCAGCTTCCCGATTGGGGATTCTGTTTAAAGGCGGCAATTATCTGGATGCAGTCACTAAAATCAATACAGTCGTATTCGATAAAACGGGAACGCTGACCAAAGGAACATTTGAGGTGCAGGATTGTAAGTGTGTATCCGGGATTTCGGAGAAGGAACTGGTGAGGATGATTGCTTCAGTAGAAAGTGACAGTACACATCCGATCGCTAAAGCGATTGTGAACTATGCAAAGCTGCAGGATATAGGGCTTGCGGTTGTCACCAATACTAAAGAATTTGCAGGTCTCGGTTTGGAGGCAATAATAGACGGGACTTCGGTGCTCGTTGGAAATAGTCGGTTACTGTCTAAGTTTAGCATAAAATATCCGGCAGAATTGCAGAGTGTTACCGATACGATTGTAGTTTGTGCTATTGGAGGCAGTTATGCGGGTTATCTCTTGTTGGCGGACGCATTGAAGGATGACGCGAAGACGGCGATTGATAACTTAAAAGCATTAAACATTGAAAACATTCAGATATTATCCGGTGATAAACAGAGTATTGTTACTAACTTTGCAGAGAAGCTCGGTATATCAAAGGCTTATGGCGATCTGCTTCCTGACGGTAAAGTGAAACATCTGGAGGAATTGCGGAAGAATGAAGCAAATCAGATTGCCTTTGTCGGTGACGGGATGAACGACGCTCCTGTGCTTGCGTTGAGCCATGTCGGTATTGCTATGGGTGGATTGGGCAGTGATGCGGCGATTGAAACAGCTGATGTCGTGATACAAACAGATCAACCGTCGAAAGTGGCCGAAGCCATTAAAGTAGGAAAGCTGACTCGCCGGATTATCTGGCAGAACGTGTCGCTGGCATTTGGAGTGAAACTGCTGGTACTTATCTTGGGAGCCGGCGGACTGGCTACACTTTGGGAAGCTGTCTTTGCGGATGTCGGCGTTGCATTGCTTGCCATTATGAATGCAGTAAGAATACAGAAGATGATAAAATAAAAAGAATATGGAAGAGAATGTTTATTTGGATAAGCTGGAAAGACGGGATATCAAACCGACAGCAATAAGGCTTCTCATATTGAAAAATATGTTGGAAGTTGGACGGGCCGTATCGTTACTGGATCTGGAAACTCTCCTGGATACGGTAGACAAATCGACCATATCCAGGACAATAGCTCTCTTTCTGTCTCATCACCTGATACATAGCATAGATGATGGAAGCGGTTCGTTGAAGTATGCCGTTTGCGACAACTCCTGTAACTGCGTGGTGCAGGATTTACACTCGCATTTCTATTGTGAGAAATGTCATCGGACTTTTTGTCTGGAAGGTACACATATTCCGGTTATTGATTTGCCTAAAGGATTCACGTTACATAGCATTAATTATGTTCTCAAGGGGATTTGTCCGGAATGTACTTCTCATTCAAAGAATGAATAAATAGAAAAAGCCGGAACTCAGACCAATAGAAATATCGGTAGAGTTCCGGCTTTTTATCAATATGCTTGTTTAATCGATGTTTGGATTCAATGAATGCCAGTCTTTGATGGCAGGTATGATTCCCATTTCAATAACTTCATCACGGAGCTTGCACAAGTGTTCGTAGCTCTTTTCCAGTTCAGCCTGTTCGGCAGGAGTTCCGGCTACTTCCTTATAAGTGACACCGTTTTTGGTGATTGAAGTTTCCATTGCCATCATGATATGATCGAATTTTCCATTGGAGACATACGTTCCGGCAGGCCAGCGGAAAGGTTGTCCGCCCATAGCGGCAGCGATCATCTCGATAGAAAGATAGGCGGGGCTTTGGAAAGAAGAACGGCCGCGCAGATCGATGATGTGCTTTCCACCTTGGATAACACGTACTTTCAGTTCTTCCCATTCGGTTAATGGGAGACGGGTCGTACCAATGAAATCAGTCAACGGTTCTCCTTTCACTTTAGTGGTAGAAGCAAATACGGCCATTTGTTCGCCATGACCGCCGTATGTGCGGCAGTTCTGAATTTCAGAAGCCGGGATATGGAAGTATTTCACCAGTTCGTTTTGCAGACGGGTGCTGTCCAATGCTGCCAGCGTAGAAACCTGAGACGGTTTCAGTCCGGAATACAGTAAGGTAATCAAACCGGTAATGTCGGCCGGATTGAAAATGACAACAATATGTTTTACGTTCGGGCAATATTGGCGGACGTCTTTACCGAATTGAGCGGCGATTTCTGCATTTCCTTTCAGCAAGTCCTCACGGGTCATACCTGCTTTGCGGGCTGCACCACCGGAAGAAACGATGTAAGATGCTCCGGTCAACGCTTCTTTGATATCAGAAGTATAAGTAAGGTTGACACCTTCGAAGCCGCAGTGGTACAATTCTTCTGCCACCCCTTCCAAAGCGGGAGCAAACGGATCATACAGACAAATATTCGGAGTGAGTTTCATCATCATGGCAGTTTGAGCCATATTGGAGCCAATCATTCCGGCTGCTCCTACAATTGTAAGTTTCTCGTTGGTTAAAAATTCCATAAAGCTATCTATTTAAAGGTGAATAATCTGTTATTTCTTTTTGTCGCTACAAAGTTAACACTTTATTGACCTGATTGTTCATTGAAAATAGTTTTATCAGATAACGAAAAGTTATAGCTGGCTGATTGAAGGATCTGTCTAAAATAGATTATCTTTGTATCCTATATTATATAAATGGATAAATATGAGCATCGAATTAGGAAAATTCAATCAGCTTGAAGTTGTAAAGGAAGTCGATTTCGGGGTGTATCTCGACGGAGGAGAGGAGGGGGAGATTTTGTTGCCCACCCGTTATGTGCCCGAAGACTGTAAAATAGGAGACTTTTTGAATGTCTTTCTTTATCTGGATATGGATGAGAGATTGATTGCCACTACGCTGACTCCGTTGGTGCAGGTAGGGCAGTTTGCCTGTCTGGAAGTGGCATGGGTGAATCAGTTTGGAGCTTTCTTGAACTGGGGGTTGATGAAGGACCTTTTTGTGCCGTTCAGTGAGCAGAAGATGAAGATGCAGGTTGGACGGAAGTACGTGATTCATGCACATTTGGATGATGAAAGTTATCGCATTGTGGCTTCGGCAAAGGTGGAACGCTATCTGTCGAAAGACAGGCCGGAGTATGCTTCGGGGGATGAAGTGAATATTCTCATTTGGCAGAAAACGGATTTGGGCTTCAAGGCAATCATAGACAATAAGTATAGCGGTTTGCTTTACGAAAACGAGATATTTTCTACATTGCAGACAGGTATGGAGATGAAGGCTTTTGTGAAACAGGTGCGCGAAGACGGCAAGGTGGATTTGATCCTTCAGAAACCAGGCTTTGAGAAGATAGATGATTTCTCGAAAACCTTGCTGAATTATATCAGGGAGAATGACGGAAGGATCAGACTGAATGATAAAAGTCCTGCGGAAGATATTTATGCTACATTTGGTGTCAGCAAGAAGACCTTTAAGAAAGGAGTGGGTGACTTATATAAGAAACACCTGATAACCTTGCACGAAGATGGCATCACTTTGGCAGACTCCTAATCAGAATAGGGAAATCCCTATGTATGAATAGAGAGAATCACTGGGGTGGGGAGTTTCCTCGCCCTATTTTTGTAGTATCAGATTAAATAAAGAAGTAATAATAAAAACTAGATAAGTTATGCGTAAGATAATAATAAGTTTCTGCATCCTGTTATCCGCTCTCTCTTTACAAGCGCAGTCCGTCAGCGGAATCCGTATTGACGGTGGTAATACCCCTATTCTTGTTTACTTTGGTGGAAACCAGATGTGCTTGCCGACTACCACTTGCTTTGTAGCTAACCTGGATCGGGGATATTACACGGTTGAGGTTTATGCTACCCGTTTCACCCGTCCGGGAGAGCGTGTTTGGAAAGGGGAGAGGTTGTACAACGAACGTATTTACTTCGACGGAAGAGGTGTGAAAGATATTTTTGTAGATGACCGTCATGCCAATGTCCGTCCGGGCAGACCGGGACAAGGAGAACACCGTCCGAATTATGACCGTCACGACAGGGTGATGAACGATCAGCTTTTTAAAACGTTCTATAATAATCTGAAAAAAGAACCGTTTGAGGATGATCGCATGGCATTGCTTAATACTGCATTGGCAAATTCAGATTTTACGTCTGCCCAATGTCTCCAAGTGACAAAGCTCTATACTTTTGATGATGACCGAATGGCAATCATGAAAAAGATGTATCCCCGGATTGTTGACAAGGAGGCTTTCTTTACGGTGATTGCTACACTGACGTTTTCTTCCAATAAGGATGAAATGAATAAGTTTGTGCAGAACTATGGCAGACGCTGATACTAACTATTAAAACTATATGGCTATGAAAAAGATACATATCATCCTACTGTTGGCATTGGGACTGGGAGTCAGCAGCTGTTTTACCAGCTATATTTCTAACAAGCAGGTTATGGGTGTACAGCAAGGGATGACTCAAAGAGATGTTGAAAGTATTTTGGGAAAACCGGATTACCGACGTTTCGACGGTGATATGGAAGAATGGGAATTTCATCGTGATAACGGGACGCCTGTTTTGACTTCGGAGCCCATGACAATCATTGTTCAGTTTGCCAATAAAAAGGTGATCAGTATGGATACATTCAAAGGCTATGGCAGACCTTCGCCGCATCCGGTCGTAGTACCTCCTCCTACTGTCACTACTGTTGAAGTTGTTCCCGGTCACCAGCCGGAAGAAATTCGTCTGATGACGGATACTGAGTTTAATAACTTCATCGAGAAGTTGAAATTCACAATTATGAGTGATGACCAGAAGAGGTTGATCGGACAGATGTTGGACAAGCATGATGTTACTTCAAGCCAATGTGTGAGAATTGTAAAAGAGATTTCTTATACGCCCGATCAGGTTGAGATGATGAAGAAACTTTATCCTTATGTAAGGGATAAGCAGAATTTTAATAAGGTGATTGATAGCTTGTTTTCCACTGTGTATAAAGATGAAATGTACAAGTTTATCAAAGAATATCATCAAACAAATAAATGATAGGAGATTAAATTATGAAGCGAATATTATTTTTACTCTTTGCTATCGGGCTGACTGTCGGTACGACAGCGATGGCTGGAATGAGCACTAGCAAAGTGCGTAAGGAAACACGCTTTCTTACTGATAAAATGGCATACGAATTGAGTTTGAGCACTCAGCAATATAATGATGCGTATGAGATTAATTACGACTTTATTTATTCTGTTCGTAATATCATGGATTATGTGGCCCGTGGCTATGAATGGGCATTAGATGATTATTATGAAGCTTTGGATATTCGTAATGATGACCTCCGGTGGGTATTGAGTGACGCACAGTATCGTCGGTTTCTGGGAACTGATTATTTCTACCGCCCGATTTATATTACCGGCGGAAGATGGAGTTTCCGGGTTTATGTGAATTATCCGAATCGTAGTTTGTTCTACTTCGGTCTGCCTTATCATTATCGGACTTACTGTGGAGCACATTATCGCCCGCACCTTCATCACGTAAGTTTCTATCGGGACAGATATAATTTCAGACATTATCCTACTCCGTATCGGGTAAGAGAGCAGAGATCTTTCCATTCTTATCGTCGTTCGGATTTTGGTTCGGTTCATTTCCGCCCGAATTCTTCCGTCCGTCCGCACAATGCACCGACTCGTCCGGGGGTAACGGGACGTCCAAGTCCATCACAGCGTCCGAGTCATAATTCACGACCGGGAACATCAACTCGTCCCGGAACGGCAACGCGACCCGGAACGACAACGCGGCCTGGCAGTTCTTCACGGCCCTCAACATCAGTTCGTCCTGAATCAGATCGTAGACCGACGGGAGGTAGCAGTACGACAGCAAGCCGTCCTAATCGTGAGAGTAGTAGCTCGAGTACAAGTAGAAGAAATAATAGTCGTCCGTCCGGTAGCGGCAGTAGCTCTTCGTCCGGTAGAAATAATCGTTCCGATAGAAGTAACACTTCCACTAGCCGGGGCAGCAGTTCCGGTCGCAGTAGCAGTACTTCCGGTCCGAGCCGTAGCAGTAGTTCTAACCGGAGCAATGTTTCCGGTGGAAAAACGGAAAGACGTTCCTCTTCCGAAAGTACGAGAAGCAGCAGTCGAAGTTCTTCTTCCCGTTCTTCAGAGCGAGACACCAATTCAAGAAGATAACCTATTCCTTTAATTATTTATATCATTGCTCCTCAGCGGTAGGAGAGCTAGACTCCGGTGTTTTGCCGGCTAGACTATTCAGGGCATCGCCCGTAACTTGGATTTCGGGGCGGATAGTATCCGCCTCGATTTCACTTATCAAACCTTTTTGGGCAAGACGTCCGGCAATGAGTTTATAATATCCTTCCATGCTCTCTTTCAGTTTTCCGTTTTCTGCGAAAGAACTGCGGAAATGTTTGGGCTTCGGGATGATAGAAGCCAGGAAGATACTTTCTTCCGTAGTCAGTTGGGAAGGACGTTTGTTGAAGTAGTAGGCGGAAGCCTCCTGGATGCCGTAGATTAGCGGGCCCCATTCCGCAATATTCAGATATACCTCATACATCCGTTCTTTCGAAGTCAGTCTCTTTGTTTCTATGATCCATACAATCAATGCTTCTTCCAGTTTGCGGGCAAAGTTTTTATTTTTGTTCAGAAATACATTCTTCACTAATTGCATTGTGATAGTGCTTCCGCCACGTGCAAAACGTTTGACTTGCAAATCGTAAATCAACGCTTCGCGGAGTGCATCGGGCAGGAAACCATGATGATAATAAAACGCCCCGTCTTCACTTTGCATCACAGACATTTGCAGGATCGGTGAAATGCTGTCAAGTGGGGTGAAATGTTCCCAGGAAGGGCCGACGGGGAAAGTGCGTACTGGCATTCCATTTTCATATGCTGTGTAGACAAACTCGCCTGACATCTTGGACAGTTGGGTATCGCCATATTCTACAATTTCGAAATTCCTCTCTTTCAACTCTGATTCTAATTTGAGACTATCCAATTGTGCAAAATCAATATCCAACAGGAAATGATAAGCTAACTCACCACTTGTTTTGATACCTTCCAGGTTGTTGAACAGGCCTTTGGGCAGAGAACTGAACAGCTCGTCTGCCGGAAACCATGATTTGTCAACGGCTGCAGTGAAATGCCATAAATCTTTTTTCTTTTCGGCTCGTAGATAAGGATGAACCTGAATTTTATTGAATATAACCGTAGTGGTGCTATCCAATTCAAAAGAATGGTCGCTAATGTTCATTTGATATCCTAAATGTCCGCGGTCGAGATGAATCACTTCGGGAGACAGTACTTTGTGGAATATATCAAGTCCGTTTACTTTCGCTTTTCCGTTGAGATATAGCTGGTTTTTTCCATTACTTTCTTTGGTCATGCTATAAGATAAGGTGTCAAAAGTGACTTTCGCACCAAAACGGCGGGTAATATAAGGTATAGAAACTTTTGTGGAATCGGCAGAGTATAGCTTTGCCATTAATGTATTGGCAGATTGTTTCAGTTCGCCATCAGCTATCCAATGCCGGGTTAGTGTATCTTCGTGTATCTCAATGGTTGACCGGAACTTGTTCTCTTTGATGATAAAAGAAGGGAATACCATAGAAACGAAGTTGCTGTCTTTTCGTTCAGTGATATAAATCTGTTTTAATTGTCCGTTTTCAGGTAGAAAACCGTAGCATAAATTGAGTAGTTTGTTTATTCTTTCCGCATAATTGATTTCCGTTACGGTTTGACCGGATGTTTGTGATGGAACTTTCCGGTCTTTTTTAAAGAGAAAATCATAATTGGCGATGGAGTCTTGCTTTGTAAATGTGAGTCTGATATCTTCTGCTGCTATGTAGCTTACTTCTATTTTCTTGGTGAGTAATTTCCAAAAATTCAGCTTGATGCGGGTTGATGCTAATGTGAATAGTGTATCCCGTTGTTCGGGGATAACCGAAAGGCCTTGGAGATATATTTCATTTAAACCATTCATCTCCAGTTTGTCGTAATGAATGCATAACCCGTGTGTCTGCTCGATACGGGATGTGTGTCGGTTGACTATGCTCCGTAGAAGAACGCTGCGACCTGAGTAGATACAAATGAGGCAGATGAGTATTCCTCCACTGAGAGCTAGCGGAAGAATACGCTTTTGGCTATTTGTTTTCATCATTTACCTTTTAATTATCGGATGCAAAGGTAGGTAAAAAAATGCATTAAACGCGATGGACAGCCTTTGAAGGACAGTCCGCCGTTCTTTTTTTATTTGATAAGCGGTAAGTATTCTCCGTAGCCTTCCTCTTTCATTTTTTCTTTCGGAATAAAACGAAGAGAAGCACTATTGATACAGTAACGTAATCCTCCTTTTTCTTTCGGACCATCCGTAAATACATGTCCTAGGTGGGCGTCTCCGGTTTTACTGCGTACTTCGGTACGTGTCATTCCATAAGAAGTATCTTTCTTCTCTGTAATCAAGTCCTTTTGAATCGGTTGGGAGAAACTAGGCCAGCCACAACCGGAATCGAACTTGTCGGTCGAAACAAATAGGGGTTCTCCGGTGGTGATATCTACGTAGATACCGGGACGGTACTCGTCCCAGTATTCATTCCGGAAAGCAGGTTCCGTAGCATTTTTCTGGGTGACGGCATATTGCTCTGCCGATAATTGTTGGCGAAGGACTGTGTCATCCGGTTTTTGATAAACTTTGGACTTGGGAGCATTGGCTTTGCGTGCCATTTCAAATAAAGCCGGGTTGATATGGCAATAGCCGTTCGGATTTTTATCCAGATAATCCTGATGATAGTTTTCTGCCGGATAGAAATTTGTCAATGGTTTTACTTCTATGGCAATGGGATTTTTATATTGATCCGCTAATGCCCGGACAGCCTGATTGATAACAGCGATATCCGCTTTATTAGTATAATAAATCCCCGTTCTATATTGCGTACCGCGATCATTTCCCTGCCGGTTGAGGCTGGTAGGATCAATCGTTTTAAAATACAGATCAAGAAGCAGACTTAAATTAACTGTTTCGGGGTCATAGACTACTTTCACCGTTTCAGCTGCATTGGTTTCTCCCGAACATACCTGTTGATAGGTCGGCTGGTTGATAATACTGTTGGCATAGCCTACCTCGGTACTTTCTACTCCTCTGATTTGTTTTAGGAAATGTTCTGTTCCCCAGAAACATCCTCCTGCAAGATAAATTTCTGCTGCGATGATAAAGTGTTTCATATCCGTTGGTTCTTTCTATAGTAACGAATGAACCGGCGGATATGTTTGAAGTATTTCTTGTAAAAAACTCAATGGCGTTTTCTATTCTATAATTTCTCCTTTATAGAAATCCAGAATTTTAGTACGGAATAGATAATCATATTTAGCTTGTAACTTGTCAGAGAGTGCTTTAGTCAGATTCAACTTTGACTCATTATATTCCACGAAAGTTGCTTTACCGTTATTGAATTTCTCGCTCATTAACCGGAAAGATTCTTCATTGGCTTTCACTGCCACTTCACTGGAGTTATATTTACTTTCTGCTGCCAGAGCATTGTACCAGGCTTGTTGGATTTCTTTGTAAAGAATCTTTTTGGTATTATCTAGTTGTAAACTGAGATTTGCTTGTTGTAACCGGGCGGTTCGTACACGGTTTCGTGTAGCGAAACGGTTAAAGATAGGGACACTAAGATTAAATCCGATATATTTGTTGAGGTTATTTTTCATCTGGCTGCTGAAACTTCCCTCTGATTTACCACTCACTGTATAATAGTTGCTTCCGAGTCCGGCACTGAAAGATAATTGCGGATAAAAATTACTTTGAGCGATACGGATGTTCTTCTGACTACCTTGCAAGCGATATTCCGCTGCTTTAATGCTAGGTTTGTAGGCAAGCGCTTGTGTATATATATCATCCGGCGGAGTTAGCGCTTCGAATTCCAGTTCTTCTTTCGGATTTTCGAGAATGAAACCTTCGGGAGTCGGTAACTCAAGCAGTTGGCTGAGGTCTAGCAATGATAATTTATATGTATTGTCCGCTTGTACGGAAGTCATTTCATCTTGTGCCACACGTGCTTGTGCTTCAGCCACTTCCGATGGTGAGGCTTTACCTACTTCGAAGAGTCCTTTGATGCGTTTCAACTGATCTTTGCTCAAGTTCGTCTGATTAAAGGCGACTTTGCTTAACTCCAGGTTAAATAGAACTTGCAGATAAGCAGAGGTAACGTTGATGGCTATATCTTCTTTAGCTTTGTTCAGGTCCTCGATAGCGGCCCTAAGATTCAACTTGGCTAATGAATATTGATTTGATAACTGTAAACCTGTAAAAATCGGTACATTGGTCCCTAAGCTGAGGCTCGTATTCGCGCTATTGATATCACTGTAGGAGTTATCTACCGGCGAGGCACTACGTCCCCAACTCCAATTCTGACTCGCACTTCCGCTTAGATTCGGGAGGCGTGCCCATTTGGCTGTATTTACGTCCACTTTATTTTGTTCTGCTTCATTAGCTGTCTGGCGAATATTGATGTTATGCTCGATAGCATAATCAATACATTGCCGCAACGTCCAGGTTTGCGAAGAACCGTTCTGTGCCTGTGCGGAATCTACTCCTGTTCCGGCGAGTAGAAAGATAGCTATGGTTTTATAGATTGTTTTCATAGAAAATGAATTATTTGTCTTTTTTCTCGGCGCCGCGAATTTTGTCATTGGCAGTCACCCCTTTCTTAATCTCAATTTTGATACCATCACTCATTCCTGTGGTCACTTGTGTACGTTGGAATTTCTGTTCGGGTACGGAATCAGTCATGATATATACAAATGTAGAATCACCTTTAAATTCAACGGTGCTTTCGGGTACTGCCAGTACCTTATTGGCACGCTGCAATACAATTTCCGCATTCGCCGAATAACCGGAACGAACCTGTACGGAGTCCGGAACTGAAATAGCAGCTTTAATTTCAAACTGGTTAGCTCCGTTAGTCTCTACTCCTTTAGGAGATATATATTCCAATATCGCGTTGAATGTCAGATTTTGTAAAGCTCCGATAGTCAACTTAAGCGGCATACCTTCATGGATGCGGCCTACTTCTGTTTCATCAATATTACCACGGAAAATCAAATCATTCATGTTGGCTACCGTAGCAATAGTTGTTCCGTCATTGAAGGTGTTACTCATGATCACCGAGTTTCCGGCTTTTACCGGTACGTCCAGAATCAGTCCGTCGATAGTAGAACGAATCATGGTACTGCTGAATGAAGCACTGTTTTTGGTAATACCTTCTTTTACGATTTCCAGGTTATCTTTGGCAGTCTGCTTTTCTTCGCGTGCCTGTTTGACGGCTACTTCACTTTTCTCATATTCTTCCCGGCTGATTAGTTGGTCCTCATACAGTTTCTTCACGCGGGAAAAATCCGTTTCCGCCTGTGTTGCATTAATCTCCGCCAGACGGACACGGCTTTCTGCCGAGTTTAACTGTCCGAGTTCGGGGATAACCTTTACCTTGGCTATCACCTCACCTTTCCTCACTGCTTGTCCTGCCTCCTTGTATACTTCGTCAATAATACCCGAGATCTGGGGCTTGATTAGAATTTCATCTCTTGGTTCTACTTTTCCGGTAGCTACGGTGGTCTTTTGCAGATCAGTCACTTCCGGCTTGAGGGTTTCGTAGACAACAATCTTCGGGCGCGACTTCTGATAAAGGAATACGAACGTTCCGACGAGGATTATGGCAACAATTACCAATAATACGATTTTCAGATACTTTTTCATCTTGATTATATATGTTTAATTTTTAATTCTTTATTCAACTTTCAACTCTTCCTTCTCAATACTCAACTTCTACTCATCTCTGATTGCTTCAATCGGCTTGATAGCCATTGCCCGATAAGCAGGTGCCAGGCCGGCTAACATCCCCAATGCAGCCAGAAGTGCGCAAGTGCCGACCGCTAATCCGAAGCTGACTTGAAAATGGCTGTCTCCTCCGTTTGAACTGGCTAGCATATCTGCTACTTGCAATATCATTACGGCAAAAGAAATCCCGAACATTCCGGCAATCGTGGTGAGCACCATACTTTCCGATAGAATCTGTTGCAGGATATCTTTCGGACGTGCTCCGATAGCCCGGCGGATACCAATTTCGGTCGTGCGTTCCTTTACGGTCACCATCATGATATTGGATACACCGATAGCACCTGCCAGTAACGTTCCTAATCCTACCATCCAGACCAATATATTAATGCCGTTGAATAAGTTGTCTACCATAGAAAACATCGCTTCGGCATTCAGATACATAACTGCTTGTTTGTCGTTAGGGGCGATATAATGGGCAGCTTTGATAATCTGTTCCATTTTCGGTTGCAGTTCAGACACCTTGACACCTTGTTTGGCTGTGAAGCATACTACATCAATCTGCCCTCCCAGATTATAAGCCTGTTGCATGGTGGTGAAAGGTAGAGTGACGGCTTCCGAAGCTCTTCCTTGTATATTCATATCTCCTTCGGAAGAAGACATCCCGATCACCTGATAATAAATCCCGTCTACTCTCACGTATTTGCCGCACGGGTTCTCTCCCGGTTTGAAAAGGCTTTCATAAATTCGTTTGCCGATCACACAAACTTTTCGCGCTTCGCGTATATCAACTTCATTGATAAACCGTCCATACGCCATTTCCTGTGATTCGATGTGGAGATAATCGGGGTATAGTCCTTTTACACTGCAATCATATTTCTTATCTTCGTATACAGCTTTAGATCCCCAACGTGCAACGGAGGGGGTAATGACTTCCACTTCTTTGACCTGCGAACGAAGGCGTTCGATATCTGTAGATTCCAGATTCCACCACCTTCCTTTGCGAAAACCTTTATACGCTTCTCCTGTCCTTTGTGAAGCTAGGAAACCGGAGTTAGTCGCAAATCCTTCAAAGTTCTTTTTTAGCATATATTCCAGTCCCTGTCCGCCGCCAATAAGGGCTACAAGCATAAAAATTCCCCAGAACACACCGAATGCAGTCAGCAGACTTCTTGTCTTATTTCTTGTGATAGTGATGAGGATTTCCTCACAAGTATCTATGTCTATTCTCATAATCTTAATCTGCTCTAAGTGCTTCGATCGGCCGGATACTGACTGCTTTCCGGGCAGGGAACAATCCGGCTAATGTTCCAGCTATTATTAATGTGAGTGTAGCTTGTATGGCGATTCTGATGTCGACAGTAGGATTCAGAAAAACCGTTTCTGTCCACATTCCGGTATCCATTGTCTGATTGCCGAAAGCGTTGTTCATCCATTCGGTTGCTCCGATACCGGCCACCATGCCTATATATCCGAATATTGTGGTAATAGTGACACTCTCAACGATAATCAGCCAAAGAATAGAAAGCGGTTTGGCGCCGAGTGCTTTGCGGATACCAAATTCGCGGGTACGTTCTTTTACCGTAATCAACATGATATTGGAAACTCCGACAATTCCGCTTAGTAATGTAAAAATACCGATAACCCAAATCGCTATACGGAGCATGGCCGACCCCTGCTGTTGTTGTAGATAATTGGTAAATCGGTTCCATATCCAAATTGCACTATGGTCGGTCGGGTCAAAACGATGATTGGCTCCCAAAACTTTGCGGTAGTAGGTTTCAAACTTCTCATTGGCTTCTATTGTTTCCAAATTTTTGGTAGTCATGATGAGGTTATTCAGTTTGTCACCCTTATTATAAATGGTTTGCAGAGTACTGAAAGGAATGTAGGCGTCGCTGTCTCCGCTGTCTCCCTTGTCGTTATAAAGTCCAACCACTTGATAAACCACATTGCCGGCATTGACAAACTGTCCGATAGGATCGGTATGGGTCTTGTCGAATAAGATTTCAGCAGTCTTCTTATGGAGCACGATCACTTTGCGTCGTTCCCTGATATCAATCTCGTTGATGAAACGTCCTTTGAAGAGTTTTACAACTTCTACTTCCGTATGATTGGGATATACACCGGAAAGACTCAGGCTTACATACTCTTGCCCGAAACTAAGATTTACGCCTCCTTGCCATACCGTTCCACCGGTATTGATGACATGATCCGGGAAATACCGGTTGGTAGCGTCTACGTCTTTATTGTCCAGTTGCACCCGTCTTCCTTCTTTCAATCCATCGTAGGATTTACTTGTCCAACCCGGGAAAATCTTGATAGAGTTCATCGCCCGTTCCGAAGCCGATTGCTCGAATGCATGAATCAGTCCGTTGCCTGCACCCAATAGGACGATAAGCATGAATATTCCCCATGCTACGGCAAATCCCGTAAGGAAGGTCCTCAGCTTATTGCGTTTGATAGTACTATAAATTTCTTGCCAGATGTCAATCATGATATCGTTTGTATAGTAGTATATTTTGATTTATTTCATGATACCGTTTTTGCCGAAAGGAGAAGCGTCGTGATCGATGTTGTCTTCAATTCGTTCAATGATACCGTCTTTGATGTGGATGATTTTATCGGTCTGGTTGGCCACTCCGCTTTCATGGGTGACCACTACAATCGTCATTCCCATTTTATGCAGGTCTTTCAGGATTTGCATCACTTCTACTGAAGTTTTGCTGTCCAATGCTCCCGTCGGTTCGTCAGCCAGGATAATTTGCGGTTGGGTGATGAGTGCTCGGGCGATAGCTACACGTTGTTTCTGACCGCCGCTCATTTCGTTGGGCATATGGTGTGCCCAGTCTTTCAGTCCCAATCGGTCGAGATATTCCAGTGCAAGTGCATTTCGTTTCTTTCGGCTGATCCCTTGATAGAATAAAGGAAGTGCAACGTTTTCTACGGCGTCTTTGAAGGAAATTAAGTTGAATGACTGGAAAATAAAGCCGATCATACGGTTCCGGTATTCGGCGGCTTTGGTTTCGCTCAAGTCTTTGATAAGTACGTTGTTCAGATAATAATCTCCGGTATCGTAGTTATCAAGTATTCCTAATATATTAAGTAAGGTTGATTTCCCGGACCCGGATGCTCCCATGATAGAAACAAATTCACCTCGTCCGATAGTGAGATTAATGCCTTTAAGTACATGGAGGGGTGCTCCGTTGTTGTAGGTCTTGTTGATGTCCGTTAGTTGTATCACAATTTTCTTTATTTAGTTCCTGTTTTCTAATAAATTTCTACTATTAGACGGCTTCAAGATACGAAAAGTTGCAAGGTGGCCGAACTTTTTTCTAAAAACATTTTGTAGACTCAATCTTCTTTACGTAATTTGTGTGCAGTAAACTTAATGATTAACTAACCCTTTTAAATAAAAGTATCATGAATTCAAACATGGAAAAGCCCTACGTAGTAGGTATTGACATAGGCGGAACGAACACCGTCTTTGGAATTGTTGACGCACGCGGAACTATTATTGCCAGCAGCTCAATCAAAACTGCCGGTTATCCTACTGCCGAAGAATATGCTGACGAAGTTTGCAAGAATCTGCTTCCGTTGATTATCGCTAATGGCGGTGTCGATAAGATCAGAGGTATCGGTGTGGGTGCTCCGAATGGTAACTACTATACGGGAACTATTGAATTCGCTCCAAACTTGCCTTGGAGAGGGATCCTTCCGTTAGCTGCTATGTTTGAAGAAAGATTGGGTATTCCTACGGCTTTGACCAATGACGCTAATGCAGCTGCTATCGGTGAAATGACTTATGGTGCTGCCCGTGGTATGAAAGACTTTATCATGATTACCCTGGGTACCGGTGTAGGTAGCGGTATTGTTATCAACGGTCAAATGGTGTATGGCCATGACGGTTTTGCCGGTGAATTGGGGCACGTGATTGCCCGTCGTGACGGTCGTATCTGTGGTTGTGGCCGTAAAGGTTGTTTGGAAACTTACTGCTCGGCTACTGGTGTAGCCCGTACAGCCCGTGAATTTCTAGCTGCTCGTACTGATGCCAGCTTGCTTCGTAACATTCCGGCAGAAAGTATCACTTCAAAAGATGTATATGACGCTGCCGTACAAGGAGATAAACTGGCACAGGAAATATTCGAGTTTACAGGAAATATTCTGGGTGAAGCTTTGGCAGATGCTATTGCATTCTCCAGTCCTGAAGCAATCGTATTGTTCGGAGGTTTGGCTAAATCAGGCGATTATATCATGAAACCGATTATGAAGTCAATCGATGATAATGTACTGAATATTTATAAAGGTAAGACAAAATTGCTCGTTTCTGAACTGAAAGATTCTGATGCTGCTGTATTGGGTGCCAGTGCTTTGGCTTGGGAGCTAAAAGATATCAAGGAATAATATCGATTTTATAATAAAGGTAATGAAAATCCCCGAGAGCTATTGTTTTCGGGGATTTTCTTTTTATATACCGGGAAAATTACAGTTTCTCACTGGGGAACAATTCCTTGACCGTGAGGAAAAAGAGGTGAGGCTAAGAAATAAAAAAGAAGGTGTGTCGTAATACACGATGCGCCTTCTTTTTTTTCATTGACTATAAAAAT
>OBXH01000054.1_pt1 | contig 162715 bp, 167 predicted proteins | sample 1538101 | NCBI WGS metagenome assembly OBXH01 (sample SAMEA2580141, study PRJEB22360) | human gut metagenome | biome: human gut; feature: human-associated habitat; material: faeces | place: Denmark | collected 2008/2010 | reverse complement strand
GTACGGTGGTGTGGGAGGACGGTAAATAAAATAATTATTTACCTCCTACCCGATTAAAATTAACTTGCGATGAAAATTTATAATAAATATATGATGAAAAAAGCCCTTGACATTGACGTTGCGTTAACTGTTATGCTGAGTGTAATGAAAGGAGTGGGAAGATGGAATACAGCATCAGAGAACTGGCTGATTTGGCAGGAATCAGTACAAGAACATTACGGTATTACGATGAAATTGATTTGTTAAAGCCTTGCAAGGTAAATGAGAATGGCATGCGTTTTTATGGAAAACAAGAAGTTGATCTACTTCAGCAGATTATGTTTTATAGAGAACATGATGTGAAATTAGATGTGATACAGCAAATCATTCATCAGCCCGATTTTGATGTGGAAGAAGCTTTGAAAGAACATCTGTCAGTTCTTTTAAAGAAGAAAGAACGGATTCTTGCTCTGATCAGAACAGTAGAACTTACATTGGATGATTGGAAAGGAGCATATCATATGAGCGATCAGATGAAATTTGAAGCATTTAAGGAGAGTTTGGTAGAAAAACATGAACAGAAATATGGAAAAGAAGCACGAGAAAAATATGGAGATGAATCTGTGGATGCATCTCACAAAAAAATTTTTAATATGACGGAGCAGGATTATGAACGTTTTCAAAATCTTGAAAAGGAAGTACTTCGCCAGTTAGAAGAAGCGGTAAAAGAAGGAGCAAAACCTGATAGCGAAACAGGTAAAAGAATCGTGATGCTTCATAAGGAGTGGTTAGGTTTTACCTGGAAGGAATATACAGCGCAGGCGCATAATGGATTAGTGCAGATGTATTTGGCAGATGATCGATTTTTGCAATATTATAATCGAAATGTGAATGGCTGTGCAGAATTTTTAGTTGCTGCAGTACAGTGTTGGGCTAAATAAAAATTAAAGTGACGTATAATTCTTACCTTTTAAATTAATCAAAACGCATAAGAATTCCAGTTTTGGTGTGAGTTTCTTATTACAGAAAGGCTCATCATAAAGCTTCAATTTTTGTAATGGATATCAGTATAATCTCGGTATCATCAATGCGAATATACCGGTGCAGTGGGTCAATGTATTCTACTGTACCGGTTCGAGTAACAAGCTCTGTGTTAAAAGAAGCTATGCGAAAGTATCTTCAGAATCAGGAAAAGCACAAAGTAAAGAAAGTAGCAAAAAAGCAGAAAAAAGTGTTCCTCGTGGAAAACAGACGGTTGGGAAACTGATGAATCAGAGGCAAGGTCTGACCAACATTGAAATTACCAATCGGAATATCAAATCCTTCGAGCGTGTTGCCAACAAATATAAAATTGATTTCGCTCTTAAGAAGGACAAATCTGTCGATCCGCCTAGATATCTGGTGTTTTTCAAAGCAAAGGATATGGATGTTATGACAGCGGCCTTTAAGGAATTTTCTGCCAAGGAGCTGACGAAAATGAATAAGCCATCCATTCGTAAACGATTACTGAAATACCAGAGTCAGGCTAGAGAAAAAAATAAGCAGCGTGAAAGAACCAAACAGAAAGATTGAGGGCAGGAACGTTGAGAGAAGAAGTGATGTAACAGAGATTATTGCTGCAACAGATGCCGGAAGAGAAGAACCTTTTTTTAGTATCGGTAGCTTCTTGCAAAGCCAATTTCATTGCAATCCATGTTTTCCTGTTCCAACTTCCTTTGATATAAAACTGTCGCATATTACTCAAAAAGTAAATGTAACTATCCTGTACACGGTTTATTACTTGTAATTGAGTATCTTTATATTTAGCCAAAGCTCCCGCAGCCGCTGATATGGCAATTTTCTTCTTAACTAATTCAAGTAAGGATTTGCTCTATTTCTTACGTTAAGAGCGTATCAAGTAGAATGAGACAAAAAAGGGACATTTTATTGACTATGATAATTGCTTTGCTCCTTTTTACAACCAATAGATATTATGTCTATGTTTTGTTTTACTCTTCATCATACACATATTCCTCATCTTCGTCTAAATACAGATCATCATACTCTTAACAAATCGTGAAGCGGCAGCTTCCCTTTTGATGTTTTGGGCTATATATCTATCTTTTTTCTAGTGAAAAAGATTAGAGAATACAAAAAAGCCGTACTTTAATACAGCTCTAAAACAGTTTTATAAAAATATTTAGAGTTTTAAAATTTACGCACTCTTTAACGGAAATAAATGTCTTCCTGTTTTCTCGTTTTGGATTTTGTTATGAAGTTTGTTCACGTTTTTTGCCATTGCAAGCAATACACTTTCCGCAAGAACATTTGATGTACCACGACTTAAATATCTACGAAACTGCATATCCTGTTTCAGTTCACCAAAAGATCTTTCTGATTGGATCCTTCTGTTTAGTCTTAGGAGAATCCCTTCGTCAGAAAGAATCCGTTCCAAATCTTCTTTTCGATATTTCAGAAATCAAGTTTATAGAGGAGATCAGACATTTCAGCGAGAATTGTTTAATACTACATTTGCAGAGTGGTCATCAGATTATACATTCATTTAGAGTATCAATTTTGGACACTTCAATCGAAAAATATAAAAACATCTAAATTCAGTACATAAAAGTGTGCAGATGTACATAAAATAGTAATGGTTATTGAAATTCAACTTGCTTTGTGATAGAATATCATTACTAAAAAATGTGCAAATACACAGAAATGGGGAGCGTAATAATGGAAATTAAAAGAGACGCTTATCTACAGCAGCTGATTGAGCGAAAAGATAATGGAATGATAAAGGTGATTACCGGCATTCGTAGATGTGGTAAATCCTTCTTGCTGTTTACTATCTTCAAGAGATATTTACTGGAGAACGGAATTGATACTGACCATATTATTGAGATTGCATTGGATGGTATCGAAAATGAGGAATTAAGAGATCCCAAGGTGTGCTTCAAGTACATCAAAGATACTATGAAAGACGATGGGAAGTATTATCTCCTTCTGGATGAAGTACAGTTCATGCCAAGATTTGAGGAAGTGCTGAATAGCCTGCTTCGCATGAGCAATATTGATGTGTATGTTACCGGAAGTAACTCTAAGTTCCTGTCCAGCGACATTGTGACCGAGTTCCGTGGCAGAGGTGATGAGATCAGAATCTATCCCCTCTCCTTTGCAGAGTTTTATTCTGTCTATGACGGTGATTACGACGATGCTTGGGATGACTACATGATCTATGGAGGATTGCCGCAGGTTGTAGGCTTCCAGAGCGAGCGACAGAAAGCAGATTATCTGAAGAACATCTTTGCCAATGTCTATCTGAAAGATGTAATTGAAAGAAACAAGATTCAGAGCATAGATGAGATTGGCATTCTGGTTGATATACTTGCATCTGCAATCGGCGCACCGACCAATCCATCGAAGATTGCCAACACCTTCGCCAGTGAGCGCCAGATGACTTATGCCAATAAAACTATCTCCAACCATATTGACCATTTAGCGGATGCCTTTTTGATTTCCAAGGCAAGTCGTTACGATATTAAGGGAAGAAAGTATATTGGTGCGAATCTGAAATACTACTTTACTGATCTGGGACTGAGAAATGCCCGTCTAAATTTCAGACAGCAGGAGCCTACTCATATTATGGAGAACATTGTTTATAACGAGCTGCTGATCCGTGGCTACAATGTTGATGTGGGTGTTGTGGAGATCTTTGATAAGAATAAAGAAGGTAAGCGTGTCCGCAAGCAGCTGGAGGTTGACTTTGTGGTAAACCAAGGCAACCAGAGATATTACATCCAGGTTGCTTATGACATGACTTCAGAAGAAAAGCAGACTCAGGAGTTCAATTCTCTGCGTAATATCCCAGATTCTTTCAAGAAGATTGTCATTGTGAATGGTAGCAAGAAACCTTGGAGAAATGATGAGGGTTTTGTTATTATGGGTATGAAGTATTTCCTTTTGAATGCAGATAGTTTGGAATTTTAATTTTTTTACACTTTCATTCTGGATTAAAAATGAGTCATTTAGACTACACAACACTCTTTTTGAAGATGTGTCAACGTCTACTGTAACAAACTAGGAATCATGCTTGCCGGTGGCTGAAAGTTTTTTCCACAAAGCATGAGAAATGGTGTATAATGATACCAATACGAGATTCTCGTGTTACTGAAATTTACAATTGAATATATTATCAATTCCGCAGCGAAAATGTGGAATTGATAGCCTGAATATAGTTGTTGGCTACAAGACGTTGCAAAAAGCTGCAATTCAGTACTATCACCTCGATTAGAAAAATCTAATTTTTTTCTAATAAATCATCCTCAACTTAAGGTGGCAGAGGTCGATTTTAGGCTAACAACGATAGCATTCCCATAGCTAATAAAGCTAGGAAATGCAGAGGATTTCGAACCACAAGCTGACAAAAGCGTGTATCAAAAAAACAAGGGTGACTGTCACTCCTAAGCACTAGTTGTGGGTTTGATTCCCGCAGGGAATATTAGAGAAAGAGTGAAAATGATGAAGAAAATAGACATCATTTTTGCTCTTTTTTATTATATTTTAGAAGGCAAACGAATTGGGGAACCTGACAAAAATATGGGAAGTAATATAAGAAAAAGAAATGACTTTAGCAAGCATCAGCAGATCCTAGATTTAGATCATAGGGAAGTGAAGTTTCATTTTTATATAAAATAGTTAAATATATAGAAAAAGACTATAATAACTACACTTATATAGAACGTATCAATTATACTTCTTAAAAAAATAATGCTATACTTTTAATAGGATGAGAAGAAAAAAAGGAGAAAATAAAACAATGAGAGAAAAAAGAGAAGTAAAGTATCAGATGAAAGTGTTAAGCTCCTTGGTGAAGGTATTTCCGGATGAAGAACCGGTATATCGGCCAGAATGTGTAAAATTAAGTGGACTTTGGGACGAGACCGTATCCTATCAGGTTGCATATACCGGAAATCATTTTCTGAGAGAACGCGTAGATGTAAAAGTCGTTTCACCAATCGCTGAGTATGTACGTGTTCGGACGGTAGAACAGGTTCCAGTGGGACGTGCTACAAATGGAATTGTAGATGACAATTATTTAAAAACGACATCAGGACTCTATCCCGATTTGTTGAAGGACATCAAAGATGGAAAAGTAATTATCCGCTCTCATCAGTGGAGTAGTTTGTGGATCGATGTGAAACTGACGGATGAAATTCCGGCAGGAGACTATGAGATTGAAATTCAGCTTGTGAAAGATGATGCTGTAATATGTTCTGCAAAAAGAAAAATTACAGTGATCGGCGTTCATCTTCCAAAACAGAAAATTATGCATACGGAATGGTTCCACGCAGATTGCCTTGCAGACTATTATCATGTGGATGTTTTTTCAGAAAAGCATTGGGAGATACTGGAAAATTACTTCCACGAGTATGTAGATCGAGGCTGTAATATGATGATGGTTCCATTGTTTACCTATCCGTTAGATATGGAAGTGGGCAATGATCGTACAACGACTCAGCTCATCGAGGTGGAAGTGAAGAATGGCGAATATCATTTTGGGTTTGATAAAATGAAACGCTGGGTAGACCTTTGTAAAAAGTGTGGGATCGAATACTATGAAATGTCTCATCTATTCTCACAATGGGGAGCAAAGTATGCGCCAAAAGTTATGGCTCTCGTAGATGGAAAAGAAGAGCGGATTTTTGGATGGCATACACCGGCAGTTGGGGAATATACAAGATTTTTACAGGCATTTCTTCCGAGACTGGTTGAGAAGTTAAAAGAGTGGGGAATTGCAGAAGTGACATACTTCCATATTTCAGATGAACCAAGAGAAGAACACTTGGAGACTTTTAAAGCTGCAAAAGAATCTCTTGGCAATATGTTAGATGGATTCCATACATTTGATGCACTTTCCAGCTATGAATTTTATAAGCACGGTTTGATCAGCAAACCAATTCCGGGAAATAACGAGATTGAAGAATTTTTAGAACATGGTCTTACAGACATGTGGACATATTATTGTACAGGACAGTTTTACGAAGTAAGTAACCGGTTTATGTCAATGCCATCTGCCAGAAACCGCATTTATGGAATTCAGCTGTATAAATATGACATTATTGGCATTTTACATTGGGGGTATAATTTCTACAATAGTCAGCATTCTTATGAACACATTAATCCATATCAGGTGACAGATGCATCTAATGGATTCCCGGCAGGTGATCCATTCCTTGTATATCCGGGAGCAGACGGGCATCCGGAAGAATCCATTCGCATGATGGTTCATTACGAAGCATTAACAGATTTGCGAGCATTGGAATTGTTAGAAAGCCTGACAAGTAAAGAATATGTAATGGAATTAATCGAAGAAGATTTGGATGAACCACTTACATTTAAGCGATATCCAAAATCAGATATGTATTTGATTGCATTACGAAATAAAGTAAATAAAGAAATAGCAAGATTAAGTTCTGCTTCCTAAAAAATTAAAAATGTTGGAACATGAGTTGTCATCATGATTCCAACATTTTTTTTATCCTTTGAGTCCACTCATGGACATTCCTTCTTCAAATTTGGATTGTAAGAACAAATAGAAAATAAATGGAGGAAGGAACGTACAGGTTGCACAAGCCATTGTAAGTCCAATATCCGTATCGTATTGTGTCTGCATTGCTTTTAAAGCAAGTGGAAGTGTACGATAAGCATCATCAGTAGTGATAATGAGTGGCCATGTAAAGTTATTCCAGGCGCCAATAAATGTGAAAATTGCGACTGTCAGCATAGAAGATTTTACCAAAGGCAAAATGACAGTCCGTAAAATTTTACTGGTAGTGGCTCCATCTATTTTGGCAGATTCAATGAGTTCTTCTGGAATAGCCATAATAGCATTTCTCATAACAAATACACCAAAAGCAGTTGGCAGAGGTAAAATAAGAGCGCGGAACGTATTGACCCAGCCAAGACCACGTACGACTAAGTAAAGTGGAACAAGTATGGCACCCGATGGAACTAACATCGATAAAATCAGCAGAAAGAAAAGTTTATCATTTCCACGGAATTTTAATTTCGCAAATGCAAAACCAGCAGTACAGCTTGTAAATAATGTAAGAAGCACACCGGATATTGCAACAAATACACTATTGAAAAAATAGCGTAGGAATGTTGAGTTTGTAAAAATATTTTTATAATGTTTTAAGGTGAGTTTTGATAAAGCAAAATCAAAATCATATGCATTCACAGTACTTTTTAATGACATGAGAATCATGTATAAAAAAGGAAGAATGCACAGTAAGATTGTGATGATTAGAAAAATATCAACTAGTAAACGAGATGTCTTTTTCATTTCATGTTCTCCTTTTTATATTTCTGAATTCTCGTGTTTAATAAAGCGTTGTTGGAATAATACGATGATTAAAACAATCAACATCAGTACATTGGAAACGGCCATAGCATATCCGGCTTTGTTTCCTTTGAAAGTGAGTTGATATGCGTACATACTTAATGTTGTAGTAGACATCGATGGACCGCCGCCGGTCATAGTATAGACCATATCAAACACTTGCATAGCACTTATCGTTGATAAAAAAATGTTCATGATAATAGTAGGTTTCAAAAGTGGTAATGTAATTTTGGTTAAACAATCCCATTTTGTAGCGCCGTCTACTTTGGCTGCCTCGTAAAAAGTATCCGAAATAGAGGTAAGAGAAGCAAGCGTGATTACCATATAATAGCCCATACCTTTCCATACAATGATAAAGGCGACGGCAATAAAAGCAGTTTTACTGCTGCCAAGAAGAAGTGTGGGATCAATTCCAAATACACCAAAGATCGCTTTTACTGCCGGATGTCCACCATTTAAAATTGTGTTCCAAACAGTACCGATAACAGCGCTGGAAGAAAGCACAGGAACGAAAAGGGCTGCCTTTGCAATTTTTCCAAGCACGGTATCTTTACGAGAAGAAATTAGTATTGCAAAAAGAGTAGAACTTACGATTTCAAATGGCACGATGATTGCAGCAATCTTTAAAGTATTGATAATGCAAAGATGTAATTTGGAGTCACGAAATAGTCTTTGATAATTAAATAATCCGTTAAATTGCGCCGGTGTGATGATATTATATTTTGTAAAACTAAAATATATTGCAAGAATCAATGACCCCGCTACAAAAGTAAGCAGGATCATTGCAATTGGTGCGATATAAAGATAGGGCGCAAGGACGGATAGTCCTTTCTTTTTTTTCATAAGTGCCTCGATTCTTTTTATTCGTTTTCCGCGTAGTACTCTTTTAACAAGTCGTTTGCATAGGATGCAGATTCATCTAATGCTGCCTTTACATCTTGTTTTCCTTCCATGACAGCCTGAATGTGAGCTGCGTAGTTTTCAAGAATTTCGCTTCCGCAAGGACCAGCCTGTAATGGACGCCATTTATCACGATCTTCTGTAACGATACGTTCCATTTTAGGATCTCCTACATATTCTTCGCTTGCTGTAAGAGGGGCACCTGGAGCTACTTTGTGATATTCTGTCATAAACTCAGGACCTGTAATGTATTTGATCAAATCAAGTGCAAGCTCAGGCTGTTTGGATGTAGACATTACAGAGAGACAGTCAGCAGCACCGAATGTACCATACTCTTTATGTTTCAAAGAAGTTACGTAGTCCCAGTTTTTAAGATTTGGGTAATCTTTTGCAAAGGTTGTTTCATTAGAAGCAGAGGAGCGAGTTACACCAAAAGCGGCTTTGCCTTCTGCAAATACTGTAGAGAATGCATCTTGACCAGAAAGTGACATTGCATTTTCTGGCATATATGGCTGTAAACTCTTGAAAAATTCTAAGGCTTCTACACCAGCTTTTCCATTGAAAGCTACTTCTTTCAGATCATCTGTGTAGATATCTCCGCCAGCCTGCCATAATAAGCTATACATATAAGAATTTAAAACATAAAGGTTACTCATACTTCCACTATTAAGACCTACAGCATATCCGTACTGATCAATCTTACCATCGCCATCTGTGTCTTTTGTAGCTTTTTCACAGATACGAGCAAAGTCTTCCCATGTCTCAGGAGCTTTTTCCCCGATAGAATCTAAAATATCCTGATTATAATAAAGGACGAATGGTACACCGGTTACGATAGGAACACCGTATAATCCACCCATCATTTCACCACGATCCAGGAAGAGATATTCTTTGTAATCTTCTTCTTCAACCATGTCGGATAAGTCTGTTACAAGTCCGGAAGAGATATAAGTAGGATACATTTCCACATACATATAACCGATATCAGGTGTTTCTCCACCTGCAACTCCTGTAGACCATCTTTCTTCATAAGAACCCCATGGAATGATTTCCATTTCTACAGTACAATTATTTTCTTTCTCCCATCCGGCAAGAAGCTTCTTAAAGTTTCCTTCTGTGTCTTCATCGAGAGGAGGCAGCCACATAGTAAGTGTAGTAGGCTCTCCTTCTTTTGGTTTGTCTGCTTCCTTGGCTTTGCTTCCACAGCCAGCTGCAAGTGTTGCAAGCATGGAAGTACAAAGCAACAAGCTTAAAAGTTTCTTTTTCATTAGTTTTTCCTCCTATAGAAATAAGTTTCATACTTTCTATTGTAGAAGTATTTTTAGACAAAGTAAAATTGATAAAAGCAATAAGAAGTTACTACATATAGAAAAAATCTATAAATGAAAATAGGAAACGATTGATACTGTTTGAAAATCATGATAATCTTTAAGAGAAAGGCAGGGGGTAATTATGAGATTGGAAAAACATAATGCGGATGAAATGACTCCATTGGAACGTATCTATGCATACGAGCATGGATTATCCTATGACAGAATACCGAGTGTACCATTTATAGGCAATGTCAGATGTAAAGTAGGGGGAATGACACCGGAAGAATATTGGGATTCTGCAGAAAATATGGTAAAAGCAGAACTGATGTCTTATCAGAGATTCGGCTTTGACAGATTAGGAATCGGACCGAATACAAGAGGGATATCAGATGCGTTAGCAGATCAGGTTCCGGATAAGAAACAAGGAAGTCTTGTTTTGGATGATTACAGTAAATTAGAATACTTAGAACCTGTAAATGCAAGAAATGATTTGGTAATTCAAAGATTTTTACAGGCAGCAGAGATGCTCCAAGAATCTGCAGGAGAGATTGTTCCTGTTGAGATAAGCATTGGAGGTCCCCTTACAATTGCATCATTTTTGCGAGAGATTGAGCTGCTTTTACGCGATTGTAGAAGAAATGGCGATAAAGTACAGAAATTACTTCGCATTATTGTGGATTCCCAAAAGAGCTGTATTGATGCATTTGCACAATATGGTGTAGGAATTGCGATGGCAGATCCTGTGGCAAATCCGGCGCTGATCGGACCAAAATTATATGAGAAATTCGTTTTTCCTTATACAAAAGAATTGACAGACTATGCACTGGAGAGAACTGGAAAGAAAGTATCTCTTCATATGTGTGGGGCTACCTATAGTATTTGGAAGTATATCGAACAATATCAGTTAAATGAAATTAGCTTAGACAATATTGTGGATTTGGACAGGGCTGCGCGAGAATTAGGAAAAAAAGTACCAATTGCCGGCAATGTAGATCCTGTACAGAGTATGCTGAATGGTACAAAAGAAGAGATTTTTGCAGATGTTCAAAAATGCATAGAACTTGGAAGTTCTGCTGAGAAGGGATTTCATCTTACGACCGGTTGTGATATTCCGGACGGAACTTCACCTGAAAAAGTAGATTGGTTTATGGAAGCAGCTAGATTATACGGGAAGAAAAGATAAGCTTATATTTTATGAAAAGGGAATGGAATTTGGAGGAAATGAAAATGGCAAAGTCAAAAGAAGAATTATTAGAAAAACTGTCGGAATGTGTATTGGAGATGGAAGAGGAAGAGGTAGTCGACGTTGCTGAAGAATATATTGCAGCAGGTTATCCGGCATTTGACGGGATTATGGATGGTCTTGTAGATGGCATGAATAAAGCTTCGGATCTTTATGATGAAGAAGAGTATTTTGTAACAGATATTCTTCTTTGTTCGGATGCTATGTATGCTGGGTTGGAAGTGCTGCGTCCACACCTTCCTGAAAGTGCACAAAGCGGAGAAAAACCGAAGGCGATAATTGGAGTTGTAGAGGGAGATACTCATGATATTGGGAAAAATCTGGTGAAGATCATGATGGATACAGCTGGATTTGAGATGTATGACTTAGGACGAGATGTTCCACCGGAAGCATTTGTAAAAAAAGCAATAGAAATCCAAGCACCGTTAATCTGTATTTCTACGCTAATGACAACTACAATGATTGGAATGAAAACGGTGATTGAGCAATTAAAGGAACAAGGGATTCGTGATCAAGTAAAAGTCATGGTTGGTGGAAGTCCGGTTTCACAGAAGTTTGCGAATGAAATAGGAGCGGACGGATATTCCGTGAATGCAGTGGAAGCTGTAAAACTGGCAAAAAGATTATTAGATCTTGCGTAAGTAATGGGAGGAAAATGTATGTTTACGGAAAAAGAACGTTTGGAACGCGCTTTGAGACAGGAAGAAGTGGATCGTCCGCCATGTATCTGTCCTGGGGGAATGATGAATATGATCACGACAGATCTCATGGATGCTTGTGGAGTTACATGGCCGGAAGCGCATACAGATGCACAGATGATGGCAGATTTGGCATTGGCAAGTTATCAACATGGTTGCTTTGAAAACGTAGGAGTTCCTTTTTGTATGACAATAGAAGCAGAAGAACTGGGTGCAAAAGTAACGTTAGGATCTAAGATTTTTGAACCACATGTAACGGAATATGCGGGAACATCTGTAACAGAATGGAAAAAATCATCTCCGATCAATTTGGAATGCGGGAGAGCAAAAGTAGTATTGGATGCAATCCGTATTTTAAAAGAAAAGAATTTAGATGTTCCGATCATTGGAAACTTAGTAGGACCGGTAAGTGTGGCAAGTTCTGTGATCGATCCAGTGGGGTTTTATAAAGATTTGAGAAGACACAAAGAAGAAGCACATCAGTTTATGACTTTTGTGACAGAACAATTGATTGCCTTTGCAAATGCGATGATTGAAAACGGCGCAGATGTGATCGCAATTTCTGATCCAAGCGGAACGGGAGAGATTCTCGGACCAAAATTTTTTGAGGAGTATGCGGTAAAATATCTGAATATGCTTTTGGATGGAATCAAAGATCAAGAAAAAGGTACGATTGTACATATTTGTGGGCAGATGAGAAGTGTATATGAGCAGATTGATAAAGTGCATTCAGATGCGTTGAGCTTTGATGCGATCGTTCCATTGAAAGAAGCCAGAAAGAATCTCCAAGATCGAGTATTGATGGGAAATGTAAGTACATTCGCATTAGAGTTTGGAGATGAAGAAAGAGTTCAAAAGCTGACAAAATTTTGTGTGCAAAGCGGTTCTGATATCATTTCTCCAGCATGTGGACTGGGGACAAAGTCACCTCTTGCAAATATTCAGGCGATTTTAAAAACGTTAAAGATGGACGAAGAAGCAGTTGAAAAAATGGAAACGATGGAAGAGTGGAAAGAAGAGGAGATGAAAAATGCCTAATATCAAAGTACAGCCTTCTGGTAACGTATATGAATATGAAGTAGGAAAAACTCTTTTAGAAGTTCTCTTAGAAGAAGGTATATTCGTAGATAATCCTTGTAATGGAAAAGGACTTTGTGGGAAGTGTAAAGTGCGAATTCTGGCAGGAGAATTATCAGAACCGGAAGATACCGAACGGAAGTTATTAAAGCAAGAGGAGATGGAAAATGGAGTCAGACTTTCCTGCCTTGTAAAACCGGAAACAGATTTGGAGATAGAGCTTATGCAGAAGGAAAGGAAGCATCAAGTGCTGACCGGAGGCTATATCCCTTCTTTTGCGTTCGATCAGGATATCCAAAAAATTGTGGTGAAAATTCAAAAACCAACTTTGGAAGATCAAACATCTTTTGAGGATCAGATTCTGAGTCAGATCCCGAAAGCAAGTCTAGAGATGGGATGCCTCCAGATGAGGGAGTTTGTTCCGGGACAGGTGACGGTTGTACTCCATGGAAATCAAGTGATTCAAATAGAAGAGGGCAATACGACGGAAAAAATGTATGGGGTTGCGGTTGATATTGGAACAACGACAGTTGTCTGCACGTTGATTGATATGCTTACCGGTAAGGAACTTGCACATGCATCCATGATCAACGCACAGAAGCATTTTGGACTGGATGTGTTGACCCGTATTACTTATGAGTTAGAACATCCTGAAGATGGCGTAGAAAAATTGCAAAAGGCATTGGTAAATTCTATTAATGAGATGATAGAGGATATTTGTTGCCAGTCAGAAGTATCCAAAGAGTGGATTTATGAAATTGCTGTTGGAGCAAACTGTACAATGATGCATATGTTACTCGGGGTTCCTGCGACATCACTTGGAAGATCTCCGTATGCGCCTGTGTTTGTACGTGGAAAAGACATCAGGGCAAAAGAAATTGGATTATGTGCAGCAGAAGGAGCGAGACTGTATTGTTTGCCATCGGTATCCGCTTATATTGGAGCCGACATTGTAGCAGGAGCTTATGTATGTCAGCTTCAAAAAGAATCTGGGAATGTACTGTTTATAGATATAGGAACAAATGGGGAAATCGTATTATCCAGTCATGGCAGATTGCTTTGCTGTTCTTGTGCAGCAGGTCCGGCATTGGAAGGCATGAATATCAGTTCAGGGATGCGGGCAGCAGAAGGAGCTATTGAAGATGTGATGATCACAGAATCCGGAATAGAATGGAAAGTAATTGGAAATGAAAAGCCAATCGGCATTTGTGGAAGTGGGATTTTAGCAGTTGTAAAGGAATTGCTGAGAGTCGGTCTTGTCAGAAAAGAAGGAGCATTTATCAAGCTAAACAAATTAGAAGAATCGGATTATCGTTTTCACATGCTGCAGGAAAATGGGAAAAAAAGAGAATTTATTTTATCGGAAGAACAAAAACTCTTGATTACGCAAGGAGATATTCGGCAGGTACAACTTGCAAAAGGAGCCATTCTATCAGGATTTTTAGCGCTTCTTAAGAAAGCTGGAATCCAAATGGAAGATTTGGATAAAGTTATGATTGCGGGACAGTTTGGAGCACATCTTCCTGCGGATAGTTTGGTGGGAACCGGAATCATTCCAAAAGAAGTACAAGAAAAGCTTGTTTATGTAGGAAACTCTTCAAAGACAGGGGCTTATATGGCTCTGATGTCCGCAAAAGTAAAACGAGAAATGGAAGAACTGGCCGGACAGATGGATTATATGGAGCTAGGGGCAACAGAAAACTATGAACGCTTGTTTTCTGAATGTTTGATTTTCCCTAATGTGAAATAGAGTAGGAGTAAGAACTATGAGCAGCATTAAAGATTTTAAATGTACCTACGATAATGGTGTATTAGAGCATTCCAAAATCGTGGAAGAACTGGGGTTTACATTTCCTGATGTATATTTACATGCCGACAAGATGGCTGCGCTTTCCAAAAGGCAAAAAGAAAAACAAGGAAATTCGATCTGTGTTCTGCCTTTTTGCCATACCGTAGAAGGAGAAGCTATGGGAGGAATCATCACACTCGGCAATGAAGTTGCAGGACCCCGGGCAAAGGAATATCTTTATACAGATTATAAGGAGCTTGGGGAAATCAATGAAATTGATTTTACAAAAGGAAGAATTCAGGAAGTTCTTCAGGCCTGTCAGATTCTGCACGAACAAGGAGAACATGTGATGCTTGAAGTTTCAGGCCCCATTACAATTCTCAATGTGTTGATTGATATTAAACAAATTTTTAAAGGAATGCGTAAAGATTTCGAATTTATGAAATCTGTATTCCAAAAAGTTGGTACGCAAATTTTGAGATATATAAAAGAAGCAAAAAAATATGGGGTAGATTTCATCAGTTATGCAGACTCAGCTGGAGGAGTGAATATACTTGGCCCGAAGATGGCAGAGCAGATGGTAGAAGGCTTTACCTATGATTTTTTGAAAGAAGCACAGGAGTACTCAGATGAACATACACTTTTGATGCTTTGTCCGAAAACAACATTTGCGCTTCTTGGGACAGAGAAAGCAGAACTTGCAGATATAGATATACCAGCTGGAAGTACTTATGGGGAAGGGTGTATAGAAGTACTTGGAAAAGCGAAAATGGTTGGAATACAATGTGCAAAAAATATGGGATTTTTGCTGAAATCAGGGATAATGAAAGAAGTTGTATTGAAATAGTGAAAAGGGAGCATCAGAAATGAGATATGCTCCCTTAGAAAGTTTTTATTCAAACTGGCTAAAATACAGATTTGCATATTTCCCCTGTTTTTTTATTAATTCTTCATGAGTACCGACCTCTTTGATATCACCGTCCTCCATATAAAGGATCATATCTGCATCGCGGATAGTAGAAAGACGATGTGCAATTACAAAACTTGTTCTTCCTTTCATCAATTCTGCCATTGCTCGTTGAATTAACAGTTCCGTATGTGTATCAACATTACTTGTCGCCTCATCTAAAATCATAATTTCAGGATCAGAAGCCAGGGCTCTTGCAATCGTAAGCAATTGTCTCTCGCCCTGAGAAAGATTTTCTGCGCCTTTGCTTAGCATCATTTCATATCCGCTAGGCAATGTCTTGATAAAATTATGGGCACAGGCTGATTTTGCTGATGCAACAATCCTTTCCATAGGCATATCATCCTCGGCATATCCAATATTATCACGAATCGTGCCTTCGAAAAGCCAGGTGTCCTGTAATACCATTCCAAAACGATTTCTCAGTTCCTCGCGAGTCATGTCAGATGTTTTGACACCATCAACTAGGATGGAACCGGAATTTACCTCATAAAATCGCATTAACAGATTGATCAAGGTTGTTTTCCCTGCACCGGTTGGACCGACAATGGCAACTTTCTGTCCAGGAAGTACATTTAAATGAATACGCTTCATCAAAACGTGATCTGGGGAATACCCAAAACTAACATTTTCAAAAGATACAGATCCTTTGTTGGATTTCGGAAAGATACAGTTTTCTTTATCTGCTATATCCTCCTCTGCATCTAATAATGCGAATATTCTATTTCCCGCAGCATTTGCAGCGCTAAAGCTACCAACCATTCCTGCAATAGTAGAAAATGGTTCTGCAAAACGCCAAGTATATTCTAACATTGCCTGAACGTTACCAACGGTAATTTTCCCTATAATTGCCCAAAGACAGCCGATTGCTGCACACAGTACATATCCTAAATCGTTGACCAATGTTGTGATTGGTGAGATCGCACCTGCAGTTGTTTCTGCTTTTTGGGAACTAATCTTTAATTTTTCATTTAATTTTGAGAAGTGATTTTTTGCTCGTTCTTGATAATTAAAAGTTTGTACGACATCTTGTCCATTATATATTTCTTCGATATATCCATTTAGTTCTCCTAATAGTCCTTGCTGTTGCTGATAATACTTTTCGCTTGCTTTCATAACTCCGGCTGCACTGAAAAGCGAAAGGGGAACCATTACAATCGGAATGATCGATAACGTAGGACTGATGGCAATCATCATTAGTAAAACACCGATGGCAGTAGTGACCTGAGTAACAATAGAAGTTAAATTCTGACTAAGTGTGTTGTTGATGGTATCTACGTCATTGGTAATGATGCTCAGAATATCACCATGGGTATGAGTATCGTAATAATTCAATTTGATTCTGTGCATTTTTCGTCGATCTCCCGGCGAAGTGTTTGCATCACTTTAGCCGTAATTTTAGACATTATGAAACCTTGTAAAAAAGTAAATAGTTGTGATATGAAATATAAAGCAACTAAACTTACTAATAGGGAGAGAATGGTGTTCCAGTAAAATACACCATCTGTAACACTTGCAAATAAGGTGGTTGTCACTTTTCCGATCAAAAATGGAGCAAGAACCATAAATCCTGTGCTGATGATAGCTGATAGGATTACGAAAAGAAGTTTCAGGCGGTGCTCTTTTAGATAAGAGAATAATCTTTGAAAAGTTTTAAAGTTCCCCATATTATAAATTCTCCTTTCCTAATTGGATTTCGGCAATTTCTCTATATAAAGAACAGCTTTCTAATAATTCTTTGTGTGTGCCATTGCCTATAATCCTTCCATCATCAATCACTAGAATACGATCTGCGTTCAAGATCGAACTGATGCGTTGCGCTACAATAATCATAGAGGCATCGCCAATACTTTCTTTCAGGTTTTGACGTAATTGACGATCTGTTTTCATATCTAAAGCTGAAAAACTATCATCAAAAACATAAATTTCCGGTTTCTTCATAATTGCACGAGCGATCGCCATTCGCTGGCGCTGACCACCGGACAAATTCGTTCCGCCCTGAGCGATTGGATCGAAAAATCCGGATTGGCTACTAAAGAACCGACTTCCATGGCACCTAGTTCAACATAATAGGATCCGACTCCGAGCACTGCAGCAGTTGTGACACCGAAAATAACACTGATTGCCGGCATTAATATGCTTGTAATTCTTCCGGCGGTCATTGCGGTCATAGCATAATCTTCGTTAGAATTTTCAAATCGTTCGCATTCTGTTTTTTGTTTGTTAAAAGCTCTGATGACACGCACGCCTTCTAAAGTTTCTAAAAATAAATGATTGATATGGTCGAGCTTGCGGCGCAGGCGTATCGAATAACGAGATGCAAAGATCATAATGATCGTCAGTACAATCAATAAAACAGGAATCGCAAATAGAAGTACGAAACTAACTTTTCCTCCTGTAGATGCTGAGAAAATCAATCCTGCAATTGCCATCATAGGAGCGAGAAGTCCTACGCGGAGCAACAATGTCAAAAAGTTTTGAACATTTGTGATGTCGGATGTGCTTCGGGTGATTAAGCTGGCTGTGCCAAACTGATCCAAGTCAGCTGCGGAAAAGCTTTGAACAGTAGAAAAAACTTTGTCTCGCAGCTGTGCGGCAAAACTGGTGGAAATACCGGAGGCAATTTTTACGGATCCAAAGCTGATAAGACAAGAAAAGACGGCAACCCCGGCCATAATTGCAGCGAACATCCAAATGGTTCTGTTTTCTCTCGTGACCACTCCTAAGCTAATCATTTTTGATAGTAATGCGGGTAATAGCATTTGACCAAAAGCGGATAGTAGTATCAGAAAAAACAGCGCTACCAGTTGTTTGCTTTTGAATTTTACATGTTTTAAAATCGTTTTCATCTCAATTTCATTCTCCTTTCATAGTTCGATATTTTTTAAATCTGTATTTTTACTTTGTATCACACGAGGTAATATTCAACAGAATCTTTGTTGAATGGATTCTATGATCAACATGGCACATTGTAAAATGTACAGTAACTGTACAGTCAAGAGGGGAATTGTAAAAAATTAAAAATAGAAGTAGAATCAAAATAGTGTCTTGTATCAGGCAGGGAATAATGGCATAATACTAGCATAAATACGATATATAAACTGGATGACAAGGTTGTCTGTTTCTATACTGCGAGCGCAGTCAGAATTAATGAAAGGAAAAAGGATGAGCAGAGTAAGGATTATTAAGAAAAACGATGAATATACTTCGGAATATCAAGTTGGAGACATTTTTCAGATCACCGGGACATGGTATGGCGGGGTTCACATTGTAGGAAAATCAGGAATCCCGGTTTCGCTGGATCGGGAAGAATATATGGAACTCGATACAGAACCGGAGCCGGAAGAGGAGGAAACTGTGCGGAGGGATATCAGAGAGGGGGACCTTGTACAGCACTTTAAGCGGGAATGGGTATCAGAGCACACAGCAGAATATCTGTATAAGGTACTTGCGTTTGCCCAGCACACAGAGACGGGAGAGAAGCTGGTGATCTATCAGGCGATGTATCCGCCTTTTAAGATCTGCGCAAGACCCTATGGGATGTTTATGAGTGAGGTGGATCGGGAAAAATATCCCGAGGTGAAACAGAAGTATCGATTCGAAAAGGTAGAATTTAAGTAAAAAACAATGCAATAGAATGCGATATAAAAGGTTTTAATGATGGTAGGCATACAAGTCTTGCCTGAAACGATAAAATTGCTTATATCGCAAAATACGGCGTTTGACAGCGTGGTGAAAATATACTTGACAAAAAACATAGAAAATACGCCTTGGCAGAAAGAAACTCTTTGAAAAGAAAGTGGGAAAACTTTTTTGAAAGAAGAGAGAGTCTCTGCCGGGCGTTTTTTTGCGAAAATTTCGCACAGACATTATACAGGCATTATACAGATATTATTTTAAAGGCGCAGGCACTATCTGAAAGTCGATTTAAAAACCTGCCTGATCTGAAAGAAAACTCGTATTGCCGCTTTGCAAAATGGTCTGAAATTTGTTGTACAATGTTGCTGCTGAATTTGAAACGTCTATGAAGGTATAAAAGTAATCTGCTAAAAAGTATGTATGATACAAATAGCATGTGACAGGTTTCTTTAGCCTTAGACAGATGAGGTGAAGTGTGGTATGATAAGTGCGTAAGATGAGGTGCTTTTTTGCTTTCTTAAAAAGTTAATGAAAGTAATAGGTTAGATTTTCTCACCATTGAAAAGAAGTGGAAAAGATGGAAATACCAATAATTACAGCGGTTTACATAGATGAATGAAAAGTGTTTGAAACAAAATACAGGAATACGATACCTGCTATTTTTTGTGCTAAATCAACTTAAAACATGCAAGATAAATAGAAACAATAAGTAACATTACATCTATGTTTATGAGAAAAATCAGAATTAGAGAAACAGAAAAAGCGCATATTATATTACAAAAAGAAAACTTAAAAACATGTAAGATAATGTGTAAGAAAAGATGTAAGATAAAGGAGAGATTTTATGGGAAATTACAATCCGCCATATGAAATTACAGATAAAATAGTAATGCTGGTGGCATCGATTGCGGAGAAGTCCGGAAGGATTATGGAATATTATAAAGTAGGGATGTCGGGAACAAACCGGGAAAGAAGAATTCGTGCAATCCACGCTTCTTTAAGGATGGAAGGGAATCAGCTTTCGGTTCCGGAGATCAAGGAGATTGTAGAGGGTCGGCCGGTATCGGTGAGTGAAAGAGTGATCCGGGAAGTTCAGAACATGTACGCGGTTTATGAATACATGCAGGAAGTGGAGACTTATAGTATTGCGGACTTTAAGAAGGCTCACGGAATTCTGACGAAGGATATTGCAAGCGAATCCGGAGAATTTCGCCAGACGGAAAAAGGTGTGTTTAATCACAATCAGTTTTTTATGGCACCGCCGGCGAGGTTTATTGAGGGGCAGATGCAGGAGCTTTTTGCATGGATGGAAAGTCAGAGGGAAAAAATCCATCCGCTGATTCTGTCTTCCATCTTCCATTATGAAGTCCTGTTTCTTCACCCATTTACGGACGGTAACAGCAGACTGGCACAGTTGTGGCAGACAGCGATTTTGGCAAAGTGGAGACCTTTCTTTTCCTATCTTCCGTTGGAAACCCAGATGGAGAGGGTGCAGGGAGAATATTATGAGGCGATTTCTATCTGCCAGATGGAGAGAACCATCACGAGCTTTATTGAGTTTATGTTGGAACAGATTGAGATTGCACTGGATGAGATCAAAAAGGAACCGAAGGAACCGGTGGAAAGTCTTTCAAAATATGTAAAGAAACTCCTGGAAGCGATGGAAGAAGATATTCCTTATACAGCGAATGAAATTTTAGAGTTGCTTCACTTGAAATCCAAAGATGCTCTGAGAAAAAATTATCTGAATCCGGCGCTTGAGAGTGGGCAGATCCAAATGACGATCCCGAATGCGCCGAAGAGTAAAAATCAGAGATATGTAAAAAGTAGTTGTGAAAAGAAATAACCGTTGTCTGCCAACGGTTGAGGGTGAAATAAGGATATGCTATAATTTACGCAGAAGCATGCAAAAAACAGCAAAATAGATAGAAAAGGAAGAAAACATGGACAAGCAAGAATTGAAAAAATTGATTGATACAGCAGCAGGAAGGATTCCGGCGGATCTTGTGATCAAAAACTGTAAAGTGGTAAATGTATTTTCGGGAGAAATTATCAGCGGAGACATTGCAGTCAGTGGGTCTAAGATTGCGGGAATTGGAGAATATGAAGGGCGAGAGGTTGTGGATGCAAAAGGCTCTTATGCGGTTCCGGGTCTGATTGACAGTCATATTCACATTGAATCTTCTTATGTTACACCGGAGGAGATCGGGCGGCTTTTAGTACCTCATGGAACGACAACAATCATTGCGGACCCACATGAGATTGTAAACGTCTGTGGGATCCGAGGGCTGGATTATATGATGGAGGCAGCGGAGAGGACTGCATTGGATATTCAGTATGTGGTTCCGTCCTGTGTTCCGGCGACGCCATTTGAGCATGCAGGTGCTGTGATCGGTGCAGCTGAGATGGAAGAGCCAATTCAGAGAGAGGGGATCCTGGGGCTTGGAGAATTTATGAATTTTCCGGGAGTCATTGGGGCAGACGATAGTGTCCTTGAGAAACTGCTTGTAGCAAAGCGGGCCGGAAAGGTGATCGATGGACATGGACCAGGAATCAGTGGCAAGGAGCTGAATGCTTATGCGGCGGCAAGGATTCTTGCAGATCATGAATGCTCTACGGTGGAAGAGATGAATGACAGACTGGCAAGAGGGATGTACATTTTACTCAGACAGGGCTCTGCGTGTCATAATCTGAGGACGCTTCTTCGCGGGGTAACGGGACAGAACAGCAGACGATGTCTGCTATGCTCGGATGACCGCCAGCCAAAGACAATTCTGCAGGAGGGACATCTGGACAATCATTTGCGGATCTGTCGCGAAGAGGGAATAGATGCGATTACGGCAATCCGTATGGCAACATTAAATGCCGCAGAATGCTTTGGACTGCGTGAAAGGGGAGCGATTGCACCTGGATATCAGGCGGATATTGTTCTGATGAAGGATCTAGAACAATTTGAGACAGAAAAAGTGTGGATTGGCGGGAAACTGACCGCAGAAGATGGCAGATATCTTCCGGAAACATCGTATGCAGATATTGCGCCAGTCAGAGGAAGTGTGATCGTCAAAGATTTTTCGAAAGAGAAATTAAAAATGCACTTGAAGTCGAACCGGGTAAATGTCATTGAGATACAGCCAGGCGGTGTTGTCACAAAGAAGACAGTTGAGGAGATCAAAGTAGATGAAAACGGAGAATTTATCCGGGATCCTCAAAAAGATCTCGTGAAGATTGCGGTTGTGGAGAGACATCAGGGAACCGGAAACGTCGCATGTGGGTTCTTAAAAGGATACGGCATCAAAGAAGGAGCGGTGGCGCTTTCCGTGGCCCACGATTCCCATAACATTATTGCAGTCGGTGTCAGTGATGAGGAGATTACGTTTGCGGTAGAAAGTCTGATCAAACAGGAAGGCGGCATTGTCCTTGTAAAAGAAGGGAAAATCATCGAAGAAATGCCTATGCCGATCGCAGGTCTGATGAGTGACAGAAGTGGGGAATGGGTGGACCAGAAACTGACAGAGATTCATGAGAAAGCTTATACAGAACTTGGAATCTGTGGGGAAGTGGAGCCGGTCATGACACTTTGCTTTATGTCGCTTGCAGTGATCCCGGAGCTCAAACTGACAGATATGGGATTGTTTGATGTGACAACATTCCAGTTTATTTCGGTAGAGGCAGAATAGAGAAGTCTGAGAGTTTAAGACCGAAAAGAAGACCATTTTTTTGGAAAAATGAAAGGCAGGTACAAGGTCTGAGCTTTTTGGAAAGAATTTGAAGTTTACTATAGTTTATGCTATACTTGTTTGGATATGGGGTTAGATAGAAGTCCTCATAGGATAGCAATAGATTACATGATATTAGATATTTTAGAAGAAAACAGAGTGATGATGAAAAAAGGAAATTTGGAAGAAAGGATGGATTATGGGAAAGAGAGAAATGCCCGCAAAAGAGCATAGAACACAAAGAAGGCCTCAGGACAGCAGGAAATCTCAAGATAATAGAAGACCTCGGGACAGCAGGCGGACGCAAGATAGTAGAAAACCACAGGGAAATAGAAGACCGGAAAAAAGCCGGAGGGAGCTGGAGGAAGTTTACTATAATCCGGCAAAATCCATGGCAGGAGATAGAAGAGGATCAGGAACTAACAAAAAATCATCGGAAAACCGAAAAGAAACTGTAAGAAAAGGTAAGAAAAAGGATGTGCTTGGCTTGATTCTGGCAGGACTGCAGGGACTGGTCTCAGTAGTATTTATGGTCATGTTATTTATTCTAGATATGCTGCCGATAGAATATCTCGGAATCATTGCTGTGATATTACTGCTTCTTTTTGGAATTACGCTGGCAACCCAGCTCCGGAAGAAAGGAAGGCATATCGGAGGAAAGATCTTTAGCTTTTTCATTATGATTCTACTGTTATTTGCGACATATTATATAGGAAAGGCAAATGGAGCACTGGGTAAAATCTCAGGTGGTTCTTATAAAGTAGATAATATGGTAGTTGCAGTGCTGGCAGACGACGGAGCAGAGAAGATTGAAGATGCGGCATCGTATACCTTTGGTGTTCAGTATGCGATGAGTGGAGACGATGTCCGGTCAGCAGTTGCAGATATCAATGAAAAGCTGGGAACAGAGATCCAGACCGTGGAGTATGGAAGTTTAAGTGAGCAGGCGCAGGCACTGCACGATGGACAGGTACAGGCGATTATTTATAATGAAGGATATACCGGAATTCTGGAAGAAGCATTTGAAAATTATTCAAAGAACGTGAAGATCATTTATCAGCACAGTATCAAAAAAGAACTGGACAATACAGCAGCTCAGGTAGAGGTGAAGAAAGATACTTTCAGTGTATTTATCAGTGGAATTGATGTGTTTGGACCAATTGAGACAAACAGTCGAAGCGATGTGAATATTGTTGCGACAATCAATCCGACGACACATCAGATCCTTTTGACGACAACACCGCGTGATTACTATGTGGAGATACCGGGAATCAGCGGTGGACAGAAAGATAAGCTTACACATGCAGGAATCTACGGAGTAGATGCTTCCATGAGAACGTTATCACAGCTTTATGATACAGAGATTCCGTTCTATGCGCGTGTAAACTTTACGTCTCTGATCGAGATCGTAGATCAGCTCGGCGGGGTTGACGTAGAATCGGAGTTTGCATTTACAACCAGTGAAGATTCTGGACTTGTCATGGATGTTGCTCAGGGAACAAACCATTTTAACGGGCAGCAGGCGCTGGCATTTTCGCGGGAAAGACAGAATATCGAAGGCGGAGACAATCAGAGGGGAAAAAATCAGCAGGCAGTGATCACAGGTCTGATCAAAAAGATGATCTCACCGGCGATGCTGGTCAATGCCAACGGTATTATCAACAGTGTCAGTGGAAATGTAGAGACGAATATGTCTCAGGATCAGATTCAGGATTTGATCAAAGATCAGCTCGCCCAGGGAAAAGCATGGAATATTTATTCTGTGGCTGCCGCAGGGACAGGAGATGAGCAGGTCTGCTTCTCTTATGGCGGAGGAGCACTTTATGTGATGCAGCCGGATCAGGCATCGGTTGATACGATTCGATCACTGATCGACCGTGTAGAAAATGGGGAGACATTGGAAGGCTCCGAGATTGCACAATAGAGAAAAGAGTGAGATAAGGGCAAATGAGAGAGTTTTTAAAAAAATGGGATTTATCGGCAATCTATCAGATTGCATTAGTGATTTTAGATGTATGTTTTATTAACCTGTGTTCCGTTGCGGCGTTGCTTGTCCGCTTTGAACTGTCAGCAGTTCCGGTGGAATATTGGGAGTCGGTTCGAAGTATGATGATTCCCAATACGATCGTGACGATCGGGATTTTTACCGTATGCAGGCTTTATCGAAGTCTTTGGAGATTTGCAAGTGCGAAAGAGCTCCTCTATATTGGAGAGGCATGTATAGGTTCCTTTCTTTTTAATGCGGCAGCCTATTTTCTGACTTACAAAGAAATCTACAGAAGTTACTTTGTGATTTACACTATTGGTCTGTTCTTATGCACTTGTATTGGCAGATTTTCCTATCGCTTTGTCAGAATGATCTATCGAAGCAGTGTTCATAGTGAGAACGTGCGGCGCACGATGATCGTCGGTGCGGGAGAGGCGTGCAATGTCGTGATGAAAGAGCTTGAGATGAGTAAACAGCTTGACGCAAAGATTTGCTGTATCATCGATGACGATCCGAGAAAAGCCGGAACTTATATCCACGGTGTAAAAGTAGTGGGTGGCAGAGATAAAATTCTGGAAAATGTAGAAAAATATAAGATTAATGAGATTATTTTGGCAATGCCAAGTGCCAAAAAGAAAGAGATCCAGGCGATCCTTGGAATTTGTAAGAATACCGATGCAGATCTGAAGATTCTTCCTGGGGTATATCAGCTTGTGAATGGGGATGTCAGCGTTCAGAAGCTTCGCAATGTGGAGATTGAAGACTTACTTGGCAGAGAACCGATCGATATCAAGACAGAGACCATAGGAAGATATGTGTATGATAAAGTTGTCCTTGTCACTGGAGGAGGCGGAAGCATCGGAAGTGAGCTGTGCCGTCAGATTGCAGCAAATAGAGTAAAGAGACTGATCATTTTTGATATCTATGAAAATAATGCATACGATATCCAACAGGAACTGAAGCATAAATACCCTGATCTGGATCTGGTTGTTTTGATTGGTTCTGTGCGAAACAGTAGAAAAATCAACAGTGTTTTTGCAAAATACAGACCGGATATTGTCTATCATGCAGCTGCGCATAAGCATGTACCGCTGATGGAAGACAGTCCGAACGAGGCGATTAAAAACAATGTATTTGGAACATATAAGACTGCACTTGCGGCAGATAGGTACGGAGTTGAGAAGTTTGTTCTGATCTCTACAGATAAGGCAGTCAATCCGACAAATATCATGGGAGCTTCTAAAAGGATGTGTGAGATGATCATACAGACCTTCAGCCACAGATGCAAGACGGAATATGTGGCAGTACGTTTTGGAAACGTGCTTGGAAGCAATGGAAGTGTCATCCCGCTTTTCAAAAAGCAGATTGCAGCAGGCGGACCGGTAACGATTACGCATCCAGATATTATCAGATATTTCATGACAATTCCGGAGGCGGTATCTCTTGTGCTCCAGGCCGGAGCAAGTGCAAAGGGAGGAGAAATCTTTGTGCTGGATATGGGAGAGCCGGTGAAAATTCTGGATCTGGCAAAAAATCTGATTCGTTTATCCGGATACACGGTAGGAGAAGATATTGAGATTAAATTTACAGGACTTAGACCTGGAGAAAAGCTTTATGAAGAATTATTGATGAGCGAGGAAGGTCTGCAAAGTACTGCGAATGAGTTGATTCATATTGGAAAACCGATTGATTTTGATGAAGATCAATTTCTGAAAGACCTGGAAGACTTGTACCGGGCAGCTTACGCAGAAGAAGAGGGAATGAAAGAGATTGTCCACAAAATCGTTCCAACCTATCATATCAGACAGGAAGATGTGGAGAGAGACAGGAAGATTGCGAGTGAATTGATGAAAGATTTTTCAGATACGCGCTCAACACTTCCGAGTGAATTTTTAAACAGAGAACATGGAGAGAGGTAAGTATGAGAGTAGAATTTTCGCCCCCGGATATTACAGAGGAAGAAATTGCAGAGGTGATCGATACTTTAAAAAGTGGATGGATTACAACAGGACCGAAGACAAAAAAGTTTGAGCAGGAAATCGCACAGTTTTGTGGAACGACTAAAGCGGCATGTTTAAGTTCTGCAACAACCTGTATGGAGATGACATTGCGGGCGATGGGAATTGGACCGGGAGATGAGGTGATCACCTCAGCATATACATTTACAGCGACCTGTAGCGTCATCTGCCATGTGGGGGCAACCCCTGTGCTGGTAGATACGATGCCGGATTCCATCGATATGGATCCGGAGAAAGTACGGGAAGCTATCACAGAGAAGACGAAGGCAATTCTTACGATTGATCTTGCAGGGATTATTTATCCGTATTATGACAGACTGTTTGAAATTGTAGAAGAGAAGAAAGGATTGTTTCAGCCGTCATCCGAAAGACAGGAGAAGCTGGGAAGAATCTTGATTCTTGCAGATGCAGCACATGCTTTCGGCGCAGAGCGTGAAGGGAAAAAGTGTGGACAGATTGCAGATATTACCTGTTTTTCATTTCATGCAGTGAAAAACCTTACAACTGCGGAGGGAGGCGCTGTGACATGGAAGTCTTTGACGCCTGAAGAGGATGAAGCGTTATACAAAGAGTATATGTTGCTGACACTGCATGGGCAATCAAAAGATGCTTTGGCGAAGATGAAAGCAGGGGGATGGGAATACGATATTGTTGCACCGTACTATAAAGCGAATATGACAGATATTACGGCGTCTATCGGACTTGCGCAGATGAAGCGTTATGCGAAAATATTACAGAGAAGAAGGCAGTTGATCGAGAGATACGATGAGGCTTTTCGTCCATATCAAGTGCAGGTGCTTAACCATTATGGAGAAGGAAGCCAGTCAAATGGACATCTGTATCTTGTGCGGCTGAATGGCAAACAGAGGGAAGAATGTAATCAGATCATCCAGGAACTGGCAAAAGCAGAAATTGCGGCAAACGTACATTACAAACCACTTCCGCTTTTGACCGCATACAAAAATATGGGATTTGCCATCGAGGATTTTCCAAATGCTTACAGAATGTACGAAAATGAAATTTCACTTCCGCTGCATTCTTGTCTGACAGATGAACAGCAGCAATATGTAATAGATACTTTTCAGAGGTTATTGAGGGAACACGGATTATGCTAAAGAGTTGGTCGGAATTACCAGAAAAGATGAGAAATGATGAGGTAAAGAAATATTATAAAATTTTGAGCAAGAAAAAGTCTGCCCTGCGCATCAAGCGCATAGCAGATGTGTTTCTTGCTTTTATTTTTATGATTTTATTGTCCCCAGTCATGATTTTTATTGCATGTTGGATCAAAATAGACAGCAAAGGACCGGTATTCTACCGGCAGGAAAGAATCACCAGTTATGGCAAACCATATCGTATTTTTAAGTTTCGTACAATGGTGACAGGAGCTGATAAAAAAGGACCTCTTGTCACGGAAAAGAGTGACAGCAGAATCACAAAGGTCGGACAGAAACTGCGCAAACTGCGCTTGGATGAGCTTCCACAGTTGTTTAACATTTTGACAGGGGATATGACTTTTGTAGGGACAAGACCGGAAGTGAAAAAATATGTAGACTGCTATACGGATGAGATGCAGGCGACGCTTCTTCTTCCGGCAGGAATCACATCGAATACGAGTATTGAATATAAAGATGAAGATGAAATCATTGATGCCTATCGGGCAAAAGGAATCACAGATGTAGATGAGATTTATCTCAACTATATTCTTCCGGAAAAGATGAAATACAATTTGAAGTACATAGAGACATTTGGATTTTTCAGTGATATGAAGATTATGCTGCGGACAGCAATGGCAGTAATAAAATAAAGTTTATTGGAGCAGAAATATGAAGAAAATTGCAGTGATTACAATGGGAGTGAAGCTGAACAATGAGAAGGGATACACGAGGTTTAAGTTTTTATCAGAGTTCCTTGTGGATGCCGGATATGAGGTCGATCTGATTACGACAACGTTTCAGCATTGGGAAAAGGCACAGAGAAATATTTCCGAAATACAGAAAACAAAATATAAATTTCATTTAAAATTTATCTATGAACCGGGATATAAGAAAAACATTGATCTTAAAAGGGTGTACAGTCACAGAGTTGCGGCAAAGAATCTGACAGCACTTTTAGAGAAGGAAGGAGACTACGACCTGATCTACTGTGAGATTCCTCCAAACGATGTGGCGCTTGCTGCGGCATCTTATGCAAAGAAAAAAGGAATTCCATTTGTGCCGGATGTCAATGATCTTTGGCCGGAAGCGATGCGTATGGTATTGGATATTCCGGTTGTGAGCAGCATGATCTTTCATCCGCTGCAGAGAGATGCGGAGAAAGTATATTCGCTTGTATCGGGAATCGTGGGAACTTCTGATGAATACCGGGATCGCCCGTTAAAAAACCAGAAGCTGGATGTTCCAAAAGTGACCGTTTATGTCGGGAATGAAATCAAAGAGTTTGATGCAGGTGTGGAAAAATACAGTCCGGAGATCGAAAAAGAAGAGGGCGAATTCTGGGTGACTTATGCGGGAACGATCGGAACAAGTTATGATATCCGGACACTTGTTCTGACCGGAGAAGAATTGATCCGAAGAAGAAGGCTGAATATCAAGATCAAAATTCTAGGCGGAGGCCCGCTGAAAGAAGAACTGGAGCAGTTGGCTAAAGAGCATCACTGCAAAAATGTAGAGTTTGTCGGCTATATGCCATACGAAAAGATGGCGGCATATCTTGCAAAGTCAGACATTGTTGTCAATTCGTTTGTAAAGAAAGCACCGCAGAGTATCGTCACAAAAATCGGTGATTACCTTGCTTCCGGACATCCGATGATCAATACTTGCATGAGTCCGGAGTTCCGAAAGAAAGTAGAGACAGATGGATTTGGAGTTAATATTATGCCGGAAGATGAAGAAGTTCTGGCAGATGCGATTGAGAAGCTCTACGAGAATGAAGATGTGCGGGAAGAAATGGGAAAACAAGCGAGAAAGATTGCCGAAGAGCAGTTTGACAGACCAGAGTCTTATAAGAAGATTGTAGAGTTGATTAGGGAGTTGACAGAGAAGTAAGTATGAAACCATTTTTTAGTATTGTAATGCCGGCATATAAAGCCGAGAAATATATTGCAGACACGTTAGCATCCATTGGAAAGCAGACTTTTTCGGATTGGGAATGTATTGTGGTAGAAGATGGTTCTCCGGACCGTACAAAAGAGATTGTAAGAGAAGTCGCAACAAAAGATTCCAGAATCCGTTTAATTGAACAGCCAAAGAATTGTGGGGTCAGCGAGGCGAGAAACCGAGGGATCCAAGAGGCCGCTGGAGAATATCTGTGGTTTGCAGATGCAGATGATACGGTCGAAGAAGACCTGCTTGAGAAAGTATATCAATCGTTGCAGAAGAACCGGGCAAAGCTTGTACTGTTTGGAATTGCTTTGGAATACTATGACCGGCAAGGAAAATTTTCTTATGAAGAGGTGCGAGTTCCGGAAGAAATGTATTTAACAGATCCAGAACAAATTCATCAACAACTGATCTATATGGAAAGGGAAACGTTGTATGGATATCCTGTAAATAAAGTCTATGATTTACAATATTTGAAGCAGCTGGGAATTACTTTTGACGATTATAGAAATGCAAAGTTTATAGAGGATATCTGCTTTAATATTGAATTTTGTATGGAAATAGACAGTATGAACTTGCTGGACTTTGCACCTTATCACTATGCAAAGAGGGTGAACGGCAGCCTGACAAATGAATTTGTTCCGGACTACTATCGTTTTTTGCGGAAGCGGATTCAGAAGTTGTATGAGCAATGCACTTACTGGAAAGCAGATACAGAAGAAAACAGACAGATTCTTGGGAGCCTATATGGAAGGTATATTTTGTCTGCAATGGAGAGAAACTGCGATCCACGTTCAGGGATGTCGCATCGAGATCGAAAAGACTGGTGTAGGAAGTTATTTGTAGATCCGTTATTTTTGGACTTAGTGATGGATGCCAAGGCATCTGACAGCAGAATGTTAAAAATTGCGTTACGGATCCTCAGGACAAGAAGTAGATTTCTCTGTCTGAGTTTTGCAAGAGCAATTCATATTGCCAGAAATCAATTTCCGATTTTTTATTCCAAAGTGAAGGCAGGGCGTTAAGATGAGTGAAAAGCAAAGAGTATTGGTATATGGAATGTCAGATAATCCAGGAGGAATTGAGACTTATCTGCGGAATTTGACAAAAGAGCTTGCGCCGGAAATCATCCTGGATTTTGTCACAGATTTTCCGGGAGTTGCATATGAAGAGGAGTTGAAAAGTTATGGCTCTAGGATTTATTATATTGGAGCCAAAAGTCAGGGATTGTTAAAACAGTGGAAGAAATTTAGAAAGTTGCTAAGGGAACATCCAGAGTATCAGACGGTATATGGAAATATTTTGAATGCAGGGGCTGTCTTTACTTTGATCATTCCATGGATCTACAGAAGAAAGATTGTGATTCACAGTCATAATGGGGCAGCAGATAATGAAAGACTTCATAAAATTTGCAGACCGTTTCTCAATGGTATTGCAAAACAATTTGTCGCCTGCTCAAAGCTTGCGGGAAGTTTTATGTTTGGACAAAGAATTATGGAGCACAAAGATGTATTGATCATGCCAAATGCGATTGAAGCAGAAACATATGCGTATGATCCAATGGTTCGGGAAGAAGTCAGACAAGAATTGGGGATCCAAGAGAACTTTGTAATCTGCCATGTGGGGAGAATTGCACATCAAAAAAATCCGAAAGGTGTGATCGATATTTTTAGCAGCTGTCTGGAGGAAGAAAAAGACTGTGCACTTTTATATGTCGGAACAGGAGAACTGGAACAAGAAATAAAAAATTATGCAGCACAAAAAAGGGTTGCCGACAAAGTAAAATTCCTGGGAGTCAGAAAAGATGTTGAAAGATTGATGCAGGCGGCAGATTGCTTTTTGTTGCCGTCCTTTTATGAAGGTCTTCCGATTGTTGCAGTCGAAGCTCAGGTGGCAGGTCTTCCGTGTTTTCTCTCAGATCAAATCAGTGAGGAGACAAAGCTTTCAGATCTTGTGGAATTTTTGAAGCTTGGCGATACTAGACTGTGGAGAAATGCAATATTGGAAAGCCGGGGAAAAGAAAGAAAATCTCGCTTGCAGGAGATCATCGGTGCGGGATATGACTTGAATCATCAGGAGAAAAAAATAGAGCAATTAAAAAAGAAATTTTAAGATATGGGGAGTATCAGTGTGAAAAAATATTGTATTGTAGAAAAGGGATTAAACGAACAGCATGCAGGTTCTAAAGCAAGAAATGACGTGGCAGATACACTGATCAAAGAAGGATGGAATCCTCTGCGCGTCAGCCCTCCGGTTGTAAAGGAGAATGTAAGCTATGTAGAGCGGATCCGGATGGGATTGGTTCTGATGAAAGACTGGAGGAAGGTTACAAAAACAGTTAAGGAAGAAGATCAGATTTTGATTCAGTATCCATTGGAGATGTATCCAAAGGTTGCAATGTTGGCGCTTAGATATATCAAACAGTTAAAAAGAAAAAAAGTAAAGATTATTATCTTAATTCATGATATAGAAAGTCTTAGGACACAGGATAAAAAGCAAAAAGAATGGTATCAGCATGCAGAAAAGTCATTTCTGTGCCTGGCAGACGATGTCATCGCCCATAATAAAAAGATGATCGGATATCTAAAAAAAATAGGGTTGGATACGAGAATACATGCTCTTGAGATATTTGACTATCTGGTGGAAGCGGAAAGTATCCAAAAAGCCGAAACAAAAGAGAATCAAAATGCAGTTATCATTGCAGGAAATTTGTCGGAAGAAAAAGCGGGATATGTGTATCAGCTGAATCAGGTGAATGCAGAGTTTCGCTTATATGGACCAAATCTGAACACAGAGGCGATTGGAACAGGCAATATTACTTACAAAGGTTCTTTCCCTCCAGATGACCTTCCGCGTGTATTGGACGGGAAATTTGGACTTGTGTGGGATGGAAAAAGTATTGACGAGTGTGGCGGAGAATTTGGGCAATATATGCAGTACAATAATCCGCATAAAACATCACTATATTTGGCAAGTAAGATTCCGGTTATTGTATGGGAGAAAGCAGCGATAGCAGAATTTATCAGAGAGAATCAGCTGGGAATACAGGTGGGGGCTTTAAGAGAGATTCCAGAGAAACTGGCTGCGCTTACCGGGGAAACATATGACGAGATGCTTCAGAACGTGTCTGCTATGGGAGAAAAATTGCGAAAAGGAGAGATGTTGAGAAAAGTTATGAGAGAGATAGAGAACTTAGGGTAGGAGGAAGGAGATGGTAGAATAATATGAAAACAGAAAAAGTGGTATATCGATTTGAAATTTTTTTTAAAATCAGTTTTTTATTATATGCAATGTTGTCTACATGCAACTTGACATATGGAAAAGGCATTGTTTCTGTGATTATGTGGCCAATGTTTGTATCAGGGGTAGTATTATTTTGTATTCGAGGGATACATATAAAGCAGTATATTGGGACCCCACATTTATGGATATTAATTTGTCTATGTGGAAGTTATGTATTTTCTTCCATTATGAACTATGAATACTTTTCTAAAAGAACAATTGTAACATTAATTTTTTGGATGTTTTATTTTGGAATTTTATATGCATCAAAAGAAGAGCAATCACATCAGAAAACAGTGAAAGAATTCGAATTGTTTGGCTACATATATATTGCTTATGCATTAATCATGGTAGCAATTAGTTTGGGAATGATAGTAATAGGATATTCTTCACATTATGTTGATAAAGATAATGGAAATTATGAAATCTGTGCGGGTTTCTATGATGGAAGACTTTGGGGAGCATTTCAAGATCCAAACCTGGGAGCAGTTATCTGCTGTGTTGCCATTATGTTATCTGTCTATTTTATCTGTAAACATAAAGGTTGGGTAAAAAAAGCTGGATTTGTTATATGTATTATATTGTTTATCTTTTACATTGCATTCTCTGATTCTAGAAATGGTCTTGTGAGCTTATTGGTAGGAATAACTACATGGATTTTTGTTTGGATATCTCAGAAAAAGAAAGATACCAGAAAGTTAGTTATCAATGGCTGTATTGCGGTGTTGGCAGGAAGCATCTGTTTGGTCGTACCGATTTCCATTAAGAAAGGCTATAATTATTTGGCACAAATAGAAAATCAGAAAAAAATATTAGAAGAAAAAAATAATATACAGATAGAAAAAAAGGTAACAAAAAGTAAGGAAGATACCAAACAGAACAATCAACTTCAGGAAGGTAACAATGAAGGAAAAAAAGAAACGGATTCAGAACAGACTGTAGAATCTAAGAAACAAAAGAGTAATTCTTCTTTAACTTCAAACAGGACTATAACAAAACAAGAAAATAGCGAACAAAAAAAACTTGCACCGATAAAAAGGGGATATAGTATGAAAGGAGATATTAGTAATCAGCGTTTCCAATTATGGGCAAGTGCAATTGAGGTAGGACTTAGTAGACCATTGACAGGAATTTCATTTTATGGAATTGTTCCTTATACAGAAAAAAATTTCCCGGACACATATATAGTAAATAATGATCATTGGGTGTATAGTACGATGGATAATGAATTGATGAATATCTTTGTTGCGCAGGGATTTCCGGGATTATTTATTGTCATAGGTTTGATTATTTCTGTTTTGAAAAATATTTTTTGTAATATAAGGAAAGTAAAGAAAGAGGAATGGCTGGGAATGACAACAATGTTGGCAAGTGTGATTGTACTGGCAGTAAGTGCAATGTTTCAGTCTACAATGTTTTATCAAAATGCGGCAAATGCAATTATTTTCTGGATGTTTTTAGGATATTTAGTTGTACTGCTAAAAAGAGACCCAAAAAGCACAGGAGAATAAGGTTAAGGTGAGGGATATGATATAAATGAGAATTAGAACAGTAAAATTTAATTTCATTATGAATGCTATTTTGACGGTCTCGTCCATTTTATTTCCGCTGATTACGTTTCCGTATATATCAAGAGTTCTTCTTGTAGAGGGAAGTGGAAAAGTGGCATTTGCGACATCCGTTGTTTCTTATTTTACAATGTTTGCAACATTGGGAATTCCGACTTATGGGATTCGCGAGTGCGCAAGAGTGAGAGATAATAAAGAAGAACTTTCACGGACGGTACAGGAACTTCTGATTATCAGCGGAATTACAACAGCAATTACTTATGGAGTTTTTTTTCTTCTTCTATTTGTAGTTCCACAGTTTAGAGGGCAAAAAGAACTGCTTATTGTTATAGGAGCCAGTATTGGTCTGACGACAATTGGGGTGCAATGGTTTTATAGTGCTTTAGAGCAGTATTCTTATATTACTGTCTGCGCAGTCTTGTTTAAAATTATAGGTCTTATTCTTATGTTTTTGCTTGTTAAAAAGCCGGAAGATTATGTGATCTATGGAGCAGTCTATGTGATAGGAAGTTTTGGTTCGTACGTTCTTAATTTCTTGCGGCTGCGCAGGTTTGTTACATTTAAAAAGCAGGGAAAATATAATTTACAGCGACATAGAAAAGGAATTATAACATTCTTCTTACTTTCTGTTGCGACGAGCGTGTATTTGAATTTGGATTTAGTGATGCTTGGTTTCATGAAAGGGGATGTCGAAGTTGGCTATTACAATGCAGGTATAAAGGTAAAGACAGTTCTTGTTACTTGTGTAACTTCGTTGGGAACAGTATTACTACCGAGACTTTCCTACTATATCCAACAGGAAAAGAAACAGGAATTTCAGAGGATGGTAACAAAAGCATTTCAATTTGTACTGATAGTGTCTGTGCCAATGATGGTCTACTTTATTCTGTATGCAAAAGAATCCATATTATTTCTTGCAGGTGAGTCCTTTTTGCCGGCAACAGCATCTATGATTATCTTAATGCCAACAGTGTTATTTATAGGGTTGTCAAACATAACGGGAATTCAAATTTTGACGCCTTTAGGAAGAGAGAATCATGTAGTTTGTTCAGTAACGGCAGGTGCTATTTTAGATTTTTTATTAAATTTGATATTGATTCCAAAGTTTGGAGCAGCAGGGGCTGCGTTTTCAACAACTATGGCAGAAATTCTTGTATTGGTAGTGCAGTGCATCTACTTAAGATCGCAAATATGGGGCATGATAAAGGATATTCAGATTTGGAAAATAGTAATTGGAGTTATAGGAGCGACTGTGGGAGGAGTTATTTTTGATAAGGTAACGACATTAGGCGTATTTTTAACGTTATGCATATCTGTGATTTTATTTTTTGGAATATATGGGGGAATTTTGCTTGTATTAAAAGAAAGTTTTGTGAATGAGATTTTAAGAAAGAAATGATTGAGTTTTATGAAATATATAAGAGAAAACAATGTTATAAAAACGTGGAATAACAAAGCCTGGGCCATAATACTTAACGTAGCCTTTTTCTTGTCCATCTTATTAATGTGTGATATAAAATATGAAGTGTCAGATGATTTTATAATGTCTACAGTAATATCAGGAGCATATGGAAATGGGTATAATCCACATTTAATGTTTATTAATATAATATGGGGATATATGCTGTTACCATTTTATTATTTAATGCCAAAGATAAGCTGGTATTTAGTAGCACAGCTTTTAGTTTGTCTGTTTTCATTTATTCTCATATCCTATATGCTTTTAGAAAAATTAGAAAAGCCAGTAGCTATTTTATTTATTATCATTTTGCTGACATTTTTTGCAGATGATGCATATATTTTGGTTCAGTTTACGAAAACAGCAATGATTGCGGTTGTAGGAGGGGGAAGCACGTTTTTATGGGCATTATTTAATGAAAGGAAAAAGAGGCTTCAAATAAGTTCAGCATGTCTTGTAATTGTGGGAACACTTATACGTTTTAATGTTATTTACATCGCGGGAGGATTCTTTCTGATTATATTAGTTGCAGAGTTCTGTAAATTAATGAAAGAAAAAAAATGGGCTTTTTTTGGACGGGTAGTTTTTTGGGGAGGTATGCTAATCACAGTAGCAGTATTCATGAACTGGCTCGATGGCTATATTTATAATCAGGACGAGGAATATTCTTACTACAGAGCTTATAGTGAGGCAAGGGCATCTATAGTAGATTCAGAAGATTATGGATATGAAGCTTATGAAGAGAAGTTAAGGGAAATAGGGGTTTCTGAGAATGATTATAAAATGATGCGCTCATGGAATTTTGCAGATAATACTATTTTTTCGAAGGAAATCTTGGAGCAGACAGGGGATATTATCAGAGAGTATAAAAGAGAACTTGGAGTTTCCAAGGAAAAAATATTAGAAGATATACAGTTTAGAGGAATATTAGTGTATCCGATTTGTCTAGTATGTATGGCTCTGTTACTAGTAGCAATTGTATTATTAAGAAAAGAATGGATGACATATATGGGAATTATGTTGCTTGCAGGTTTCTATATTGTGTATTTTTTTATGACTGGGCGAACTGTGTATCGAGTAGAATATGGAATTTTCTTTTCTGCATTTGTGGTGATGATGTATTTTTGGAAGAAAAAAGCCAAAGATTTTGGACAGAATATTGAATCGAAAAAGGGATGTGCTATACTTATATTAATATGCCTTGTTATAGAAGGGTTGCTTTATATTCCAGATAGGACATATTTAGATAATACGAAAGATAGCCGAAAAGAGTACATAGAAAAATTTTTCTTTGAGTCATGGAATTATGATGCAAGAAAATATAGAAAGATAGTTAATAAGGGAGAAAAAAGCGATGATCTGATAAAAGAAGTGAATGATCATAAAGAAAATTTTTATTTTATGGATTTTGAAACGACGATACAAATTTTGTATTATGATTGGAATCCATTTTATACATTGCCAGAAAGCTTTTATGATAATATACTTTATTTTGCTGGCATTACAACAAACTTTCCTGATTGCAATAAAATTTTACAAGAGAGATCAATAGAAGAACCATTGAAAGATTTGGTACAAGAGGGAGTATATCTTATTGATTCAAAAAGCAAAACATTGGATATTAAAATTACATTTTTACAAGAGCATTATTATCCGGAAGCTCGAGCTGAATTATATAAAGAAATTAACGGATATCAAATTTGGAAGATTTATAAAGGATAAGAGAAAGGGGAAATACAAATGATTCACTTTAATGTACCTCCAGTAGTTGGAAATGAATTGCAATATATGGAGGAAGCAATTAAGAATAGAAAAATTTGTGGAGACGGAATATTTACAAAAAAATGTTCCGCCTGGATGGAAGAAAAAACAGGTACAGCAAAAGCTTTACTGACAACATCTTGTACACATGCCATAGAAATGTCAGCTATTTTATCAAATATTCAGCCGGGAGATGAAGTGATTATGCCTTCTTACACTTTTGTATCAACAGCAGATGCATTTGTGTTGAGGGGAGCAAAAGTCATTTTTGTAGATATTAGACCGGAGACTATGAACATTGATGAAAGATTGATAGAAGAGGCTGTTACTGAAAGGACGAAAGCTATTGTGCCTGTTCATTACGCAGGAGTAGCTTGTAAGATGGATGAAATTTGCGATATTGCAAAACGACATAATTTATTTGTCATTGAAGATGCAGCACAAGGGGTTATGTCCTTTTATAAAGGGAGACCTCTTGGTACACTGGGGGATTATGGTTGCTATAGTTTTCATGAAACAAAGAATTACAGCATGGGTGAAGGTGGTGCACTTTTAATCAAAGATCCTAAAAATATAGAGCGAGCAGAGATTATCAGAGAAAAAGGAACGAATCGTCGTAAGTTTTTTAGAGGACAGATTGATAAATATACATGGATGGATGCAGGCTCTTCTTATTTGCCAAGCGACCTCAATGCGGCATATCTTTGGGCACAGTTAGAGAAAGCAGAAGAAATATTGAATGACAGAATGGCATCATGGAATTTATATAATCAGTTATTGAAAGAGCTAGAAGAAGAGGGATATATCAGATTGCCAGAAATCCCAGAAGAATGTACACACAATGCACATATGTTTTATATTAAAACAAAAGATTTGGAAGAGAGACAAAATTTAATAAGTTTTCTAAAAGCTAAAGGAGTTGGAGCGGTTTTCCATTATATACCACTTCATTCTGCACCGGCAGGGAAGAAATATGGGGAGTTTTTTGGAAAAGATATCTATACGACATCTGAAAGTGAAAGGTTATTAAGACTACCATTATATTATAAGTTATCTAATGATAGTATAGAAAAGATTGTAGAAGCAATTAAAGAATTTTACAAGAGGTAAAAATAGTGATGAAAATAATAGTAACGGGATGTACTGGTTTTATAGGGGGAAATTTGTTAGAATATCTCAAAGATAGATATTGTATTGTGGGGGTTACGAGACATTTAGGAAATTTAAAATCTACAGAACAAATTAGGTATGAAGAATCAGATTATTCTATTGATAGTTTAAAAAATATTTTTAAAGAGGCAGATGCGATAATTCATTTAGCATCACAGAAAGTAGGAAAGCAAGAGGAGGAAGGTGTAAAAGCGTATATAGAAAGTTTCTATATATTAGAGAATGTTATTACTGCTGCTGATATGTGTGGAATAAGAAATGTAATAAATATATCTAGCAGATGTGTATATGGGAATTATACAGAAACAGGTTTTTCTGAATTAGATGCAACTCATCCGATTAATAAATATGGTGTAATGAAAGTATGTGGAGAAAATTTATCCGAGTATTATAATAGAACAAGGGGAATGAGAATTAAAAACTTGAGACTATCTCAAGTTGTAGGTTATCCAATGAAGGATAAATATATGTTTAGCACATTTTTAGATAAGGTAGTAAAAAATGAGCCATTAGATATATTGGGACAAGGAATTGGAAAAAGGGATTACATCTATATTAAAGATGTTTGTAGGGCAATAGAATGTGCTGTTCAAAAATGTGAAAGGTTTGGAATATATAATATAGGATCAGGAGTAGGTATAAGTAATAAAGATATTGCAGAGAAAATGGTAGAAATTTTTGAAAGTAAGTCTAAAATAAATATGATTAAAACCTCACCAAAAGATAGTAGTAAAATTATTTTAAATGTGGAGAAAGCGGAAAAAGAACTAGGCTTTGTGTGCCAATACCACATGGAAAATATTTTATTTGATATTAAGAACAGAAAGAGAGGAGATTAAAATGAAGAAAGTATTAATCTTAGGAGCAGGAAATGCACAAATCGACGCAATTGAATATTGTAAAGGTCAAGGATATAAAGTGTATGGTTGCAGTTATACAGACACAGATAAAGGAATTCCTTATCTAGATGAATTTAAGCAGATTAATATTATTGATGCAGAAGCTGTGGCAGAATATGTAAAAGATAATGGAATTGATTTAGTTTATTCTGTTGGTTCTGATCTTGCAATGCCTACGGTGGCAAAAGTTAGTGAAAAATTAGGGCTTCCGCATTTTGTTTCTTACGATACAGCGTTGACTTGTAATTTAAAACATAAAATGAGAGTTGCATTGGGAAATGACTTTAAGGGCAATGTGCCGTTTAAAGTTATAGAGAAGCTTGAAGATGCAGAAGATTTTGAATGTTATCCGGCTATGATGAAACCGGTAGATTCGCAAGGGCAGAGGGGAGTTCATAAAGTAGAATCTTTTGAAGAAATAAAAGAGAATTTTGAAAAGTCTATGTTATATTCTAAGTCAGGGAAGATTATTCTTGAAAGCTACCTAGAGGGACAGGAGATTTCTGTAAATACATATGTAAAAAATGGAAAAGTAATATTTGCTCTTGTATCAGATCGAGTTTCGTTTAAAGAATTCCCAGGGGGAATTATAAAAAAACATTTATTGCCGACTCAGTTTTCAAAAAATGTAGTAGAGAAAGTGAAAGATTTGGTTCAGAGAGTTTTGCAAAAACTAGAAATTAAAGACGGACCGGCATACTTTCAAATAAAAGTTGTAGGTGATGAGCCATATCTTATTGAGGTAACACCTAGATTAGATGGATGCCATATGTGGAGATTGATAAATATTTATTGTGGAGTTAATCTATTAGATATGAGCTTTAAACAATTAATAGGTGAATCAGTAAGTTGTGAGCCAAAATATAAAGAGGGAAATTATACTTTAAAATTTATGTGTCAGCCACCATATACAGAAGTTATAAGCCATGCAGTTGAACCTGGAATCTATACAAGATGGTATTATGATATTGGAGATAAAGTTAAAGAACTTAATGGATATATGGAAAAATGTGGATATAATATTTTTAAAGAATAGATAATTAAAGCAACTGCAGAGGAATAATAATGTAGTTGCTTTTACTATGTTTCGTAAAAGGAGACTAACAAATGAAAATTAATAAAAGGAAACTGATTTTGATAGGGTGTATAGGATATAATTTACTTATTTTTATAATCCTTTGTGTTTTTGGAAATCCTGTTTTTGCGACTAATGATGATTATAGAATGAGGCTGATTATTTCGGGTGCATATACAGGAGTTCCTAATGGATCAGCAGTATTTATTAGTAACATTTTAGGAAACATGCTAGCTAGTTTATATAGGATTTGCCCCGGAATTGAATGGTATGGGCTTTTTACAATGTTAAGTATGTATATACCAGTATGTTTATGTGAATATATTTTTCTGAAAAGGGTTCAATGTAAAAAAGAGTTTTTTGAACGGATGTCAATAATTGTTATATTTACATTCCTGATTCTCCAAAAACACATTTTATTACCACAGTTTACAATTACAGCAGCTTTTTGGGCAATGTTGGCAATAGCATCGGTCTTGGAGATTTTTAATATATATGAAGAAAGTAGAACAATTAGTAAAAAGTGGATTATAAGTTTTTTCATTTCTTGCATTTTAAGTTGCTTCGTTAGAAAAAAAATATTTTATATGTGTATTCCTATGATTATTTTGTTGGTAATTATTGGATGTCAAAAATATAGAGATATTTCTTATAAGAAAGTTATTTTTATTGCTATAGGAATATTAGGGCTTATATTAACAAATGAAGGAACAAATGTAATTCTAAATAAAAGTCAGATGTATCAAGAATTTACAGAATTTAATAAAGCACGTTCGGGAGTATATGATTATATAGAGATTCCAGATTATTGGGAAAATAAAGATTTTTATGATAGCTTAGGAATGGATATTGCGGCTTGGGAAAATTTAAATAATAGAACATTTGATATTAGTGATTCTATAAATACAAGTAATTTGAAGAAAGTTAGAGAATATGCAAAGGAAGCACAAGAAGATAATATCATATATAAATTATGGAAGGTATTTGATGATATTAGAGGAGTGATTTCCAGTAAAATGATATATTTTCAACTCATTGGATTTGGATTGGTTACTGGCATTATTATGTTTCAAAGTTCATGGAAAATAAGAGAAAATTCTAAAAAACTTATTTTATCTTATTTAGTATATATAATAATTGTAATATTAGGAATGGCATATGCTGGTAGAATACTTGACAGATTGGTTGAGGCATTGTTGTTTTTCTGTATTGGAGCTTTATTTGCCAGCGCTAGTATTGGTGAACAAACAAAAGAAGAGGAATGGTTTAAAATAGGAAAAATATCAATAACAAGTAAAAGTTTACTTAGTATTGGAATCATATTAATTGTAGGAGTGACTATTATTGCAAATCAATATACTCTTCAAAGAGATGCAACAGGGATCAGAAGTGTAGTATTAGAAAAAACAGATTATCTTAAAGCACTTACCGAATATATGGAAGATAAAGAGGATAGTTTTCTTTTTTACAATGCATTAGATTTTATTTCGGCTTCAGAAAGTGTTTTCTCAGAGAGAAAGCCTAACATATCAAATGTAGAGTCATTAGGGAATTGGAATGTTTTTTCACCTAATTATTATACAAGAAATGAGCATTTTGGATTTGAATCTGCAATACAAGGACTCACTGAAAAAGATAATGTATATTATGCAGAAATAGGAGAATTTCATGCAAGTATAGAGGGTGAAGTAGAAAAGAAAAATAAGCAGTTAGTATGGGTGGAGCAATTAAATATTGGAGAAAATGTAATAAATATATACAAAACAGAAGAAAAAGAAGGAGAATAAAATGAAAGTTGCAATAATAATTCCTTGTTATAATTCAGAAGGCACAATATATGAAGTAGTAAAAGAAACAACACAATATATGAAAAAAATGAAAGATACAGAAGTTCAATTTGTTTTAGTTAACGATTGTTCTAAAGATAACACATTTGGAATAATAAGAAAAATTGTAGAAGATTTTGATAATGTAATAGGGGTTGATCTTGCAAAAAATGCAGGGCAGCATAATGCATTATTGGCTGGGATGAGACAAGTGGAAGCAGACTATTATATAGGCATGGATGATGATATGCAGACACATCCTTCACAGATTTATATTTTATTTGAAAAATTATTTGAGGGATATGATGTTGTATATGGTACATATGAACATAAGAAGGCAAGTAATTTCCGCAAATTAGGAAGCTGGTTTAATAACTATACTGTAGCGAAAATGCTTGGGAAACCTAAGGAGATGAAAATTTCAAGTTTCTGGCTTATAAGAAGATTTGTTAGGGATTATGTTGTTAACTATAATAGTAAATTTACTAATTTACAAGGTCTTTTTTTAAGGTCATCAGCCAAAGTTACAAATGTAAAAATCAAACATTTTGAGCGTAAAGTGGGAGTTTCAAATTATACAATAAAAAAATTATTAGTGTTGTGGTCAAGTGTATTAAATTATTCAATTATTCTTCTTAGAGCTCCGTTAGTGTTAGGGGGGATTCTAGTTGGTATATCAGGGATACATATTATTGTGCTCATTATTATGTATTTATTTAAATATAACATTAACTATAGTATTGCAATTTTAGTATTTTTACTTGAAAGTATAGGTGGATGTATTCTATTTTTTGAGGGGTTATTGGGAGAGTATATCGGAAGAATGTTTTTGGTTGAAACAAGAGATCCACAAAGCGTGATTCGCGAAATAATAAAACATAAAGAGACTAAGGAGCAAAGATGATAAGATCGTTTTTATATGATACTGCAAATAAAGAGAAATCGGCATATATATGGAATACAAGTGCGTCCATGCTAAGCGCATTTCAAACAGTGTTTATTTTGATGATAATTTCTAGAATTGATCCTGTTTCAGATGCAGGGATTTTCACTATAGCATTTGCAGTTGGTAACTTAATGCTTACAATAGGGAGATATGGGATTCGACCGTTTCAAGTATCTGATGTTAGGGAAAGTTATAAATTTTTAGATTATTTATGGGCAAGAATTATAACCTGCTTGCTAATGATAGGTATTTCGATTGCTTATGTTGTTAGTAATTATGGGTTTGCAGGGGAGAATTCTAAGAAAAGTACAGTTATTCTTTTAGTATGCATGACTAAGGTGATAGATGCATTTGAAGATGTTTTGCACGGAATGTTGCAACAGAGGCAAAGACTGGACATAGCGGGAAAAGTTGTATCGCTTCGTCTTGCAGGTTATATAGTTACATATTTGATTACTTATATTTTTACAAAGAACTTGGTTGTAGCATCATCTATTTCACTTTTAATCACATTTATAATGTTTTTGGGATTAAACAGCATTGCAGTAAAAGAGTTTACAAAAGAGAAAATTAGTAGAGGAGCTATTAAAAATGTAAAAAAACTTTATATAGAATGCTTTCCCTTATTTATATCTACATATTTAGTGATGTATTTGGGGAATGCACCTAAGTATGCAATTGATAAAGTTTTACCCAATGAAGCACAAGCATGTTTTAACTATATTTTTATGCCGGTTTTTGTTATTGGGTTAGTAAGTCAGTTTATATATCAGCCGGCGATTAGAAGATTATCTTTTGCATGGTATAATGATGAAAAAAAATTTTTTAAAAAGGCTATTTTAAAACAGATTATTATCATTGTTATTTTATCTATTTTAGCGATATTTGGAGGAGCTTTTTTAGGAATTCCAATTTTGTCAGCTATTTATAGTGTTGATTTGACAGGATATAAACAAGAACTTTTAGTTCTTTTAATAGGTGGAGGTATGCTGGCTTTTGTCAATTTTTTGCAAATGTTAATTACGATTACACGCCATCAAAATTGGTTGATTGGAGGATATATACTTGCGTATATAGTATTTTTAACACAGGGAAAGAGTGTAGTAAAAAATTATGGAATTATGGGAATATCTCTGTTCTATTTAGCGGTTTTGGTGGCACTTACAATTATTTTTGGGATTATGACATGTCGTATTATTACACATAGATATAAATAGATTACTTAATTTTCAATGTCTAGTATTTTTAACGATGTTAGAATATAACACAATGGCAAAATCCAAAATATTTTAATGGCAACTGTGAAGTTCTGATAATTAACTCTCATTTGCAGTAAAAAACATATAGAGTATAAGAAAAATCGTGTCGTGTTTTGTTAGTAATAGATTTATTTTTTGATTTATCAGAATCCTTATAAAGAAATGTAGAGAATATTTGTAAACGCAAAATAGGCAGCTGTATTTTTATAATCGATTTAAACAAGAAAAAAGTAGTTTTGATACTACTATATATGAAAAAGGAGAAACAATATGAAATACGATTATCTTGTAGTAGGAGCAGGATTATATGGAGCAGTGTTTGCTCACGAGGCAAAGAAAAAGGGTAAAAATTGTCTTGTAATTGACAAGCGTGATCACATTGCAGGAAATATTTATTGTGAGGAAATCGAAGGAATCAATGTGCACAAGTATGGTGCACATATTTTCCACACATCCAATAAGAAAATATGGGAATACATCAATCAGTTTGCAGAGTTCAATAATTACATTAACTCTCCGATTGCTATATATAAGGATGAACTTTATAATTTGCCGTTCAATATGAATACTTTCAGTAAGATGTGGAATATCCGCACGCCACAGGAAGCGAAGGAAAAGATTGCTGAGCAGGTGGCAGAGACAGGTATTACTGAGCCAAAGAATCTGGAAGAGCAAGGATTATCTTTGGTCGGTAAGGATGTATTTGAGAAGTTAGTAAAGGGCTACACTGAGAAACAGTGGGGAAGAGACTGTAAGGATCTTCCGGCATTTATCATCAAGCGTCTTCCGGTTCGATTTACTTACGACAATAATTACTTCAATGATCGCTTTCAGGGAATCCCTATGGGTGGTTATACGAAGATTGTAGAAAAGATGTTGGATGGCATTGATGTGAAAACAAATACAGATTATTTTGCGTTTATCAAGGAAAATCCGGATATTGCAGAGAAGACAGTATTTACGGGAATGATTGACGAGTATTATGATTATAAATTAGGAGCGCTGGAATATCGTTCTGTACGTTTTGAAACAGAAGTTTTAAATACTGATAATTATCAAGGAAATGCAGTTGTGAATTATACAGAGAGAGAAGTGCCATATACACGTATCATTGAGCACAAGCATTTTGAGTTCGGTACACAGGAGAAGACGGTCATTTCCAGAGAGTATTCTTCTGAGTGGAGCGTAGGAATGGAGCCATATTATCCAGTCAACAACGAGCAGAACAATACATTGTTTGAGAAATACCGCGAGTTGGCAGAGAAAGAGTCAACGGTGATCTTTGGCGGACGTCTTGGAAACTATAAGTATTACGATATGGATAAGGTTATTGAGGCGGCGCTTGAAATGTGCGAAAAGGAATTGGGATAATTTTATCTAATGTGTTGTAAACCCCACTGCTTTAGATATGGAAAAGCAGCAGGACATAGCAGTGCTAAAAGTCCGGATGCAGGTTTCCTTTCAGTCAAAAACAATGGAAGAATTTATACAGAAGATATAATAAAAATCTATTTCAGATCAATGATCAGATCAAATCTCTGGAGATTTCACTGTTCTTGTGAAATTTCCAGGGATCAATAACAAGTCGATGCCGTTTCGGGCAATGCTCCAAAGAGAGACAGAGGAATTCTATTTTGTTTCCGATAAAAGTAGAAAAACATATTTGTAAGGGAAATGTATTTTTTGTTGGAAGAAGAACAAGAATATGTTATAATACCGCTTATGATGTTTTGGAGGAAATACAGATGAAATTGAGATATAGATTAGCCGCGTTCCTGCTGGCAGCGGGACTTGTTTTTTCAAATACGGCAGTGTATGAGGTATGTGCAGCAGAGGTAGAAGGAGCAGCGGCAGCAGTTACAGATGAAGAGAAGGCAGTGTATGAGATGCCTGTGGAATCAAATGCGTTGAAGAACTGGCCAGAGGGACCGGGAATCTTTGCGGAGGCGGGAATCATCATGGATATGAACAGTGGAGCAATCCTCTATGCAAAGAATATTGATGAGAAGGAATTTCCGGCGAGTATTACGAAAATCATGACGGCGCTCGTAGCATTGGAAAACAGTGAGCTGACAGATAAGGTTCATTTTACCGAAGAGTCGGTGGCATTTCTTGAATATGGAGATGCAAGCATTGGTATGCAGCCGGGAGAAGAGATCACAATGGAGGATGCTTTATATGGGATGCTGTTGGCATCTGCAAATGAAGTTTCCTATGCGATTGCAGACACAGTGGGAAATGGGTATGATAATTTTATCCGTATGATGAACGAGAAGGCAGAGGAGCTGGGATGTACGAATACACATTTTACAAACCCACATGGACTTCACGATGAAGAGCATTATGTTTCTGCCAGAGATATGGCGCTCATTGCAGCGGCAACATTTCAGCATGAGGAATTCCGGAAGATCACGAACACATACGAACACCGGATTCCGCCTACAAACCTTGTTAATGAGGAACGAGTATTTCAGCAGTACCACCAGATGCTTTATGATGGAACAGATACTTTTTATGAGCCATGTGTTGGGGGAAAGACGGGATATACAGACCAGGCACTGTCTACTCTTGTTTCTTATTTGGACAACGGAGAATTTCAGCTTGTATCTGTGAATTTGAAAACACATGGGGTTCACGTCTATCCGGACACGAAAAATATGGCAGAATATGTTTTCAATAATTTTAAAAAGATTCCTTTAGAAGGAAAGGATCTTCCAAAAGGTGTGAAAGAGACAGAGGAAGATGCTTACATTGTTGTACCGAAGAACGTGGAATTTCAAGATGTAAAAGCGGAGATTGTCCCGGAAGATAAAAGCGGGAAATCAAAGAAGGGTACGTTGACTTACACTTACGATGGACAGACGGTCGGAGTCTCAGAAGTTGTTTTGAAAGATTCATATTTTCAGACAAACACAGCAGGAACGAAGACAGAAAAAAACGAGACAGATCAGAAGGAACAAAAGCCTCTTTTTACTGTTTCACCGAAAGTTAAGATGATTATTGGCATAGTTGTGTCAGTTATTATTGCAATGGGCTTGATTTTTTGTGCGCTTGTCTATAGAAAACGACAGCGGAGAAGGCAGCGAAGGCTGATGGAGCAGAAACGCCGCCGTCAGATAAAAGAAAAGCAGGTAAGACAGCAGCAGGTTCAGGCAAGAAGAAGACAGCAGTATCAAAAGCAGAAAGGTCATACGAATAAAAGAAGTGAGGATCATAGACTTCCGCGGAGATAGGAAAGAGCTGTGGGACAAAATGTAAAGGGAAATTGTGCAGAATAAGCCACAATTTCCCTTTGATATTTTTCGTATAAAGATTTACTGATCGAAGTTTTCCATACCAAGTTTTTTCTGCTTTTTATAATAGTAAATGATAAACAGTACGGCTGTAATTCCCCAGGAGATTGGATAACTCAATGTGATTGTTTCGATCGTAGGTGATTTTGGGACAAGCAGGAATACCCAAAGTGTACGGAATACGCAAACACCGCAGCATGTCATGATTGTCGGGATGATGACATCACCGATTCCACGCAATGCTCCGGAGTAGATTTCGATAAAGACAAACAGAGCATAAGCCGGTGCCATGTAGTTCAGGATCTGGATTCCGATGCGGATGACTTCCGGATCACTCGTAAACAGATGGAACAGATACTTTCCTGCAGTCATTAGAAATATACTCATTGCGATGGATGAAGCAAGTGTCATCCCAAGGCAGACACGCACACTTTTTCTTACGCGGTCATATTTCCCGGCGCCATAATTTTGTCCGACAAAAGTTGTGGCAGAAATACCAAAGGCGGAAATGACCATCCAGCAGAAGGCATCCATTTTTCCGAAAGAAGTCCATGCTGCTACGGTATCAGTTCCAAGGGCATTTAGAGCAGTCTGGATAATAATATTTGACAAGCTGTACATGGCTGCCTGAAGTCCTGCAGGAATTCCGATACGAAGGATCGAGGACAGAGAGCCTTCGAAGAATTGGACTTTTCTCAGATGTAGTTTGTAAATATCGGATGTCCGTATCAGGGCGAGAAGTACAAGGATGGCACTGACTGCCTGAGACAGTACTGTTGCAATGGCAGCACCGGCAATTCCCATATGGAACACGAGTACAAATAGAAGATCCAGTCCGATGTTCAAAAAGCAGCAGACGATCAGGTAGTACAGCGGTCGCTTGGAATCTCCGACAGAGCGGAGGATACTGGAGCCGATATTGTAGATGAATGTAAACAAAATTCCGAGGAAGAAAATCCGGAGATAAGTTACGGAATCTGCCATCATGCTTTCCGGAGTATTCATCATGCTAAGAAGCGCGGGTGCCAGGAAATAGCCAGCGCCCATGAGAAAAATACTGGATACGGTCGAGAAAGCAATCGCAGTGTGCAGTGCATGGGATAGTTCGGTTTCTTTTCTCGAACCATAGTGCTGGGCGATGATCACAGTTGCTCCTGATGAAACGCCGACAAAGAATCCGATGATCAGGTTGATGATCTGATTAGAAGAACCTCCTACAGCGGCGAGCGCCTCCTTTCCAACGAACCGTCCGACGATCATCGCGTCTGCAGTATTGTAAAGCTGCTGGAAGAATGTACCGAGAACAATAGGAAAAAAGAAAATCAAAAGCTGTCTCCAGATAATTCCTTCCGTAATTGCGTTTGTTGCCGCAGCTGAGGCTTTTTTCTGATTGTTCATAATGTTACCCCTCATAAAGTAAGATATTGTTTGTTTCCCATGTATCATACCATAGAGATGAAAAGGGGGAAATAGGAGATGAAAAAAATTTTGACTTGCACAGGAGAAAGCTTCATACTATAATCAGTTAGGATTTTGAGGAAAAAAGAAAAGAGGAACGAAGGAGGAAAAGGATGTTTGGAAAAGTAAAAGAATCAGAGCAACATTTGAATATAAACTGGAAGCATTTTTATCTCAGTGTGTTAGCGCTTGTCATTCCGATGGCGCTTCAGAATCTGATCAATGTAGGTGTGACGGCAGCCGATGTTGTGATGCTTGGGAAGGTTGGGGAGCATGCGCTTTCTGGTGCTTCTCTGGCAGGGCAGGTACAGTATATTATGACACTGTTTTTATTTGGGCTGACTTCCGGGGCGACCGTTTTGACTGCTCAGTATTGGGGGAAGAAGGATATCTGCACAATTGAGAAGATATTAGGACTTGGAATGCGTTCAGCCGTAATTGTAACAGCTGTATTTTTTGTGGCAGCCCAGTGTATTCCTCATACATTGATGAAGATTTTTACTTCAGATCCAGAGGTGATAGAACAAGGAGTGGTCTATCTTCGGATTGTCAGCTGGTCTTATATTTTTATGGGGATTACGCAGACCTATCTTTATATTATGAGAAGTGTAGAGCGGGTTGTTGTGGCGACAGTTGTATACTTATGCTCTCTGATCTGTAATGTAGGCATCAATGCGGTGCTGATCTTTGGATTGTTTGGAATGCCGGCGTTGGGAGTCAAAGGTGCCGCAATCGGTACACTGACTGCGAGATTGTTGGAGATGGCCTTAGTCTGTCTATACTCTCACTTTTGGAATAAGGATATTAAGTTTCATACGAAATACTTTCTTCATACAGAGAAAGTGCTTAACAGGGATTTCTTGAAATATGCATTTCCGGTTATTTTGAATGAAGTACTATGGGGGCTTGGAACTGCGGCAAACACAGCGGTGCTTGGGCATATGGGAAGTGCAGCGGTTGCGGCAAACTCTGTGGCGCAAGTGGCAAGACAGCTTGCAACAGTGGTTGCATTCGGTCTGGCAAGTGCGACGGCAATTTATCTTGGAAAGACAATCGGAGAGAAAAAATACGAACATGCAAAAGCCTATGCGCGCAGGTTCGTATGGCTCAGTGTACTGATGGGAGTGCTCGGTGGAATCTTGATCCTTGCGATTGCTCCGTTTATGGCGGAGGCGATGACATTGTCAGAGACTGCCAGAGGGTACATGCGGTTTATGTTTTTTGTTATGTCTTATTTTGTAGTAGGACAGGCATATAATACGACATTGATTGTTGGGACGTTCCGTTCCGGTGGTGACACACAGTTTGGATTGATACTGGATATGTCCACCATGTGGGGCTGTTCGATCTTGTTTGGAGCACTTGCTGCATTTGTATTTCACTGTAATGTGCCGGTGGTCTATATGATCCTGATGAGTGATGAGATCATTAAGATTCCGATCACGTGGTATCGTTATAAGAGTTACAAATGGCTGAAAAATGTGACGAGGGAAGAATTGTAAATTTTAAAGGATATTTTTGATAGAAAAAATTTAAAAGATATTTTTGACAGTTTTACAAAAAGGTGATGGAAAATGAAACCGGATTTAAGAGAAAATTAGAATCAATCGAATGATAACCGGTATTTCATTTGGCATCACCTTTTTTGTTATAGTTCTATAAGGAATTTTTTATAGAGATCTATTTCTGTTTCAATTTCTTTGTATATTGTTCCTGCTCTGTTTTTGGAATTTTCAGGGCATTCATTGCTTCTTCCATTGTAAAATTCATAGTTTCCATGAGAGATTGAATAGAAAACAGAATTCCTTCTTTCTTACCTTCTCTCAGTCCAATTTCTTCAATTCCTTTGCTCAAATTACACATAGTGGAAACCTCCTTTTCTAATTTCCGGGTCATTTTAATATGAAAATCATCTTGCAAAATTTGCTTTTTTTCTGCTGCCTCCCGGGTAGGGGAGAGCAGTACTTCTAATAATTTTAACACGCCGCTGTCAGCCTCCTGCTCAGAATCACTCAAGCAGATTATGATTGCAGAGAGAAGATCATAGTTTTGGGGAATCTCGTGTACATTGCCGACTATATTTTCCTCATGGATGGAGTAGCGGGTAATTGTATTTCTCCGGTTTTCCGGAGGATTCATGATTCATACCAGAATAATCTTATTGGCAAGAAGGCGCTTACAGGCAGCATCGTAAGAGGACTTCCTGCCTGCTGCCGAAATATTTTTAGCGAGTATATTTTCTGCTTGCATTGTGAGCCACCTTTCAAATATTCTTTTGGGATTCTGATTGCTGCAGCAAAGAATGTGATTGTGGGGAGTTAACTTCCGCAAGTTTTTAAGTTATTCTGATTCTACCATGAAAACGTCACACAATCCATAAATAGAGTATGAAAAAATGGTAAAGAAAAGTTGGGAAAAACATCACAAACAACTCTTGACGGCGGCGTGAAATGTTTCTATAATGGAATTTGTATAGGTAAAGACGTTGACGAAGACAGTAGAATATACCGGAAAATCAAAGCGAGCCGGGGATGGTGGAAGCCTGGTAGGAGTAAAGTATATTTGAATATCACTTCTGAGTTGCAGGGGCTGAACATTTTTTGGAAAAGTAAGTAAGCACTGACGGGATTCCGCCGTTATCGGGAGCGCATATGCTGGTATGTTGTAACAGGTGGTAAAACGAAAGATTATGCTTCCGTCCTTTTACAGGGCGGGAGTTTTTTTATTACATAGGAAAATCTTATGTTCCATTTTTAAGATTACTTTGCAACCGGGCCGGCAGGACCGCATTTATGAAATATAGAAAGTAAAGGAGAATCAGTATGTATCAGAAAGTATCTACGGACTTAAAATTTGTTGACCGTGAGAAGAAAACAGAAAAATTCTGGGAAGAGAATGATATCTTCCGGAAAAGTATGGAAAACCGAAAAGAAGGGGAGACATATACATTTTACGATGGACCTCCGACTGCCAATGGAAAACCGCACATCGGACATGTGCTGACTCGTGTCATCAAGGATATGATTCCAAGATACCGTACCATGAAAGGATATATGGTACCAAGAAAAGCCGGGTGGGATACACACGGACTTCCGGTGGAACTGGAAGTGGAAAAATTGCTTGGACTGGATGGAAAAGAGCAGATTGAGGAATATGGATTAGAGCCATTTATCAAACATTGTAAAGACAGTGTATGGAAATATAAAGGAATGTGGGAAGATTTCTCTGCGACAGTTGGATTCTGGGCAGACATGGATAACCCATATGTTACTTACGACAATAACTTTATTGAGTCTGAGTGGTGGGCATTAAAACAGATCTGGGAGAAAGGACTGTTATACAAAGGATATAAGATTGTACCTTACTGCCCTCGTTGTGGAACTCCGCTTTCCAGCCACGAAGTCGCACAGGGATACAAGGATGTCAAAGAGCGTTCCGCAATCGTAAGATTTAAAGTAAAGGGAGAAGATGCTTACTTCCTTGCATGGACAACAACGCCATGGACACTTCCTTCTAACGTTGCACTTTGTGTCAACCCGAATGAAACTTATGTAAAAGTAAAAAATGACGGTTACACATACTATATGGCACAGGCACTTGTGGATACCGTGCTGGAAGGTGATGTGGAAGTCGTAGAGACTTATGTCGGAAAAGATTTGGAAAATAAAGAGTATGAGCCGTTATTCCCGTTTGTAGAGTTAAATAAGCGGGCATACTATGTGACATGTGCTGATTATGTTACACTTACAGATGGTACTGGTGTCGTTCATATTGCACCTGCATTTGGTGAGGATGATGCGCAGGTTGGACGCAGATATGACCTTCCATTCCTTCAGTTAGTAGATGAAAAGGGTGAGATGACAGAGGAAACTCCATGGGCAGGAACATTCTGTAAGAAAGCAGATCCGATGGTATTAGAAGATCTGGAGAAGAGAGGACTTCTCTTTGCTGCTCCGAATTTTGAACACAGCTATCCACACTGCTGGAGATGTGATACTCCATTGATTTATTATGCGCGTGAGTCATGGTTCATCAAGATGACAGAAGTAAAAGAAGATCTGATCAGAAACAACAATACGATCAACTGGATTCCGGAAAGCATCGGAAAAGGACGTTTCGGAGACTGGCTTGAGAATGTACAGGACTGGGGAATCAGCCGTAACAGATACTGGGGAACTCCTCTTAATGTTTGGGAATGTGAATGTGGACATATGCATTCTATCGGAAGCATTGAAGAACTGAAATCAATGTCAGACAACTGTCCGGATGATATCGAACTGCACCGCCCATTTATCGATGCAGTGACGATCAAGTGTCCGCACTGTGGAAAAGAGATGCACCGTGTGCCGGAAGTTATCGACTGCTGGTTTGACAGTGGGGCAATGCCGTTTGCACAGCACCATTATCCATTTGAAAATAAAGATTTATTTGAACAGCAGTTCCCGGCAGACTTCATTTCCGAGGCGGTAGACCAGACAAGAGGATGGTTCTATTCGCTGCTTGCAATCTCGACACTTGTATTTAACAAAGCGCCATATAAGAATGTTATCGTGCTTGGACATGTGCAGGATGAAAAAGGACAGAAGATGAGTAAATCCAAAGGAAATGCAGTCGATCCGTTTGAAGCATTAGAGCAGTACGGAGCAGATGCGATCCGCTGGTATTTCTATATCAACAGTGCACCGTGGCTTCCAAACCGTTTCCATGGTAAGATCGTGACAGAAGGACAGCGTAAATTCATGGGAACACTTTGGAACACTTACGCATTCTTCGTATTATATGCGGAGATCGATCAGTTTGACGCGACAAAATATCAGCTGGAATACGAGAAACTTCCGGTTATGGATAAATGGCTGTTGTCCAAATTGAATACATTGATCAAGACTGTAGATACAAATCTGGAAAATTATCGGATTCCGGAAAGTGCAAGAGCACTGCAGGAATTTGTGGATGATATGAGTAACTGGTATGTCAGAAGAAGCCGTGAGCGTTTCTGGGCAAAAGGAATGCCGCAGGATAAGATCAACGCGTATATGACACTTTACACAGCACTTGTGACTGTGGCAAAAGTAGCTGCGCCAATGATTCCGTTTATGACAGAAGATATCTATCAGAATCTTGTCAGAAGCATCGACAAAGAAGCTCCGGAAAGTATCCACTTATGTGACTTCCCGGTTGCAGATGAAGCGTTGATTGACCGTGAGTTAGAAGAGAACATGGATGAAGTTCTGAAATTAGTTGTGATGGGACGTGCATGCAGAAACACTGCAAACATTAAGAACCGTCAGCCAATCGGAAAAATGTTTGTGAAGTCTTCTGTAACTTTACCAGAATTTTACCAGGAGATTGTAGAAGAAGAGTTAAATGTAAAAGAAATGGAATTTACAGATGATATTCGCGCGTTTACTTCATATACATTTAAACCGCAGTTGAAGACTGTTGGACCAAAATATGGTAAAATGTTAGGTGGAATCAAAGCTGCCCTTGAAAATCTGGATGGAAACAAGGCAATGGATGAGCTGAATGAGACAGGATCCCTGAAACTGGATGTGAATGGACAGGAAGTGACATTATTTAAAGAGGACTTGCTGATCGATATGGCACAGATGGAAGGATATGTTTCTGAGAGCGACAACGGTGTGACAGTTGTGTTGGATACAAACCTGACAGAAGAGCTTTTGGAAGAAGGATTTGTCAGAGAGATCATCAGTAAGATCCAGACAATGAGAAAAGAAGCAGACTTCGAAGTGACAGACAAGATCACAGTATATTACGAAGGAACAGAGAAGGCCAATGAAGTGTTCGCAAAATATCAGACAGAGATCATGGGCGAAGTGCTTGCGACAGAGATGAAGCAGGAGACTCCGGCAGGATATGTCAAAGAGTGGAACATCAATGGTGAAAAAGTAAATATGGGTGTACAGCGTTAATTTAAGAGAGAGTTACACAGATTAAAGAGACGGTACACGAGCATGATCCCCGCACGTCAGAAGGAGGTGCGGGGATAAAAGAGAGAGGAGAGAGAAAGTGTCGGATTTTAAGTTTGATAAAGAAGCGTTTAAAAAAGAAGTCAAGAACAATGTGAAGACTTTGTATAGAAGAACGATAGATGAGGCAACACCGCAGCAGACATTTCAGGCGGTGTCTTATGCTGTAAAAGAATATATTATTGACAACTGGCTTGCGACTCAGGAAGTATACGAAAAAGAATCACCAAAGACAGTGTATTATCTGTCGATGGAATTTTTGATGGGAAGGGCACTCGGAAATAACCTGATCAATTTAACTGCTTATCAGGATGTGAAAGAGGCTCTGGAAGAAATGGGAATCGATTTGAATGCAGTGGAAGATCAGGAGCCGGATGCGGCCCTTGGAAATGGTGGATTGGGACGTCTTGCAGCCTGCTTTCTGGACTCTCTTACTTCTCTTGGCTATCCTGCATATGGATGTGGGATCCGTTATCATTACGGAATGTTCAAACAAAAAATTAAAAATGGGTATCAGGTAGAGACACCGGATAATTGGTTGCAAAACGGGAACCCATTTGAAATTCGCAGGGACGAATATGCAAAGGAAGTCCGCTTCGGCGGTACGATCCGTATGCAGCACAATTACGAGACTGGAAGAGATGAATTTATCCAGGAGAATTTTGAGTCCGTGCTTGCAATTCCATACGACATGCCAATCGTCGGTTATGGAAATAATGTAGTAAATACACTGCGGATCTGGGATGCGAAAGCAATCACCTCTTTCCGTTTAGACTCTTTTGATCGTGGGGAATACCACAAAGCTGTGGAGCAGGAAAATCTTGCAAAAACAATTGTAGAGGTGCTTTATCCAAACGATAATCATTATGCGGGAAAAGAATTACGTTTGAAACAGCAGTATTTCTTCATCTCTGCAAGTCTTCAGGAAGCCATTGATAAATACAAACGCTCCAATGATGATATTCGCCGTCTGCATGAGAAAGTGATCTTCCAGATGAACGACACTCACCCGACTGTAGCGGTTGCAGAGTTGATGCGTCTTCTGATGGATGAGGAAGGATTAAGCTGGGATGATGCATGGAATGTTACAACAAAATGTTGTGCATACACAAACCATACGATCATGTCTGAGGCGCTTGAGAAATGGCCGATCGATCTGTTCTCCAGATTGCTTCCGCGAGTATATCAGATTGTAGAAGAGATCAACCGCCGTTTCGTAGAAAAAGTGCGCCAGATGTATCCGGGAAATGAAGAGAAAGTCAGAAAAATGGCAATTCTCTATGATGGACAGGTAAAAATGGCACACCTTGCAATTGTTGCAGGATTTTCTGTCAATGGTGTTGCAAAGCTTCATACAGAGATCTTAAAACACGAAGAGCTGAAAGATTTCTATGAGATGATGCCTGAGAAATTTAATAATAAAACAAACGGAATCACACAGAGACGATTCTTACTGCATGGAAACCCACTGCTTGCAGACTGGGTGACAGAACATATCGGAGATAAGTGGATCACAGATCTCTCCGAGATGGCAAAATTAAAACCGCTGGCAGATGATCCGAAAGCAAGAAAAGAATTTATGGAGATCAAATATCAAAATAAAATCCGTCTTGCAAAATATATCAAAGAGCATAACGGGATTGAAGTGGACCCAGAATCAATCTTTGATGTACAGGTTAAGAGACTTCATGAGTATAAACGTCAGCTGTTAAATATTCTTCATGTAATGTATCTGTACAATCAGATGAAAGAGCATCCGGAGATTACCTTCTATCCAAGAACTTTTATTTTTGGGGCAAAGGCGGCAGCCGGATATAAGCGTGCAAAACAGACGATCAAACTGATCAACTCTGTGGCGGATGTGATCAATAATGACAGAAGTATCAATGGAAAGATTAAAGTTGTCTTTATCGAAGATTACCGTGTCTCAAATGCGGAACTGATCTTTGCAGCTGCGGATGTCAGCGAGCAGATTTCTACCGCTTCGAAAGAAGCATCGGGAACCGGAAATATGAAATTTATGTTAAATGGTGCCCCGACACTTGGAACCATGGACGGTGCCAATGTAGAGATCGTGGATGAAGTTGGAATGGAAAATGCATTTATCTTTGGTCTCAGTTCAGACGAAGTCATTAATTACGAGAACAATGGCGGTTATCAGCCAATGGATATTTACAACAGTGACTGGGAGTTAAAAAGAGTTGTTGACCAGCTTGTGGACGGAACTTATGCAAATGGAGATCATGAACTGTACCGTGATCTGTACAACTCATTGTTAAATACAAAGAGCAGTGACAGAGCAGATACCTATTTTATCCTCAAAGACTTCCGTTCTTATGCAGAAGCCCAGAAGCGTGTGGAAGCGGCATACCGCGATCAGGACAGGTGGGCAAAGATGGCATTGTTAAACACAGCGTCCTGCGGAAAGTTTACGTCTGACAGAACGATCGAAGAGTACGTTGCAGATATATGGAAATTGAAAAAAGTGACAGTGAAGCCGGATCCAAGGCTGTAAAAATGGATTGGAAATCAGAATAGAGTAATTTTTTGGTGCTGCCGCTTTGGCGATTAATAAATCGTGAAGCGGCAGCTTCCTTTTTTCCATATTTCATAAAAGATGACGGTATAGTTTCCATAATCTCTCCATACATTGTAGAGGAGGGACGAAGAGATGCGAAGAAAAGCCAGAGAATTATTTTCACTGTTGGTCATTATATTTTTGTTGCCATATGTGGTGACACTTTTTATGAATGGCGCCCACATCAAAACAAGCAGCCGCGTAAAGGAAGACTATGTAAAGGTGCAGGTAGGGACGAGAGTCGAGGAAATTGTGTGGGAGAAATATCTCGCAGGAGTTCTTGCAAAAGAGATGGCAGCCGATTCGGAACTGGAAGCGCTGAAGGCGCAGGCGGTGATTCTTCGATCTGGTTTTTATGAGAAATTAGACCATGACAGAAAGACCATTTTCACCGATGATTTTTATAGTATGGAAGAGCTGGAGCAGGAGTGGGGGGAAGAGACAGAAACCTGCAAGGAGAATTTGAAAAGGGCAGTGCAGGAAACGGATCAAATGATTTTGCAGTATCAGGATCAATATGTAATGCTGCCATATCACAAACTGAGTGCAGGAAAGACGAGAAGCGGGCAGGAAGCATTTGGAAGCGAGTCGTATCCATATCTTCCGGCAAGAGATTGTCCAAAGGATCTGGAGGCGAAAGAACAGCTTCAGGAGTGTGTGCTGCCATATCATAAAGTAAAAGAAAAATGCCGCAAGTTTTTAACCGCAGTAGAAAATCCCGAAGAGACAAAAGAAGACAAAAAAGCAACATTTGATGATTTTGAAATACAGGGAACGGATGCGGCGGGATATGTGACAACTGTGCGGATTGGTCAGGCAACCTGCACCGGAGAAGAATTTCGGGAAGCATTGGAATTACCTTCCAGTCATTTTTCTTTTCAGGAGCAGAAAGGAAAACTGCAAATTACTTCCGGTGGAATCGGGCACGGAGTCGGTATGAGTCAGTATACAGCAAATCAGATGGCAAAAGAAGGAAAAGGATACGAAGAAATCCTTCAATATTTTTATGAAGGTGCGCAGTTAAAAGATGGCGGGGAAATATTTTTAAAATTGGAATAAGCACATCGCTTTCTGGCAAAAATAAAGTCAGAGGTGATGAAGATGAAGAAAAATGAAGAGCCATTCCAAATGAAGGGGAAAGGCATGGCAGCAGCAATCGCAATATGTTTTATCGCAGTTGTCGCACTGGTAGGGGCTTATACATTCAGCAGCTACAAACGTGAGATGAAAGAGCAGCTTGCCAAGGCCGAAGAAGAACAGAAAGAAAAAGAGCGAGAGGCAGAAGAAAAAGAACAGTCGGAAGCCGCCAACACAGATAGAATCGTACTTCCAGAGCAGGAAGAAGCAGCGCAAAATTCCGACGGAGAAGAACAACAGGAAGAAGGAGAAGCCACGGAACATGCGAAGGAAACTCCGGCACAGACGGATGCAGGGGCAGAGCAGACGGCAGCTGCGGGAACAGCAGCTTATTTCAGTGAGGAAGACACCCTTCTGTGGCCGGTAGACGGAAATGTGATTATGAATTACAGCATGGATCAGAGCATTTATTTTGCCACACTTGATCAGTATAAGTATAATCCAGCCGTAGTGATCAGTGGGCAAGTCGGTGCAGAAGTAAAAGCGGCAGCCGCAGGAACAGTCTCAGCGGTCGATACAAATGCGCAGACCGGAACAACCGTAAGTATTGATATGGGGAATGGTTATGCAGCCATTTACGGACAACTCAAAGAAGTACCGGTACAGCCAGGAGAGTATGTGACAGAAAACAGTGTGATCGGCTATGTGAGCGAACCGACAAAGTATTACAGTGTAGAAGGTCCAAACTTATATTTCCAGCTGTTAAAAGATGGACAGCCAGTCAACCCGATGGACCATATCGCATACGAATAGAAAACAGAAAAAGAAAAGATCCTGAAGAGAAAGTTTTGCAAAACTGCTTTGGGATCTTTTATGTGATAATATTGATAAAGGAAATGAAATTACGAAGGGGAGAAAAAAGCTATGAATTATACATACATTGTAAAATGCAGTGACGGAACCTTTTATACCGGCTGGACAAACGATCTTACCCGCCGCATGGAGGCACATAATCAGGGCAGGGGTGCGAAGTATACAAAGGCGAGACGACCGGTCACACTCATCTATTATGAGACATTTGAAACAAAAGAAGAAGCGATGAAAAGGGAATATGCGATAAAGCGGCTGAGCCGGAAGGAAAAAGAAGAACTGATCCGATGAGAGGGTTGGTTCTTTCTTATTTTCCAATGGAAAAAGACAAAAGATGCTGAAAGATGTCGGAGCTTTTCACAGAATGAACACATAACTGTCACAGAATCAACGAGTTTCTTTTATAGAATAAAAAAATCAGAGCGTGTTTTTGGCAGCAGTGTAAAAAGTATTCCGTAATGGATGCGGAAATCATTCAGGAAAGTCGAAAGCATGATCCAGAGAAACACATTTTGTCGGGAGGGTAAAAAGTTGATAGAAGTTAAAAATCTGGTAAAACGCTATGGCAGTCATCTGGCGGTAGACCATCTCAACTTTACAGTGGAGAGTGGTCAGATCTATGGATTTCTCGGACCAAATGGTGCAGGAAAATCTACAACCATGAATATTATGACGGGATATCTAGGCGCCACGGAAGGAGAAGTGCTCATCAACGGGCATAACATTCTTGAGGAGCCAGAAGTAGCAAAGAAAAGCATCGGGTATCTCCCTGAGATTCCGCCGCTGTATCTGGATATGACTGTAAAAGAATATCTTGACTTTGCAGCAGAATTGAAAAAGGTAAAGAAAAAAGATAGAAAATCAGAAGTGGATCACGTCTTGAAGCTTGTTAAGCTGGAGGAGGTAGAAGGACGTCTGATTAAAAATCTGTCAAAAGGATACAAGCAGAGAGTCGGGCTTGCACAGGCAGTTCTTGGCTTCCCGGAAGTGATCATCTTAGACGAACCTACGGTCGGACTGGATCCGAAACAGATTATCGAGATACGGGAACTGATCAAGGAACTTTCCAAAAATCATACGATCATTCTGAGTTCTCATATTCTGGCGGAAGTACAGGCGGTCTGTGATTATGTCATGATCATTGCGCATGGAAAGCTGGTAGCAAGTGACACTCCTGAGAATCTGGAGCGGCTTTTAAATGGTTCTGAAACGATTGAACTGACAGCCAAAGCAGAAGAGACAAGAGTAAGAGAGATTCTTAGCAAAATAGAGGAGATTGAAACGGTAGACTATAAGGAACAACAAGATGGAACGACGGATATTTTTATCAAGACCGTAGATCAGAAGGATATTAGGGAGAAACTCTTCCACACATTTGCAGAGGAACATTGTGCACTACTGAAGTTGAATCTGTCAAGAATCACATTGGAAGATGTCTTCTTAAAACTGACGCAGGATGAGATAAAAGATTCCGAGCAGACTGTTTCGGCAGATGAGGAAGGAGGAGATGAAGATGAAGGCGATTTATAAGAGAGAATTAAAATCCTATTTCGATTCTATGATAGGGTATGTATTTATAGCGTTTCTTGTAGCGATCACCGGAATTTATTTCATGGTGTATAATCTGAATATGGGATATCCATATTTTTCTTATGCGCTAAACTCTATACTTTTTATTATGCTAGTGGCAGTCCCGGTACTTACGATGAAATGTTTTGCGGAGGAGAAGAAAAGCAGAACAGATCAACTTCTTTTGACAGCTCCGGTAAGTCTTAGTCAGATCGTGCTTGGAAAATATTTTGCAATGGTTACAGTTTTTGCGGTTCCATGTGCAATCTATGCGGTATTTCCACTGATCATCGAAAGCCAGGGAGAAGCACATATCGGCATTGATTACATGGCAATTCTGGCATTTTTCCTTCTTGGATGTGTCTATATTGCAATTGGAATGTTTTTATCTGCGCTGACAGAGAGCCAGATCATTGCTGCAATCAGCACATTTGGGGTACTTCTCGTTCTGTATTTGTGGGAAGGACTTGTTGACTTCCTGCCGACGTCGGCGATGGGAGGTTTGATGGGGATTCTCGCGATTCTGACAGTTCTGGTCATCGGTATTTATCAGATGACGAAAAACTGGGTGATTGCAGCAGGCGTGGAAGTGTTAGGCGCTGCCGCAGCAATTGGAACATATTTTGCAAAATCCAGTCTGTTTGATAACCTGCTTCCAGATCTGTTTGGAAAATTTATTCTGACAGAGCCATTTACAAACATTGCATTTACTCATATTGTTGACATCAGCGGAATGATACTATATTTTTCTTTGATTTTCCTATGTGTCTTTCTGACCGTGCAGACAATTCAGAAAAGGCGTTGGAGTTAGGAGGGCAGTATTGTGGAAAAATTGAAAAAACTATTTGGAACGATTCATACGAAACAAGGTGCGTACAGTCTGGGGCTGACAGCGGTTGCGGTTGCCGTGGTGATCGTGATCAATCTCGTTGCAGGAAGACTCCCGGAGTCTGTGAGAAATATTGACATCAGTGATAATCAAATCTATGAAATCACAGATACATCGAAAAAGATGCTGAAAAAACTGGATAAAAAAGTAGAAATAAAAGTATTGGCGGAGAAATCTTCGACAGATGAAAGAATCAAAACATTTTTAAGTAAATATGCCGCATTGTCGGGAAAAATTTCTGTTGAGTGGATCGATCCGGTGCTTCATCCTGCGGCACTGACTGAGTATGATACATCTTCAAATACAATCGTGGTATCCTGTCCGGATACAGAAAAGACAACAACGATTTCATTTACAGACATCATCGTCTATGATCAGTCTTCTTACTATATGACTGGTCAGATGCAGGAGTCACAATTTGATGCGGAGGGACAGCTCACAAGCGCAGTTAATTATGTGACAAGTGAAGAGACAAAGAAAATTTACCGGACGAGTGGACATGGAGAAAGTACAGTATCTACCAGCCTGTCAGAGCTGTTTGAGAAGGCAAATTTATCGATGGAAGAGCTAAATCTGCTGATGAATAGTGAGATTCCGGAAGACTGTGATCTTTTGTTTATGTATGCACCGACCACGGATATTACAGAAGATGAAAAAAATACACTTTCTGAGTATTTGAAAAACGGTGGAAAAATGATGTTGATCTCTGGTGCAGAAGATCAGGAGACACCAAATCTTGATACATTTATGGAAGAATACGGACTTCAGATGGCAGATGGGTATATTGCAGATACGGACCGTGCGTACCAGGGAAATCCATATTCATTCTTCCCGGAAATCAATGCTTCTGGAGAACTTGGGGAAGGAATGTCAAGCAATATGGTGCTGCTTTTGAATGCACGTGGAATGGTTGAGACAGATCCGGCAAGAGATACGATCAGTGTTACTCCATTTATGACAACTTCTGAGAATGGATTTGCGGTAACAGAGGATAAACAGGAGCAGGGAGAATATATTCTTGGTGCAGTGGCGACAGAGGATGAGGGAAGACTGACGGTGATCTCAGCGCCGATGATGATCGATAGCCAGCTGACAGATGCTTTTACAACGGTAGAAAACCTCAAATTGTTTATGAATGCAGTGACAAGTAATTTTGATGATGTAGAAAATACAGCGGTTGAGCCAAAGAGTCTTGCAGTGACCTATAATACCGTACAGTATGCCGGAGGATTCAGCCTGCTGATGATCTTTGGAGTGCCGGCGATCATTCTGATCTCTGGACTTGCAAGATGGATGAAACGAAGAAAGGCATAGCAGGAGGGCGTATATGAAGAAACATAGATCACTATTGATTTTGACTGGCGCCCTGGCAGTGCTTGTCATTGTTTATCTGGGACTTGGAAGTTACAATCGAAAACAGGAACAGAAGGAAGCAGAGACCGCTGAGGCGAATACCGTTACCGTGACAGATATTTCGGATCTCCAGGAGATTTCTTATCAGTATGAGGGAAATGATTTTGCATTTGCAAAGAATGAAGATGTGTGGTATTACACAAAAGACAAGGAGTTTCCAGTTGCACAAAGCTATATTGATGCGATGGCAACAGCCTTTGGAAATCTTACAGCAGTGAGGGAACTAAAAGAGACAGATCAGCTTTCCGATTACGGTCTGGAAAACCCGAAATACACAATCCATTTGAAAGATAGTGAAGGGACAGAGACTACACTTTACTTTGGAAATGCAGTGGAGGAAAATTATTATATGACTCTGAATGATAAAGAAAAAGTGTACACCGTCTCTGGGACGAGTTTGGACACAATTTCTTATGAATGGAATGACTTCCTTCAGAAAGAAACACTGCCAAGTATTGGAAGTGCAAACTTGAAGCAAGTGACGATCACAGAAAATGGCAATCAGACCGTATACGATTCCAAAGAGGAGAGCCAGAAAGAAGATTTGGCAGCGATTGCCGGAGGATTCGGAGCAGCATCATTTGGAACTTGTGTGGAATATGCGGTGAAAGATGAAAAATTGGCATCGTATGGATTAGAGGAAAATGAAAAGATCAAAATCGAGGCAGTGTATGAAGACGATGATAAGAAAGAGCAGACACTTACATTGAATATTGGTAAGTTGGATGAGAGCGGGTCATATTATTATGTGCAGCTAGATGGATCTAAGATGGTTTACCAGATGGGAAAAGAAGTCGTAGAGAATATGCTGAACAAAGGAGAATAAAAGATGAAAAGAAGACTGAAAGCTTGGAAGAAAGTTTCCGGTCTTCTTTTTTATGGATTATCTTAATAGGAACACATACATCACGATAAAGTGGCAGACACTTCCGCCCATCACAAATAGATGAAAGATCTCATGACTTCCGAAGTTCCTATGCTTGGTGTTGAAGATTGGAAGTTTCAGTGCGTAAATAATTCCTCCGATGGTATAGACGATTCCGCCGGCTAAAAGCCATCCAAATCCACCTGGGGACATTGTGTCAAGAAGTTTTGTGAATGCCAAAACGCAGGTCCATCCCATTCCGATATACAGAACCGAGGAGAACCATTTCGGACAGTTTACCCAAAACGCTTTCACAAGGATTCCGAGAATTGCAATGCCCCACACGATTGTAAGCATGGTATAGCCGACAGGTCCTTTTAAGGTGATCAGGCAGATGGGTGTGTAGCTTCCTGCAATCAGCACAGAGATCATCATATGGTCAAATTTTTTCAGACGCTTATTCACTTTCTCGGAAATATCAAGGGAGTGATATAAGGTGCTTGCGGTGTATAATAAGATCATACTTCCAATGAAGATTGCGAGGGAAATCACATAGATGGGATCTCCTTTGTGAGCTGCTTTTATCAACAATGGTGTTGCGGAAAAGATAGCCATCAGCATTGCGATAAAATGAGTAATCGCGCTTCCGGGATCTTTTAAATGTCTTTGTTTCATAAGAATGCCTCCTGATCAATGATGAATAAAACGATAAGTAGTTTTAAATACTACATTAAGTATATGTTGATATTACTACTTCTATTACAAAAATGCAAGAGGAAAAGAAAAAGATAGACAAAATTCAGAGCATCTGTTATGATGGAAGACGTGTACTTTATGAGTGGGGTTGCTGCAAAGTTCATTTTGCACCAGCCTCATTTTTATGGACAGAAATAGCATGTAGGAAATATTAGTCATAAATTACTTTTCAATAAAGTATGAATGACAGGATAGATAAATACAGAAAGAACGGAAAGGAAACAAATAATGGAAACATTAAGATTTGAAGAGCTTGGAATCTGCCCGGAGATTCAAAAAGCAGTAAAACATATGGGATTTGAGGAGGCTTCTCCGATTCAGAGTAAAGCCATCCCGGTTATGATGACAGGAAAAGATATCATCGGACAGGCACAGACAGGAACAGGAAAGACAGCCGCATTTGGAATTCCGATGCTGGAAAAAATTGATCCGAAGAACAAGAAATTACAGGGAATCGTTCTCTGCCCGACAAGAGAACTTGCAATTCAGGTGGCGGAGGAAATCCGGAATCTGGCAAAGTATATGCATGGAATCAAAGTACTTCCAATTTATGGAGGGCAGGAAATTGTAAAACAGATTCGTTCCTTGAAGAGTGGAACACAGCTGATCATCGGAACACCGGGACGTGTGATGGACCACATGAGAAGAAAGACAATTAAAATGGAGCAGGTGCATACGGTTATCTTAGATGAGGCGGATGAGATGCTGAATATGGGATTCCGTGAGGATATCGAGACGATTCTGGAAGGAGTTCCAGAGGAGCGGCAGACCGTATTATTTTCCGCAACGATGCCGAAGGCAATTATGGAGATTACGAAGAAATTCCAGAAGAATGCGGAAGTGATCAAAGTGACGAAAAAGGAACTGACTGTGCCGAATATTGAACAGTTCTACTATGAGGTAAAACCGAAGAATAAGGAAGAAGTGCTGACACGTCTGCTTGACATTTATACACCGAAACTTTCTGTGATCTTCTGTAATACGAAGAAGCAGGTAGATCTGCTTGTAACTGCACTTTTAGGGCGCGGATACTTTGCAGCAGGACTTCACGGAGATATGAAGCAGGCACAGAGAGACCGTGTAATGCAGGGATTTAGAAGTGGAAAGACAGATATCCTTGTAGCGACAGATGTGGCTGCAAGAGGAATTGATGTCGATGAAGTGGAGGCAGTATTTAACTATGATCTGCCACAGGATGAAGAGTATTATGTACACCGGATCGGAAGAACCGGACGAGCAGGAAGAGTTGGACGTTCTTTTTCTTTTGTCTCCGGGAAAGAAGTATATAAATTGAAAGAAATCCAGCGTTACTGCAAGACAAAGATTTGCGCGCAGAAAGTACCATCATTGAACGATGTCGCAAATACAAAGATTGACAATGTATTGGAAGAGATTGAGAAGATGATCGAAAAAGAAGATCTGACCATGATGATCAATGCAATCGAGGAGAAAGTCAATGATTCTGACTATACAGCAATGGATATGGCGGCCGCATTTTTAAAATTGTACACCGGAATGAAAGATGAAAATGAATCGGAAGATGAATTTGACTTCGGAGATACCGGAGCGGAAGAGCCGGGAATGGTCCGACTGTTCATCAATATTGGGAAGAAGCAGAAAGCAAGACCGGGAGACATTCTCGGAGCGCTTGCAGGAGAAAGTGGAATGCCTGGAAAACTGATCGGAACGATCGATATGTTTGATAAATATACATTTGTAGAAGTGCCGAGAGAGTATGCAAGAGATGTTCTTCACGCAATGCAGAATGTGAAGATTAAAGGAAAATCCATTGCGATCGAGCCGGCAAATCAAAAGTAAAAAATAAGAACAAAAAGTAATAGGAAAAAATTAAGAAGAATGCGGAAATCTAATGATTCAGAATTAATGAATTCATATCCCGGTAATCTTTCGGGGAGATTCCGTATTCTTTTTTAAATGCCCGGTAAAAACTGGAGTAATCCCGAAATCCGAACAGCTGGTAGATTTCAGTAATGCTCATATTTCCAAGAATTGCCTCCCGGCACTGGTCTAACCGTTTTTTGGTGATGTACTGGTGCACGGAGATTCCGATACTGTCTTTAAAGATATGGGCGATATGATACTTACTCACATAAAATTCTCTCGCAAGGCGATCCAGCGACAGGTCTTCATTGAGATGCTCTTCAATATACTGCGAGATGTTCTGGTACAGGGCAAGTCCTTCGTGTTGTCTTGCAGGATGCAGACGTTCGTAGATCATTCGGTTCAGATGAAGGATCAAATCGTTGACGGAGAGCGGAATCTGGGCTTCTTTTCCGAATTTATCCGACTGCATTTCCTCAATGAGGCGAAGTGCTTTGGACTGCACTGCATTGAAGGATACCCGGTCATTGTGGTACAGATAAGTGTGTGTTGCCTGCACATGGTGCATAAGATATACATAATCCGGCGAAATCTGGGCAAGATAATTACAATATTCCTGACTGATCCAGAAGATAAATCTCCGGTAAGGAACTTTAGAACTGTGGATGATCGAGTGGTGGTAAATGTGCGGGGGAATCAGCATAATGTCACCAAATTGAACTGGATAAATATCAGAACCAATCTGGATACTGACATCACCTTCCAGAAAAAAATAGAATTCATAGTAATTGTGAGCATGATTTTCTACTTTTAAGAGAGTTGTGTCACTGTAATAGTAAATCTCAAAATCTTTTGATACCATATGCTGGCGTGTAAGAAACTGTGTGCGGAGTTCTTTCTTCATAGGGCGTCCTTTCTGCTTTTTGGTGAGATTTTTTGGTTTTATTTTGCTATAATACTATAAAACAACAAGAAATGCAATGTATACAACAAATACGCCAATGGTGCTTTTTGTTGTTTTTTTGTAAGATGAAGAGAAGAAACGCAAATAAAAGAGGTAATGAAAGGAAACAAGAAAATCATGGAAATGACATTAAGATGGTATGGTTCAAAATTTGATACAGTAACATTACAGCAGATCCGCCAGATTCCGGGTGTGACAGGAGTTATCACAACATTATATGACACAACACCGGGAGAAGTGTGGAGCAGAGAGAGAATCCGCGAGATGAAGGCAGAAGTAGAAGCAGCAGGTCTTCATGTAGCAGGTATTGAAAGTGTCAACGTACACGATGCAATCAAGACAGGTGCGGCAGACAGAGATAAATACATCGATAATTACATTGAGACACTGGAAAATCTCGGACAGGAAGATATTCATCTTGTATGTTATAACTTCATGCCGGTATTTGACTGGACAAGAACAGAGCTTGCAAGAATGAGACCAGATGGATCTACAGTACTTGCATATACACAGGAAGCAGTAGATGCAATCAATCCGGAAAACATGTTTGAGTCAATTGCCGGGGATATGAACGGAACAGTGATGCCGGGATGGGAACCGGAACGTATGGAGAAAGTAAAAGAACTGTTTGAGATGTACAAAGATATTGATGATGAAAAATTATTTGAAAATCTCAAATATTTCCTGGAGAGAATTATGCCGGTATGTGACAAATACGACATTAACATGGCAATTCATCCGGACGATCCTGCATGGAGCGTATTTGGACTTCCTAGAATTATCATCAATAAGACAAATATCTTAAGATTGATGAGTATGGTAGACAACCCGCACAATGGTGTGACATTCTGCTCAGGATCTTATGGAACAAACTTAAAAAATGATCTTCCGGATATGATCCGCTCTCTGAAAGGAAGAATCCATTTTGCACATGTGCGTAACTTAAAATTCAACTCTCCGACAGATTTTGAGGAGGCTGCACACCTTTCTTCTGACGGAACATTTGATATGTATGAAATTATGAAAGCACTCTATGAAATCGGATTTACAGGACCGATCAGACCAGATCACGGTCGTATGATCTGGGGAGAAGTGGCAATGCCTGGATACGGACTGTATGACAGAGCACTTGGAGCAACTTACTTAAACGGACTTTGGGAAGCAATTGAGAAAGGGGCAAAATAGGATGCAGTTAAGCAAAGCTGGATTGGCAGATAGAAAACAGTGGGAGGAAAAAGGATACCGACTTCCGCAGTTTGACCGTGAGCAAATGGTGGCTGCCACAAAAGAAGCACCATATTGGGTACACTTTGGAGCAGGGAATCTTTTCCGTGCATTTCAGGCAAATGTGGCACAGAATCTCTTAAATGAAGGAGTGCTTGACAGAGGAATTGTTGTGGCGGAAGGATATGATTATGAAATCGTAGAAAAAATGAACCGCCCACACGATGATTACAGCATTCTTGTGACATTAAAAGCAGACGGCAGTGTAGAGAAAACTGTAGTAGGAAGTGTTGCAGAATCTCTTGCACTGGATTCTGAGAATGAGACAGATTTTGGAAGACTCAAAGAGATCTTCACGACAGATTCTCTTCAGATGGCAAGTTTTACAATTACAGAGAAGGGATACAGCCTTGTAAATGGAAAAGGGGAAACACTTGCAGATGTCGCAGAGGATTTTGTGGCAGGACCTGAGAAGGCAAGAAGTTATATCGGAAAAGTATCTGCACTTTTATATGCAAGATACCAGGCAGGAGAAAAGCCAGTGGCAATGGTAAGTATGGACAACTGTTCCCACAACGGAACGAAGTTATACGATGCAGTCCACACATTTGCAGAGACATGGGTAAAAAATGGAGTTGCTGAGGCTGGATTTGTAGCTTACATCGAAAATCCTGACAAAGTTTCTTTCCCGTGGACTATGATTGATAAGATTACTCCTCGTCCGGACAGTTCTGTGGAAGAAATCTTAAAAAATGATGGGGTGGAAGAACTCGAGCCGGTGATCACTTCAAAGAATTCTTATGTGGCGCCGTTTGTCAATGCAGAAGAGTGTGAGTACCTTGTCATTGAAGACAGATTCCCGAACGGAAGACCGGAACTGGAAAAAGGCGGACTGATGTTTACAACACGCGAGACTGTAGACAAGGTAGAAAAGATGAAAGTCTGCACTTGCTTAAATCCGCTTCACACAACACTGGCAGTGTTTGGATGTCTGCTCGGATATGACTTGATTTCTAAAGAAATGAAAGATGAAGTATTAAAGAAACTTGTAGAGGGAATCGGATATGTGGAAGGACTTCCGGTTGTAGTAAATCCGGGGATCCTTGACCCGAAAGAATTTATTGATACGGTTTTAAATGTGCGTATTCCAAATCCGTTTATGCCGGATACTCCACAGAGAATCGCAACAGATACTTCTCAGAAGCTTGCGATCCGTTTCGGTGAGACGATCAAAGCATATGAGGCAGGTGAGAGCTTAAATACAGCAGATCTGAAACTGATTCCACTTGTATTTGCAGGATGGCTCCGTTATCTGATGGGTGTGGATGACAATGGAAAAACATTTGACTTAAGCCCAGATCCGCTTCTTGAGACAGTTTGTCCATACGTAGCAGGATTTAAACTCGGAGAAGAGACGGATGTGGAAGCTTCCGTAAGACCGATCTTAGAAAACAAAGCAATTTTTGGCGTGAACTTGTACGAAGTAAACATGGCAGAAACTGTATGTGGTTACTTGAAAGAAATGCTTGCAGGAACCGGTGCAGTGAGAAACACATTGGAAAAATATGTAAGATAAAAGAAAGAGGACTTGGAAGGGGCTTACCCTTTCAAGTCCTTTGTTAAGAGGTAAGGAATACGATTGTAAATATTTTTTAAATGTGGTAGTGTATAAAAGAAGATAGAACAGATTCAGGAGGATAAAAGAATGAAAGATCAGAATTGTGCATACTGCGTAGAAGGCGAATTATTAGATGCATTTGGAATTAAGATTTGTGAATTGGAAAGCTCAAAAGTTTACTTATTTAAAGAACAGAGCCACTTAGGACGTGTGATCGTTGCTCATAAGAAACATGTAAGTGAACTGGTAGAATTATCTCAGGAAGAACTTCATTTATATTTTGATGAAGTGGCTAAAGTTGCCAATGTGCTTCACAAATTATTTCAGCCGGAGAAAGTGAACTATGGAGCATATGGAGATACTGGACATCATCTGCACTTCCATCTGGTTCCGAAATATAAAGATGGATATGAGTGGGGCGGTGTATTCGCAATGAATCCGGGAGAAAAGTATCTCACAGAACAAGAATACGCAGAATTAGTAGAAAAGATTAAGAACGAATTATAAAATAGTGGTATCAACTTACAGAAGATCTGCAAATGATATGCTCCCTTCGAGGAAGACAAGTGTAATAATAAATACTTATTCCTTGGGAGGGAGCATATTTTATTTAGTTTTTTGGTTGGGATACAAGAAGTCCACTGCGAAGTAGTATTGGTCTGACCGCGTTGTAGATAAATACTACAAGGATGACAGATACAACAGCATTGACAAATGTAGTTGCTGCGCTCCACTTTGCAAGAACTTCTGCCATTTTCTGAGGCTGTCCGAGGATATATTGCTTATAAAAATATCCAACGATCGGATCGGCGATGACATTGAAGCTAAGACCGGCAATCGAGGCGATCAGACTCCACTTAAAGACGTATTTCTTGTCAGTGCTGTCGTTGATCTTTGCAATATGGTGAGCTACAAGACCAACGATAAGCCCAATACATAATTTCAGGAAAAAGGTCTTTGGTGCACCAGTGATATAGATTGGATCCATTAAATCGGCAATGGTCATACCAATCGCGCCAGCCAGCCCGCCATACCAGCCTCCGAGTAACAGTGCACCAAGCACACAGAATGCATTTCCGATGTGAAGGGATGTTGCATCACCGCCAGGCATTGGAATCTTAATCTGTAAAAAAGTAAATGATACGAAGCAGAGAGCCGCCAGTAATGCGGTTTGTGCTAATTTCATAACAGTTTGATTTTTTGTTTTCATATGTCTCATCCTCTCATGTATTTGCCATATTCGATATCGATATGGCGTTTTTATTTCTTTGTAAATCTATCCTAGCACAAGAGTGGTCATGTAAAAATAGCCAGTTTTGCAAAAAACGACCAGTCCAGATGAAAACAAAAGAAAAAGACCAGAAACTTTCTGGCCTCTTTCTATATTATATAAGATAGGGATGATTATGCGAAGTATCTCTTTAATAATCCTTCGAATGCTTTTCCGTGACGAGCTTCGTCTCTTGCCATTTCATGAACTGTATCATGAATTGCATCAAGGTTAGCAGCTTTTGCACGTTTTGCAAGATCAAATTTTCCGGCAGTAGCTCCGTTTTCAGCTTCTACTCTCATTTCAAGGTTTTTCTTTGTGCTGTCTGTAACAACTTCACCTAATAATTCAGCGAATTTAGCAGCGTGTTCTGCTTCTTCCCATGCAGCTTTTTCCCAGTATAAACCAATCTCTGGGTATCCTTCTCTGTGAGCTACTCTTGACATAGCAAGGTACATACCAACTTCTGAACATTCTCCTTCAAAGTTTGCTCTTAAATCTGCAAGAATGTCTTCGCTTACACCCTGAGCAACACCTACAACGTGCTCAGCAGCCCATTCTCTTTCTCCTGTCATTTCTTTGAATTTATCAGCTCCTACGTGGCACTGTGGACATTCAGCTGGTGCAGCTTCTCCTTCATAAACATATCCGCATACTGTACATACAAATTTTTTCATAGTTAAGATCTCCTTTTCTTTTACTTTTTATTTTTCAATATCAGTAATAGTTACTGATATTAATTTAGCATAATTAGTTTCTTTTGTCAATGGATATTTGAAAAATTCTTTTGCTAAGACTTTAAAATACAATCTTCACATTTTCCATAAAACATTGTCGTATGAGACTCAATCTGCCCGGCAAAGTTTTTACCGGCAATCTCATTGATATGATCAATGCTTTCCATATCCAGATCCATTACTTTTCCACAACAAGTACATATAAAATGATAGTGTGGAGTCGTTTTACCATCAAATCTGTCACCACCGGAAGGGGTGGGAATCTTCAGAGCATCTCCGGTCTCTGCAAGTAAGTTCAGATTTCTATATACTGTCCCAAGACTGATGTTAGGGAATTCTTCCCGCACATGCATATAGACGGTGTCAGCGGTGGGATGTTCTTCTGTGTGTAACAGATAATTTTTGATGGATTCTCGTTGTCTACTATATTTTAGTGTTGCCAATGGGAATCCCCCTTTCAATAATAGTAATAGTTATTATGATTATAATATAAATTATTCAAAGGGGATTTGTCAAGTAAAAATTTTAGGTAAGCAAAGATATATTATCTAATTTTAATTATAAAAATAATAAAACTCACTTACTCTTGAAGTATAACACGATAAAATGTCTGACACAATATGTTTGGAAGGAATCATAAAAATTTTATATTTAGAATTTTGAAAGGGAGATTTAACAAGTTGTCAACAAAAGCATGATTTCAGGGAAAGCGGGAATACTAAAAAGCGAAAAGAGGAGGAAACTATGAGGGATAGAAGTAGAAAGAAAATAATGGCAGGTCTGATTGCAGTAGAGATTTTGTCGCAAAGTATTCCCTGTATATCTATGGCGGCAGAACACTTACCAAGTGCGGGGGCTGGATTGTTAAAGGAGCAGTATTATGAGAAAGAGTTAAAAAAAACAGAGAAAACTGCCATACAGATTGCTGAAGTTACAGCAGATTGTCTCAACGTGCGGCAAGGTCAGGGGACAGACACACAGATTATCGGACAGTTGGAACAAGGTGCCAAAAAGAAAATAGAAGAGAAGCCTCAAAATGGATGGATTCCAATCGAATATTATGGGGGAAGAGCATATATATCCGATGATTATGTTACGATAAAAGAAAAATATGATACTGTAGAATCAGAAGAAAAGAAAGGGACAGTAGAAGAAAGAGGAAAAAGGGTAGTCGCCTATGCAAAGCAGTTTCTTGGGAATCCATATGTCTGGGGAGGCACAAGTCTGACCGAGGGAGCAGATTGTTCGGGGTTTGTTCAGTCCGTGTATAGAAAATTCGGAGTGAAACTTCCGCGGACAACGTGGGATATGGAAAATGCGGGAATAGAAGTTACTTATGATGAAATTCTTCCGGGAGATTTAATTTTATATGAGGGACATGTTGGTATTTATATAGAAGAGAATCAGATTATTAATGCAATTGATGAGGAGAACGGGATTGGGATTAGTCCGGCATTTTTCACAGATATTATTACAATACGAAGAGTGCTGGAATAAGAAAAATGATGATGAAATGAGGAAAAATGGGTGCAGTATGTGTGAAGCGACTCATCATACTGTGCCCTATTTTCCTATGCAAAACTTTAAATTGTATAGACATAGGAAAATAGTGGAAAAATAATCATATGCAAAGTGCACAAAGTTGTCGAGGACAAGAGAATTATGAAAAATACTATCAAAATACTGTCCACAAGTTTTCCACACAGGAAACTGGCTAAAATGGTTAAAAATAAAAGTTTTACACCAAGTTATCCACATTATCCACATGAATGAATGTGAATTGTGTGGATTATTATTGTTAAGAAAAGAACGAATGTTTTGGTCAGTTATAATAAAAATCTTCATTTGTCGAAAAAAAATAAAAAACTTGTTGACTTTTGAAAATTCTAAAATTGTATTAAAATGTATAAACAATTAAGTAAGAGTTGATAATTTCAAGGAGTAGTATTATAATCGAAGAGAGAGTATGACATATTTGAAAAAAGGAAGGATAAACGTTCAAATATGTTTCGCGATTAGAGAAATAAAGGAGGAAATAAATATGGCAGCGAAAGTGACAAAAGATATGACAATCGGTGAACTGATCAGAACAAATCCAGAAGTAGCACCAATCCTTATGGAAGTAGGAATGCACTGTCTTGGATGTCCTGCTTCACAGGCTGAAACTCTTGCAGAGGCAGCTATGGTACATGGACTGGATGCAGATCTGTTAGAAGAAAAGATTAATGCTTTCTTAGCAGCAAACAACTAATCAAAGATTTTGCAAATAGAAAAAGCGTCTTGAGCAAGCAGACAGTATACTTGAGAAAGTCTGGCTCAGGACGCTTTTTATTTTTTATCCAATCTGCGGCCGATGATCAACGATGCCATTCCATGATGAAAGGGGATGAGATATCACCTTAAATCTCTGCAAGATGTCTGACTGCATCTGCAGAAATAACAGTCTGACAGTGCTCTTCCAAGTAAGCAAGAACAGCACCGGAGGCTTTTTCAAAAGAACCGTATTCGGATAACATATTACAGATTTTACTAAACTCACTGTTGGTGTGAGCAGATTGTGCTAAGGCTAAAATGAAAATACCGTTTGTTTCATTTTTGTAGAGTGTATTCGCTCCGTGGTACATTGGGTGCAGCAATCTGGCTGCATGGATCACACTGTCTAAATTAGAAAAAGAAAACAGACGGATCGCTGGTTTTGCAGGGACGTCTTTTTGTGTATCTTCTTTTTCAGGAGCTGGTTCTGCAACTGCAGATTTTACTTTATCAAGCAAATCGAGAAACTCGTCAGCGCCTTCTAATTTCTCAAGCATAGCCTGTTTTGTATCGGAATCTTCCAGTGGTGCAAATTTGGAGAAGCGCGTGTCGAGCTCTTCCGGATTATCCACCTTTGTAATGATCAGAACGATAGAATCTGGAGAAGCAGGAATTGCTTCAATCATGAGTGGAATATCATCTGCTTCAAATCCAAATTCACTGGAAGCTTGTTGCATCATGTCATGAAACAGCATCTTTGCTTTCTCGGTACCATAGGCAAGTTCGCTTAATTTCAAATGTCTGGCAGCAAGATCTGCACGTGTCAGAGTACACCGAATCTGGTTGTCATTTATTTTTTCGATCTTCATACATAATCACTTCCTTTTCGTAAACCTGAATACTTACTTTATAATAGTATAAACAAAAAAAAAAAATATGTAAAGAAAATACTTGCAAAGTCAGGAGAAATTATTTATAATGCGGGTATGAGAAGACAGTGTCCCGGTAATTATGTATAAGAGAAAAGGAGGGATACAAAAGCAATATCTTATGTTGGTGAAAACATTCTCAGGAAAATCTTTCAACAATTCTATTTATTCTAAATTAATTCGATTTTCTAAGTGATTCAGCTAAATTTCAAAACTAAAGCAGTTACAATTACAAATAATCATTTTATAAAATGCACATAATAATTAAAATGTCCATTTGCTGTCTTCTTTTTTCAGCAGAAATCTGTTTTGCGAAGAATATATCACATGCACCCAGGTCTTAGCAAAAAGCGGAGGAAGCCATAATTACCGTTTGGACGGGAAGGAACGAAGTGAATAGTACAGAAGAAAAATACAGACAATTTTTCATAGAGCTGGAAGCATATGAAAAATGCGGGATTCCAATGTCTATGGATGGAGAACCGGCAAGTCCGTTACAGATTGTCAATGCACATATGGCAAAAGAAAGCAATGCATATATGCGGGACTATGTGATGGATGATGAGACTGGAAGCCTAAAAGAACTTCATTTTCAAAAAATAGCAGCAAAATAATACGAATCCCCTCAATGCAGAGTATTAAGAAATTCTTATTATTTTTTGAAAACGAGGAAAGTATGTAGTAATCTGTCGAAAAAAGAAAATGCATATGGTATAATAGGTCAGGTAGGAGGTAGGCTATGGATAGAAGAGAAAATGATCGAAGATATAGAAGCCGGGCGGAAATGCTGCGTGACCGAAGACGAAGAAGAAAGCGGACATGCCTGATTGAGCTTTTGATCGTATTATTTTTTATCATTGTAGTTGTCGCTGTGGCAGGTATATTTGTATGGAAAAAATATGGTCCATCGAAGGTGAAAGCTGATTTGAATGAATATTATGGTGTAGATGCCGCAGAGCAAGCTGCAGTTATTGTGAACAATACGATTCTGGAACAGAAAGGGATTGTGTCTGACGGACAGTTTTATTTACCATATGAGACGGTACGTCAAGAGATTGACGGCGGATTTTACTGGAACGCAGCCGAAGGCACACTGCGTTATACGTTGCCGTTAGATCTTGTGGAAGTACCGGCAGAAAGTAAGGAATATACGAACGCAGGTCAGAGGGAATCCAAGGACTATGTAATCGTAAAAAATATCGGGGACCAGACTTATATCGCAGTGGATTTTATTCTGGAGTTTGGGAATGTCACTGCAAAGACTTATAAGAGTCCGAACAGAGTAGTTCTTTTTGACGATTGGGGCAAGGTGAAGACGACAACGGCAAAGAAGGATACGCAGATGCGCTGGCTTGCAGGTGTTAAGAGTGATATTCTGACGGAAGTTAAGAAGGGTGACCGTGTATATTTTATAGAAGAGGAAGGTGACTGGAAGAAAGTCCGCACAGAGGATGGTATCATCGGATATATAAAGAGTAGTGCATTAAAGTCTGTGAAGACAGAAACAATCACCTCTTCTTCCAAAGCACCGGAATATACAAGTATGACAAAAGATTATAAGATCAATCTTGCCTGGCATCAGGTTACGAATGAAATAGCAAATGAAACGTTAAGCGAAACGATTGCATCGACACAAGGATTGACAACAATTTCACCTACATGGTTTACAGTTGCCGATACAGTGGGAAATCTGAATTCTATCGCAAGTTCAGCTTATGTGGATACGGCTCATGCAGCGAATCTGGAGGTATGGGCACTTGTGAGGGATTTTGACGGTGGCATCGACTCGCCGGAAGAGACATACCAGTTGTTAAGTTCTTCTTTGGCCAGAAAGACTCTGATCGATAATCTGATGATGCAGGTACAGCAGTATAATATTGATGGAATCAACGTGGATTTTGAGAAAGTTTCTGAGGAATGTGGAGAACATTTTATTGAGTTTATCCGCGAACTTTCTATAGAATGTCGAAGAAATCAAAAAGTTCTGTCGGTAGATAACTATGTGCCAATGGGATTTAATAGTCATTATGAACTGGAGGAACAGGGGAAGGTTGCAGATTATGTCATCATTATGGGATATGATGAACATTATGCCGGCTCGTGGGAGAGCGGTTCAGTGGCTTCTATTGACTATGTGGAAAATGGAATCCGGCAGGCGACAAAGGATGTGTCAGCAGAGAAAGTAATCAATGCAGTCCCATTTTATACAAGATTGTGGGAAGAAGTGCCAAAGACAGAGCAGGAACTTGCCGCGCAGGCTGGAACAGAGCAGGCGCAGTATAAGATGAATGTTACAAGTGAGGCTCTTGGAATGCAGGAAGCCGAAGCGTGTGTGGCACAGGCTGGAGCAGCCGTCACATGGGATGAAGAGACACAGCAGAATTATGCGCAATGGGAGTCGGACGGTGCCACATATAAAATATGGCTGGAAGATAGTTCTTCTATTGAGGCAAAATTAAAATTGATGGAGAAGTATCAGCTTGGTGGTGTTGCTGCATGGAAGCTGGGATTTGAAAAGCCTGAAATCTGGTCCGTGATTGAAAAATATATAAAATAGCGTCAGATTACAGAAAATTTCATAGAGAAAGAGAAATGATATTTTATTTCCCCCTCTCATATATTGTAATGATATAGGAAGAGGGGGGATTTTTTTGCAGAAAAAGATAGAGCTGATGATGGGAATTCTGCTGATCATGGCAGCCTTGATCGGGGGGAAGACATTGACGAACGCAGTTTCCGGGAAAATTTCAGAACAAAAAGAACAGGCGATTGTGATGATCGATCCAGGGCACGGAGGTTTTGATCCTGGAAAAGTCGGGGTAGATGGTTTGGCTGAAAAGGATTTGAATCTGGCGGTTGCCAAGAAGCTTCAGAAGATTTTGACAAAGAATGGTGTGCATGTTGTGATGAGCCGTGAAGAAGACACTGCACTTTGTGAGGAAACAGCTCCGAATAAAAAGATTCGCGATATGAAAAAAAGAACAGAATTGATTAATCATAGCAAAGCGTCTATCGCTGTCAGTATTCACCAGAACAGTTACCAGACAAGTGATGTGAAAGGGGCGCAGGTATTTTATTTTACACATTCCGTAGAGGGAAAGAAGGCAGCAGAAATTTTGCAGAAGCATTTAAAAACGGTAGATGAGACAAACAGGAGAGAGGCAAAACCTAATGATACTTATTACATATTGAAAAAGACAGAAATACCAACTGTGATTGTAGAAGCAGGATTTTTGACAAATCCAGAGGAAGCTGCAAAACTTCAAGATGAGGCATATCAGGAGAAAATCGCACAGGCAGTCTGGGAAGGATTGAAGGAATATTTAAACTTGTAAAGAGGTTTATTTTTTAACAAAAGAATGCTATAATAGGGGGCATGGAAACGATAATAAAAGAAATACAAAGAACAAATATTGACGAAGATGTGATCGGAATGGCAGGGGTCATCCTGAAGGAGGGAGGGCTGGTAGCTTTCCCGACAGAGACTGTATATGGACTCGGAGCACATGCGCTGAAGGAAGAGGCGGCAAAAAAAACATATGCGGCGAAGGGAAGACCTTCTGATAATCCATTGATCGTTCACATTGCAGAATACCGGGCATTGGAAGAGATTGCGGTGAATATACCAGATAAGACTGCACTGCTGGCGAATCATTTCTGGCCAGGACCGCTTACGATGATTTTTGAAAAAAGTGCATTGGTACCATATGGAACAACCGGAGGACTGGATACTGTAGCAGTCAGAATGCCGGCGGATGAGGTCGCGCGTGCGATCATTTTGGCAGGCGGGGGATATGTGTCTGCTCCGAGTGCAAATACATCCGGGCGCCCGAGTCCGACAACTGCGATGCATGTGAAGGAAGATCTGGATGGCAAGATTGATATGATCATCGATGGAGGAAATGTGGAGATCGGAGTGGAATCGACGATCCTTGATATGACTGTGACACCTCCGATGATTCTTCGGCCGGGAGCGATCACAAAGGAGATGCTTGAGGAGGTGATCGGTGAGGTCACAGAAGATCAGGCAATTGTCAGTGATAAGAGCAAGGAAGCTCCGAAGGCACCGGGCATGAAGTATCGACATTATGCACCGAAGGCAAAGTTGATGATTATTGAAGGAGAGACAAAAGAGGCGGTCAAGGCAATCCGGCAGGTTGCGTTTGAGCAGGCAAGACTTGGTTATAAAGTCGGAATCATTGCTACAGACGAGACGGCAGAAAAGTATAAAAGAGGTATTGTAAAAAATATCGGGACACGGGAAAATGAATATACGATCGCTCAGAATCTGTATCGTGTCCTCAGAGAGTTTGACGAGGAAGATGTCGATTATATTTACAGTGAAGCTTTTGCGATGGATGGGATTGGCTCGGCGGTTATGAACCGTCTCAAAAAAGCTGCGGGGCATCATATGCTTCGGGCAGAAGAGATCACAAGACTACAAAAATACAGACGGATCCTTTTCCTGAGCAATACAGACAGCAGCAGAGGACCGATGGCAGCAGAGCTTCTAAGAAATCAGGAACTTTTGCAGGAGTATGATATTGAGTCAAGAGGACTTGTCGTACCACTTCCGGAGCCGGTCAATCAGAAGGCAGAAGCGATCATGAAGAGTCAGGGCATGTCGATCGCAGATTATAAGTCAAGGCAGTTTACGGAGGAAGATCTTGACGAGGAGACACTGGTGCTTGCCATTGATGACAGGCATAAATGGAGTGCAGTGGCAGATTATGAGAATATCAAAAATGTATATACACTGGGAGAATATATAGATGATGACAGGAAAATCCCATCTGCATATGGACAGCCATTGACGGAGTATGGTAGTGTATACGAGATGATGAAAGAATTTATCGAGAAACTGGCACAAAAGCTGAACGAGGAGGTAACAAAAGCATGATAGCAATCGGATGTGATCACGGTGGATATGAATTGAAACTGGAGATTATCAAATATTTAGAGGAAAAAGGTCTGGAGTACAAAGATTTTGGATGTGACGGGGAATCTGTGGATTATCCAATTTATGCCAAAAAAGTAGGACAGGCAATTATAGACGGAGAATGTGAGAAGGGGATTCTGATCTGCGGAACAGGAATTGGGATTTCCATCGCAGCAAACAAAATGAAAGGAATCCGCTGTGCGCTCTGTTCAGACTGCTTTTCAGCAGAGGCGACAAGATTACACAATGATACGAATATTGTCGCTTTAGGAGGACGTGTGGTAGGACCGGGACTTGGTGTGAAGATTGTCGATACATTTTTAAACACACCGTTTTCCGAAGATGAAAGACATAAGAGACGTATTGCATTAATTGAAGAATAGGAGAAAAACAATGGGAAAAGTACTGGTAATGGAACATCCGCTGATCCAGCATAAAGTAGGAATTATCCGAAGAAAAGAAGTCGGATCAAAAGATTTCAGAGAGATCATCAGCGAGATTGCAATGTATATGTGCTATGAGGCGACAAGAGATCTGAAATTACAGGATGTCGAGATTGAGACACCAATCTGTAGGACAACTGTTAAGGAACTGGCAGGAAAGAAACTGGCTGTTGTGCCAATCTTAAGAGCTGGTCTTGGAATGGTAGAAGGTATGCTTACGATGATTCCGGCGGCAAAGGTAGGTCATATCGGACTTTACCGTGATCCGGACACATTGGAACCGGTAGAATATTACTGTAAGCTTCCGGCAGACTGCGGGGAGAGAGAAGTATTTGTCGTAGATCCGATGCTTGCGACAGGAGGATCCTGCGTTGCAGCGATTCAGATGCTGAAGGATAAAGGTGTGAAAAATATTCGTTTTATGTGTATCATTGCGGCACCGGAAGGTGTGAAGAAGCTTCAGGAAGCACATCCGGACGTGGATGTCTATATTGGGGCTTTAGATGAGAAATTAAATGATCATGGATATATCGTTCCGGGACTCGGGGATGCGGGAGATCGTATTTTCGGAACAAAATAGGAACAAGAGCCAAAAAATAAAGAGAGCATAAACTCCCAGACAAGTCCATATATATGAGATAAGAACAACTGGAGAAGGAAAAGATGGATGAAAATCGTTCAAGCATCGTTGTAAATTTTATTGTCCGGGCAGTCGTTGGTCTGGGAGTTATTTTCTTTACAAATGAAATCCTCGCATCCAAAGGAATTTCAGTGGCGGTGGGGCTGAATGGCCTTTCCCTTTTGACATCGGGAACCCTTGGATTGCCGGGGGTCTGCTTACTTTACGGGATTCTTTTCTACCAAAACTTGTGAGTATTTCACAAAAAGCGTCAAATCTAAAAATGCATATAGACAAAAGGAAAAGATGTCGATATAATACAACATACAAACAGAACATTTCTAAATGAAATATCATTCTATGGTCAAGGGACCATTACATATCAAAAGAGGCTGGCAGTAAGTACAGCCAGATTCCATTACAAATTCAAAAGGAAAAATCCAAAACACAAAAATTCAAAAAGGAAACTTCAAAACACATAAACAGAAATGGAAGTGATTCATTGAAAGGAAAAATACTTGCAATTTGTACACAAGAGGCAGAGTATGCAAGAGGTCTGTCGGAGTACATTTTGGGAAGAAGAGAACTGTTATTTCAAGTGATGGTCTTTTTAGATCTGGAGAAACTAAGACAGTTTATAAATGAACATAGAGTAGACCTACTGCTTCTGGATGATATTTATGCTGAGACAGAAACGATGGATGTTAAACAGGTATTTATGTTGTGTGATGATCGGAATTGTAAAGAAACAGATTGCTATCATCCAATTTATAAATATCAAAGTGGAGAGAAGATTATTGCAGAAATTCTAAGCTGCTGTGCAGAGGAGGAGGGAAGTGAGATAATTCTGAGGATACAGAAGGCAGATGTGGAGGTGATCGGTGTTTACTCGCCGATACATCGAATCGGAAAGACACAGTATGCACTGCAGCTTGCAAAAGAATTTGCAAAGAAAGGGAATACACTTTATTTGAACTTGGAGGCATATGCCGGCAGACAGGAGGGAGAAGAGGAGACAGGAGGACTTACAGAAATTTTGTATTATCTCAGGCAGGGCTGTAAAAATATGGGGATCCGGCTGGAGACATTGGTGAAGCATGAGGAGGCGGTTGACTATCTGGTACCGATAGAAATGTATCAGGATCTGAAATCGGTCACAGAAGAAGAGTGGAAGCAACTTTTGACCGAGATTGCTGAGAAAAGTATTTATGAGACAGTAGTGCTTGATATCGGGGATGCAATTCGGGGAACGTATGGAATATTAGAATTGTGTTCCTGCATTTATACACCAATTGTGCAAGAGGAAACGGCACAGAGAAAACTGGAGCAATATCGGCACAATCTGACTGCAATGGGTTTGGATTGTGTGCTTGAGAGAACAATTTTTGTGGAGGTGAGGGAATTGTTATGAGAGATACAGAGCATTTATATCAGAAAATCATGGAGGAGTTGGATCTGTCCAGAGAGATAGAAGACGAAGCGCTGATGGAGTTGATCTATACCGTATTATCGGAAGAACGAAGAGAACACTATATGTCACTTCAGGAGATGAATATGCTTGGAAAGGAGTTGTTTAATGCATTCCGAAAGCTGGACATCCTTCAGGATTTGATCGAGGATGAGGAGATCACGGAGATTATGATCAATGGTGCGCAGCATATCTTTATGGAAAAAGCAGGAGTTGTGACAAGACTGGAGAAGCGGTTTGCATCGAGACAAAAGTTGGAAGATGTTGTGCAGCAGATTGTTGCAGGATCCAATCGAATTGTGAATGAGGCAAATCCGATTGTGGATGCAAGGCTTCAAGATGGTTCCCGTGTCAATGTCGTACTTGCTCCGATTGCGCTGAACGGACCGATTGTGACGATCAGAAAGTTTCCGAAAGAGGCAATGACGATGGAACGTTTGAGGAAGTTTGAGGCAATCTCAGAGGAGGCAGCTGATTTTCTGGAGCAGGCAGTGAAAGCAAGGTATAACATCTTTATCAGTGGAGGGACCGGATCAGGAAAGACGTCCATGCTAAATGCGCTTGCACAGCATATACCTGCTGGGGAGCGTGTCATCACAATTGAGGATAATGCCGAACTTCAGATTCGGGGAATTGAAAATCTTGTAAGGCTTGAGGCTCGTAATGCAAATGTGGAGGGAACTGGTGAAATCTCAATCCGGGATCTGATCAAGTCAGCGCTTCGCATGCGACCTGACCGGATTGTTGTCGGGGAGGTCCGGGGAAGTGAGGCGATTGACATGCTGCAGGCGATGAACACCGGGCACGACGGCTCACTCAGCACGGGACATGCCAACAGTACAAAGGATATGTTCAGTAGACTGGAAACAATGGTGCTTATGGGTGTGGATCTTCCATTGAGCGCAGTACAGAGGCAGATTGCTTCCGCAATTGATCTTGTCGTCCATCTGGGAAGGCTGCGCGATAAGAGCAGGAAGGTGTTGGAAATCTCAGAGGTGCTTGCTTATGAAGAGGGGGAGATAAAGGTACAGAGTCTGTATCGATTTGAAGAGACTGGAAGAAAAGATGGAAAGGTGCAAGGGAGGCTAAAATGGGTTCATGAATTACAAAAGAAAGAAAAGCTACTGGCAGCAGGATATTAAAAAGGCAGATTATGGAAAGGCAGCGTTCAAAGGATTAGCGTTGTTATCAGGGATTGCATATCTATTTTATGACTTCTTTTTAGGTGGTCTGATGTTCTCACCATTTCTGGTGATCTATCTTCGTATTTGGGAAAAACAATATATAAAGAAACAGCAGCAGGAATTTTGTGCTCAGTTTAAAATGAGTCTGCAGTCGATGTCCTCGGCGCTCAATGTCGGATATTCGGCAGAAAATGCACTGAAGGAGACGGCAAAGGATCTGTCATTGATCTATAAAAAAGATACACGGATCATGAGAGAATATACTTATATGATTCATCAGCTCAATATGAATGTACCTTTGGAGCAGATCTGGAAAGAGTTTGCAGACAGGGTAGGACAGGAGGATGTCTCGAATTTTGTATCTGTCTTTGTGGCAGCAAAGAGAGCAGGAGGGGACAGCATTGAGATGATCCGAAATGCGGTAAAGCAAATCTGTGAGAAAATTGAGGTGAAACGCGAGATTGAGATGACAATGTCAGCAAAAAAGTTAGAATTTCAAGTAATGTCGGTGGTTCCCTTTGGAATTATTTTCTATATGAGGATAGCATTTCCGGATTTTGTAGAGGTACTTTATAGAAATTTTCTTGGGATTTTTGTTATGACTGTCTGTCTGGCTGTTTATGCAGGGGCATTTTATATGGGAAAAAAGATGATTGAAATCGAGGTGTGAGATGATTGTTTCGATAGGAATATTTATAGCATTGGCAATCGCCGTTATTTTGTATCAAAAGAAAAAGCTTCCGGAATGGTGTATGAGAAAGAACAGCAGAAATATTTTTCTGATGCTGCTCGGTGTGAATTCACTTGCCGCGTATCTGTTTTATGTGGATCAACAGGCGGAATTTATGGGAGAACATGCAAGACTGGAGCGAAATAACTGTGGGGAAGGAGTGCGAACAGAGAAGTTGATCGCAAAGACAGGTGGAAGAGAGATTCCGATTACGATAGAACTTCCTGAGAGGCAGTACAATGGAAAGGAGTTGGAGAAAGCATTTGAAACAGCGATGAAAGAGTTGGATGGTATTATTTTGGACAAAAATAAGACATTTGATGAGGTGCGGAAAGATTTGCATTTCCCATCCAGGATTCTGGATATGCCGATTACCGTTTCCTGGGAAGTAGACAACTATGAGGTGATCAATGTTCTCGGAGAGTTGCAGACAGAGGCGCTCAAAGAAGAGGGGACAATCGTTCAGATTACAGGGAAACTGAAATATGGAGAAGAGGAGCGGATCTATATGAGAAGCGCCAACCTGTTTCCACCTAAATTAAAAGGCGATGAGAAGATCGTAGCTCAGCTTGCAGGGCAGGTTGCAGAGAAAGAAAAGGAACATCCGGAACAAAAACAGGTAGAATTACCAGAGACTTTAGAGGGAAAACCGGTCAGCTGGCGACGTCCGGAGGAAAACAGAGGATATGTCATTTTAGGACTTGGATTGGTTGGAAGTATTCTTCTGATTCTGCTGGAGAAAGAAACGCAGAAGGAAGAAATGAAAAAGAAGAAAAAGCAGATGATGATAGATTATCCGGAAATTCTAAACAAATTTGTGTTGTTTCTTGGAGCCGGAATGACAGTAAAAGCTGCATGGCAGAAAATCTCTTCTGATTATGAAAAAGGGAAAATAATGGGAAAGGAGCGGTTTGCATATGAGGAAATGGCATATACGCTTAGAGAAATGCAGGCAGGGGGTTCAGAGAAAGAATGTTATGAGCATTTTGGAAAACGGTGTGAGGCTGTGTGTTACATGCGCTTTGGAGCTTTGCTTTCCCAAAATCTGAAAAGAGGATCAAAAGGGTTAGCAGATCTTCTTAGGCTGGAAGCAGTCAATGCATTTGAGGAGCGAAAGCGTGCGGCAAAAAAAGCAGGGGAAGAAGTGGGGACAAAGCTTCTGGCACCGATGTTTTTCATGTTGACAGTGGTTCTGGTCATTGTAATCGTGCCGGCATTTTTGTCTATGCAGTTTTAAAAAAGAGAAAGAAAAGAGGAGAGTGGACGGGATGGAGCAGAGATATTTCGAGAAACATTTTGCGGGAAAGGGGGTGAAATTATGTGGCGGATCCGACAATTTTTTGCATGTTTGAAAGATGAAAAAGGAATTGGTGTTGTGGAAGTGATACTGATCCTTGTCGTGTTGATCGGACTTGTAATTATTTTTAAGTCACAGCTGACAAGTCTGGTAAACTCAATCTTTCAGAAGATCACGAGTGAAAGCTCAGGGATTTAAGGAGTGACAGAGAAGATGAAGAGAGGAGAAATGACAGCTTTTATCAGTCTGGTCTTTGTGTTGTTGGTTGGATTGATCGGGGCGGTGATCGAGAGTGCATCGGTACAGACTGCAAAGAACTATCGCAGAGCGGATATGGATCGAGCACTGCAGTCAGTATTTGCAGAGTATCACAGAGAGCTTCTGGCAGAATATGATATTTTTGGCATAGCGGCCGGCTATGAGACCGGGACATTTTCTTTTGAAAATATTGTAAACCGGCTGGAATTTTATGAGGCAGCGGGAATGACGCAGGAACCAGAAAAGCTACAGCTTCTGACAGATGATCATGGACAACCTTTCAAGGAGCAGGCAGTCAGATATATGAAAAGTAGAATGGGTGTTGATCTTGTAGAGGAACTGACTGGAAACTGTGCGGTATGGGAAGAGCAGAGTCAGCAAAGTGGATCTTATGAAGAACAGGGGAGTGATATCTCACAAGAGTTGGATTCAAAACTTCAGGAAGGAGAAAGTGAACTTCCTTCGGAAAATAATCCGCTGGAAAACATTTCTAATATCAAAAAATCAAATCTTTTACAGATCGTTGTTTCAAATCCGGAACAGTTATCACAGAAACAAATATCGTTAGGGGGACTTCCGTCTCATCGTAACTTACAAAAAGGAATTGGAAGATTCCCGACAAAAAGTGATGAACAAGGTAAGATTTCTTCTCTCTTTTTCTGTCAGTATCTTCTGGAGCATTTTGGAAATGCAGTGGATCAGAAGAAGGAAAATACACTTTCTTATGAAATGGAATATATTTTGGAAGGAAAAGAGAGTGATCAGCAAAATTTAGAAGCGGTTGTGAAGAAGCTGCTGTTGATGAGAAGTGGTGCCAATTATCTGTATCTTCTGACCGATGCGGGAAAACAGGCAGAGGCAGAAACACTTGCAGTATCATTGTCTACTGCGATCGCGCTTCCAGTGTTAACCGGACTTGTCAAGCAGGCAATACTCGTTGCATGGGCATTTGGCGAAGCAGTGATGGATATCCGAGCGCTTCTAGATGGAAAACGAGTTGCTCTGATCAAGACTCATGACACGTGGCAGTTGCAGCTTTCAGGGCTTCTGAAGCTTGGGACAGCAGAAGATCAAAAAGAAGGAATGGATGCCGAAGGTGGACTTCGCTATAAGGAATATCTGATGTTTTTATTTTTCCTGAAATCAGAGCAAGTCTGTACGATGCGCGCCCTTGATCTGATTGAGATGGAGATGAAAAAGAAGCCGGGCGAAGAGACCTTTCAGGTGGATCATTGTGTGACAAAATTACAGGTAAAAAGTAAGTGCAAGATTCGAAGAGGAGTGAATTATCAGTTTTCAACCTACTTCGGATATGAGTAAGCAACAGACTGTGTAACAAAAGAAAAGAATATAATACTAGGAGGTGAATGCAAATGCCCTTTCCGTCAAAAAGGCTCACAAATTCAGAACGAATTTTTATTCAAAAGTACAGTATAAAATTAAGAAAGGAGAAAGACTCTTTCATATCCCATGCTCACCGGGACAGACTACAAATCTTGGAAAGGGCATTTTCATTCATCTCCAAAAAGGTGAAAAGCTTCTTTGTTCAGAAAGGAGATAGGTACAAGAAAAAAGAACGAAAACTGCATGCGGTGATTACCGTTGAAGCTACACTTACGATTCCTTTATTTTTCTTGGCAGGAGTGATGCTGATCTATTCACTGGAAGTGCAGGCGACTAGGATCAGCGTAAAAATGGGAGCCGATACAGCGGCAAAAAAAGCGGCGGAGCGAATCTATCTTGCTCCAGTGCTACTTCCATCAAAAGTAGAGTCAGATATTGTAGGAGCAATTGGGCAGAGACGGTTAAGCCAAAGTATGATTGCTGGTAAATCCGGAGGGATTGACTGTCACAAGTCAAGAGTGTGGCCGGGATCAGGAATCATCGAAATTGTTGTGGAATATAAAATTCAGCCACCAGTGAGAATTTTTGGGATTCCTTTGATTTCACAGACAGAACGGGTTAGGATCAAGGGATGGAATGGTTATCAACAGGGAAGTTATATAGAAAAACAAGGGTATGTGTATATTACAGAAACAGGAACAGTCTACCATAAAAGTTATCAATGTACACATTTGAAATTAGCAATTCGGGCAGGAAACGTATCCGATGTTGCAGATCTCAGGAACGAATATCAAGGGAAATATTACCCATGTGAAAAATGCAAGGCAAAGTCTGCATCCGGGATGATTTATTACACAGCATCTGGGGATCGTTATCATGCTTCCCTTGGGTGCAGTGGGCTAAAAAGAAATATCCGGGCAGTGAAGCTGTCAGAGGTCGGTGGAAGAGGAGCGTGTTCAAGATGCGGACGGTAGGAACAATCAGTATTTTTTTATTTTTAGTAGTCTGTGCGGCGATAGATTTGAAAAAGAGGAGTCTTCCGATGTGGCTGCTGTGGGCAGGAAGTCTCGGAGTTCTTTTGATCAGTTTGTGGAATACCAGGCTGAATCTATTTCCGCTATTTCAAGGGGCTGTTCCGGGAATAGTTCTGGGGATAATAAGCTGGATCACAAGAGAAGCTGTCGGATATGGAGATGTATGGATCATCACTCTTTTGGGGATTTATCTCGGAATCTGGGATACCGTCACCTTGGTATGCATTGCGTTCTTTTTCAGCAGTATTGCCGCAGTGGGATGTCTGGTTTGGAAAAAATTCCGGAGGGATACGAGGATTCCGTTTGTTCCTTTTCTTACAGCAGCATATGTGGGGGTGGTTTTTTTATGAGGATGAAAGCAAGTGCGACCATTGAGGCGGCGGTTGCGTGTTCCGTATTTTTTCTTAGCTTTTTTTTAGTTATCAGAGGAGTGTTTTATTATCATGATAAAAATATTCTGATGGGAACTGCCTATGAGGCGGCAGTTGTGCATAGCCAGAAAAAAAGAAGTCCGGAAGCTTGTACTATTGCGGAGGCAGAGCAGTCGTTTGAAATTGCGGCAAGGAAAAGGATGCTGTTATTTTCAGCAGTGAATCTGACGATTGAGGAGACCGATCAAAAGATTACTGTACAAGGGATTGCATGGAAAGGGAGAATGAAAATTTCTGTGAGCCAGAGTGTGGCTGTGACAGAGCCGGAGAAATTTATCAGAAATATGAGAAAGGCAGGAATACATGAAGACGGAGGTTAAAAGAAATCTTGACAAGACATACTTACTTATCGAAGAGGCGGGCATTTATGAAGAGGATTATCAAATGCATATGCTAAGGGAAAATAAAATTCCAGGTCTGCTTGAGGTACGTGGCAGAGGAGCCGGGGAGAACAGTCAGTACTATTACGATATCAGTTGTAAAGTTTCAATGAAAACAAAATATGAAAAGATTCCCATTGGGTATGAAGAATTGAAAGCATTTTTATATCAGCTTCTGACCGTGATGAAGGAAATGAAAAAGTATTTTTTAAGTGAAAACAAGGTGATCCTTAATCCAGAGTTTATTTATTATGAAAAGGGAGTGTTCTTTTTCTGTTTTTTGCCGCGTTATGCAAAAGAGACGACGAACGAGTTCCGGCATCTGGCAGAATATTTTGTCAGCCGGGCAGAATATCAAGAGAAAGAATGTGTATTTCTGGCATATGAGCTGCATAAGATTTCCATGCAGGAAAATTACTCAATGAAACAGATTCAAATGCTGATGGAAACAGACTGGAAAGAGCAGATGGAACAGCTGAGATCACAGCAGAAGGGGTATGTTACAGAGGAGGGAATATTGGATGAAACTGGTTGGGAAGCCGGAGAAAATATAGTGCTGCGGGAAAAGGATGGATGGTTTGTGGAATGGAAGAAGCATACAAAAAAGATTTTTTCAAAAAAGAAAAAATGGGGAGAATGGGACGAATTAGAGATGTTTCGGGATGACGATACAGTCTAGGAGGAAGGAGATGCTTGTGAAATTTGGACAAAGAGAAGGGAGATTCAAAGCGGATGCTACTGCAAAATGGATATTTTTTGTTGAGAAATCATTCCTTAAGTGGTATTATGAAAATTAGAAAATAAGTTCTACGAAATGAAGGAGGGTTTAACTATGTTAAAAGTAATCAGTACAGAAAAGGCTCCGGCAGCAATCGGACCATATTCTCAGGCAATGGTATTTGGAAATCTGATGATTTCTTCAGGACAGATTCCAATTGATCCTGCTACAGGTGAAATTGCAGGAACAACAATTCAAGAACAGGCAGAGCAGGTAATGAAAAATATCGGTGCTGTTCTGGAAGAGGCAGGAGCAAACTATACAGATGTTATGAAGACAACTTGTTTTCTTGCTGATATGTCTGATTTTGCAGCGTTTAATGAAGTTTACGGAAAATATTTCACAGGCAAACCGGCTCGTTCCTGTGTTGCAGTGAAGACACTTCCAAAGAATGTTCTCTGTGAAGTGGAAGTAATTGTTGCATTGGCATAATTTTAAGAATAGTTACAAGAGTGAGCAGTTTATGGTTGATGTGCTCACTCTTTTTGTACGCAAAATAAAAAAGAAACTGAATGCGGGGTGCTGTGATGGAGCCGCTGGAATATATGGTCCTTAGGAAAGAATCCGGAAAGGTTCTTGACACACACTTATTTTTGCTTAATACTAATAATTAATGTGACTTTATAAAATGAAATGGTGGTAAAGCGTGAAACAGGAAAAGAAAGCAGTCTGTACAATAGCAATGATCGTGATCAATATCACAATATTTCTTGTCCTTTCCTTTCAAGGAATGACAGAAGATGGAATTTTCATGTTTCATCACGGGGCAATGTATGTACCCAGCATGCTTGAGGATGGGGAATATTATCGCCTGTTTACAAGTATGTTTCTACACTTTGGATTTGAGCATTTGATGAACAATATGTTCATATTGGGTGTGATCGGATGGAATCTGGAATTAGAAATCGGAAAATGGAAATACCTGGCAGTCTATCTGTTAAGTGGACTTATGGGGAATCTGCTGTCTACGTGGATGGACATACAGACAGGGGAATATGCTATTTCTGCAGGGGCGTCAGGGGCAATCTTTGGGGTGATTGGGGCATTATTCTATGTAGCGCTTCGAAACAGAGGACGAATTGGAAACATCAGCAGCAGAGGACTTGCAGTTATGGTTCTATGTAGTCTCTACTTAGGCTTTACAAGTAAAGGTGTGGATAATTCGGCTCATATAGGTGGAGTTATTAGCGGAATTTTGCTGGCAGCTATATTGTATCATAAGAAGAAATATCCAAATGGCAGGGACAGTCAGCTTAAAGAGGAAGCGAAACTGTAAAGGTAGCCCCCGATCCCGGCTTTGAGGAGACGGTCAGAGTACCGCGGTGGGAGTCAATGATCCGTTTGCAGATTGCGAGTCCAAGTCCGGTTCCATTTGTCTTATAGGAGGTAAATGGAGAAAAAATGGTAGGAATCTGTTCGGAAGTAAGACCGCATCCGTCATCCGTGATTTCGACAATCACGTGATGGTCATTGCAAAAGGCCTTTAGTCTTATAAGGCCATTTTCTGTGATGGCATCTTTGGCATTCTGAAGAAGATTTAAAAGTACTTCCTGAAGCTTTCGCTGGTCTCCGATCAGATCCGGAAGATTGTCTGCGATTTCAGAACAAAATTGGATGTTCGTCTGTTCAAGAGAAAGTGCAAAGGACAGTGCGATGTGTCTGAGAAATACCGAAAATGGAAAGACAGACAGGTTCAAATGTTCGCCGTGATTATAGGAGGAAAGTTCGTCCAAAAGTCCACAGATATATTTGACATCCTCAAGTGTATCTGACCAGTGCTGGATTTTTGTAAGTTGTGGATGTTGCGCCTCCATTAATTGAAGAGAACTGTACACAAGTGTCAGTGGGTTACGGATTTCGTGCGACATTTTGGAAAGGATAAACTCATATTCTTTCATGAGTTTTTCAATCAAGATCTGTATTTCAGGATTTTGTTTTGCAAGAACCTTTAGCTTTTGTGAATCTGTTGTATTAAGCATACAAATCACCTCTCTGAGACGAGTGTAACATTGTAGTCACATGGATTCAACTATATTCCGACGACAAAGTTCGACAGAAAGAGGTCGGAAAAGTCAGACAGGAATGACATAGAAAAAACGAAAGAAGGAAAAATAATGAGAGATGAAAAATGTATTTTTTGTAAAATAGCAAATGGAGAGATTCCATCGGCAACACTTTATGAAGATGAGGACTTCAGGGTTATTTTAGACCTTGGACCGGCATCTAAAGGACATGCTTTGATTTTGCCAAAGGAGCATTATAAAGATTTGTATCATCTTGATGATGAGATCGCGGCCAAGGCGCTCGTTCTTGCAAAAAGAATGATCACAAAGCTGACAGAAGTACTTGGATGTGAGGGATATAATATTGTGCAGAATAATGGAGAATTGGCAGGACAAACTGTTTTTCATTTTCATATGCATCTGATTCCAAGATATAAAAACGACAATGTCGGGCTGGGATGGAATGTCGGAACACTTACAGAGGAAGATAAATTGGAAATTTTATCAAAGTTGAATGAACAGTAAGATAGAACGGGGTACCTGAGTGAGTCAGAAATTAAGTGAGAATATAGATTTTAATACGGCATATGACAAGTATGTAAATCTCGTTTTCAAAACAGCGTTGAATTACTCCGGAGATCACTATGTGGCAGAAGAAGCTTCTCAATATACATTTATGCAGTTATATATTCAGTTTGAACAAATAAAAAGAGGAAATATAAAGTCCTGGCTGATTACAACTGCAAAAAATTATGTGTTGAACTATAAGGAGAAGGTAAAATGGGAGCTTACAGACGAGAATATCGTAGAATTATGTGATATGAGGGAAGCTGCCCGCAGTACAGAAGAGAATGTGTTTATAAAAACAAAAGAAGAAAAGCATACATTGTTACGGAAAGAAATTTTTACTCAGCTATATCAGAAAAATCCGAGATGGTGGCAGGCAGTGGTGCTGGCGTATATTTATGAAGTACCGCAGGAAGACATTGCGGTGAAAATGAGAATAGAGCTAAATGCTCTGTATCAGATGCTTTACCGAGCAAGAAAGTGGATTACAAAGAATTATAGAGAGGAATTTGAAAAGCTGATCTAAAAAGAGACTGTCACGAAAATATTTTGTGACAGCCCCTGACGTTTTAGAAAGCATCCGACTATTTGCACACGGATTCAATCAGTTCAATAATTGTGTCAATGGAATTTTGTTGATTGGATTGCTGCATCGCTTTGATATAAGATTCCTTGTCGCGGAACAATGTCTGCAAAGAATCAAGTAAGGTGGATTTATTTAATTCCTCTTCCTCGAGAACTTTGCTGAATCCTTGCCGTTCAAAAGAGCGAGCGTTCAAAATCTGGTCTCCGCGACTTGCATTTGCAGAAAGTGGAATCAGGAGATTCGGTTTATGCAGAGCGAGCAGTTCACAGATGGCATTGGCACCCGCACGAGAAATCACTACATCAGCCAGGGCAAACAAATCTTTCAATTCGGATTTAATATATTCAAACTGAACATATCCTTCCAAGGACTTGAGAGAATCGTCTACCTTGCCTTTTCCACAGAGGTGGATCACATGAAAATCTTTAAGAAGATCAGGCAGAATCTCACGGACTGCATTGTTGACGACAACGGAGCCGAGGCTTCCTCCAATGATTAGAATGACTGGTTTTCCTGCGGAAAGACCACAGAATTTTAATGCGGCATCAGCATTTCCCGTGAGGAGTTCCTGTCGGATCGGAGAGCCGGTGAAGACCGCTTTTTCTTTTGGCAGGTGTTCTAATGTCTCCGGAAAGTTACAGCAGATTTTTGTGGCGGCAGGAATCGAAATTTTATTTGCAAGTCCCGGGGTCATATCAGATTCATGAATGATCGTTGGGACTTTACATTTTTTCCCAGCCATTACAACCGGAACGGTTACAAATCCGCCCTTGGAAAAAATGACATCTGGCTGTAGTTCTTTGATCAGTTTTTTTGCTTCGCCAAATCCTTTTAATACACGGAATGGGTCTGTAAAGTTCTGCAAACTGAAATATCTGCGGAGCTTTCCTGATGAAATTCCATGATATGGGATACCAAGCGGTTCGATCAGCCCTTTTTCCATACCATTATAAGAGCCGATGTATTGAATATCATACCCGAGTTCCTTTAAACGGGGAAGAAGGGCAATATTAGGTGTTACATGTCCGGCAGTTCCTCCGCCGGTAAGAATAATACGTTTCATGATGTTCCTCCGAATCTTTTCTATATCTAAGAATCATATTAAACAGATTTGAGAAAATGTCAAGAAAAAACAAAATAGTGAAGGTTGAGAAAAGAGAAGCGCATGTAAAAAATTCTATTGCCGTATATAAATGAGATAAAAAATAAAATTCCTTTTGAGAGAAAGAGAGGTGGCAGATGGAAGAAAAATTCAAGCAGTTTTTGAAGAAGCAGATGGAAAAAGAGGCGGAACAAATAGAAAAGGAAGTTCTTTCAAATGAATCTTTAAAAGAAGTTCAGGCGCCAGACACATTGCGGGAAGCATTGGCAAAAAGCATAAAAGAATATGAAAAGAATCGGACAGATGCTCCTAGTGAAGAGTCAGAGGAGATTGGGATCAGTATAGAAGAGTTTTGTGAGAAACTTTCTAAAGAAGATCGGGAATCTTACTTCAGGTGGAGAGCGGCTGAGGAAAAGAAGAAAGCAAAGAAAGCGAGAAAAAGATTCCATTTTCCAAGAAAAAAAAGGGCAGTGTTTGTTGTTGCCGCAACGATGGTTTTGGTATTGGGGATTGGCATGACAAGTCTTGGAGGCAGACCATACTGGTTGAAAGTTGCGGATCTGGTGCTGGGGAATGAGAATACGGTAAAGGTTAATACGGAAGGCGAAGATAGATTAGAAACAATAAAAGTAGATGAAAAAGAAGCATATGAGCAGATTAAAGAAGAATTGGGAATTGAGCCTGTGCAGTTACAGTATATGCCTGCGGGGATGGAGTTTTATGATAGTGTGATAGAAAAAGAACTGGGAAATGTAAAACTATTCTATTTGTATAAGGAGCAAACAATAGAATATGAAATATGTTATCAATATAGTGATGTAGCCAGAAGTATATCAAATGAGGACAATTATTTAAAATGTTATTTAAAAAAATGTAATGGGGTAGAGATTGAAATCAAAGAGTTTCAAATAGAAAATGTAGAGCGAAAATTATATAGCGCTACTTTAAAAAAAAATGAGGTTTTGTATCGTCTAAGAGGTGTGATAGAAAGAGATGAAATAGAAAAAATTGTAGAAAATTTATTTTTTTTCTAAAAATGCGTAAGTTTTTTGCAGTTCAACTGTTTACTTAAGTAGAGGAGGAAAAAAGATGAAAAAGAAATTATTAATGTTTTTAACAGCATTGTCCATTATTGCAGGAACAAATTTGACAAATACGAATCAAGTACAAGCTCAATCTAATTTAACGGAAGATATTGAGGCTGAAGGAAGTACAGGTACAAATGCGCGAGGGCAGTATCTTATGGAAGGAACAACCACAATAAGAAATGCGGGGAAAGGAACTGTTGCAGCAGGAGGAGATACAACAGCGCAGAAGATTGTAGAGACAATTCAAGTAGCAGTGATTGTTGAACAGTATAATAATGGTTCTTGGTCACAAGTTTACTCATGGAGAGAAACAACTCATAATACAGTATTTGCAAGTACAAGCAAAGTATTGGATGTTCCAAGAGGCTATTATTACCGTGCCAGAGGAATCCATTCCGCCAACACAGATATAGCAAATTCTTTCACAGATGGAATTTGGATGGGCTAATTTGTAACTAGTATGTGATTTATGGATTTACGTATCCATAATGGAATTACAAACTTGTCATAAGAAAACTGAATAGAGTTAAGGCAAAGGGACTATCTCAGTCTCTGCATCCGGTATGTTTGGGGAATGATTTTCATACCTGCAAAAACCTGTCATTTTCCAATAGAAAACGCCACACTAAAAAACCAAAATAATAAGGTAAATACTACATATTGGGATGCAGAGACTGAGATGGTCCCTTTGTAAAATGAGTAAAAGTAGAAAGAGACAAACTGCATGAAGACTTGAAAGATTGTATGTTTGTCTCTGTTGTTTTTTATTTTCCAGTAGCTTCTTTTAATGCTTGTGCAAGCTGGTCTGGACAGGATGTAGATTTTGCGCCGCAACGGATTCCTTCCATGCGTGCGATGGCATCGTCTACCTTCATACCTTCTACGAGACGGGCAACTCCCTGTGTATTGCCAGAGCAGCCTCCAACAAATTCTACGGATTTGACAGTATCTCCGTCTAAGTCAAATTTAATTTCTCTGGCACAGACACCGTGTGTTTTGTATTCCATAATAGCACCTCACTTTCATTTAGATTCAATATTTCTTTTTTATTATAGCAAAAGGGGAAAAAAAATACCAGTCTGTTGAAGGATTTGCGCCAGATAACATGCCCATCTGAAAATAAATGTGCCAGGACACTAGGTATTGGAGCAAATCTTTGCTATAATTGAGAAACAAAATGATACAAACAGGAGGAAAAGAGATGATCATAGGAATTATCGGTGCGATGGAAAAGGAAGTAGCAATTCTGAAAGAGCAGATGGAGATTAGTGAAGTGGTGGAGAAGGCTTCTATGACTTTCTGCAAAGGAATGCTTTGTGGTAAGGAAGTTGTTGTTGTGCGGAGTGGAATCGGGAAGGTAAATGCAGCAATCTGTGCACAGATTCTTGTAGATAGATTTGGAGTAGATCTTTTGATCAATACGGGAATTGCAGGATCTTTAAATGCAGCTATTGATATTGGTGATATTGTGATTTCCAAAGATGCGGTACAACATGATGTGGATGCATCCACATTTGGGGATCCGGTCGGTCAGGTTCCAAACATGGATGTCCTGGCATTTCCGGCAGATGAAAGACTTGCAAAGCTTGCGAAAGAAGCAAATGAAGAGGCAAATCCAGATATTCATACATTTACAGGGCGAATCGCCAGTGGAGATCAGTTTATCGCAGAATCGGAAGTAAAGCAGAGGATTATTGAGCGATTTGGCGCAGATTGTGTGGAAATGGAAGGTGCGTCCATCGCGCATGCGGCATATTTGAACAAAATTCCGTGTGTCATTCTTCGAGCAATTTCGGACAAAGCCGACAACAGTGCGGAAATGGACTATCCGGCATTTGAGCAGAAGGCAATCGAGCATTCTGTAAGGCTTGTACAGAATCTGCTTCCACGTTTATAAGAAAAAAGCAAAAGGCAGAATGGGAAAAGAAAAACGATTCTGTCGAATTTTGATGAACGATTCAAGAGTCGCTCCTCTTTTTCTTCGGACATTCCTGGTCTATAATGAACGCAGAATCAGTAATGAGAAGAAAGAAGAAGGAGGGACTCTTTTATGTTCAAGACAATGTTAGACACACAGATGATTTTTTATCTAATGGGGGTGATCGGAGGAATTGGGATACTCAGTAAACTGGTTTCGGAAGGGACACTTCGGAGTTTGGTGAAGGCTGCGGAAAATATGTCAAAGAGCAGTCATCGTTTTATGAAGCTTGTTCGTGCAAAATTTGAACATGCATGTATGGTCAGTGACAAGGTGGACAATGTAGGTGCATTTGTAGAAAAATTTATTCATGAATATCGGTCTGTAGGTTTGCGGCTGCATACATGGCAGCAGCTGGAGCGGCAGTCGATGAGATTTGTTGGGATTTTGGGGCTCATAGGGGCATTGCTTAGTTACAGTATTTATGGAATGGGAGAGCAGGCATTTCGGTATGGTGCGTTTGGAGCGATTGAAATGGTACTTCTGTTTTTGATTTGTCAGGCAACGGATGAAAAATATAAAGTGGAAATGCTTCATGTCTACATGGTGGATTATCTTCAAAATGTATGTGCACACCGGTATCAAAAAGCAGCGAGGCAGGAAATGCGGGGAGACAAGGAAGAAGTGCAGTCCGCTCAGCAGGTAGACGGTAACCCATCGGAGGAGTGGGATCGGCAGGAGAATCTGGTGCAGGCAAAGACTGGAGAACAGACTGTGGATCAAGCTCAAATGGAAATGCGGGAGAACAGAGGTGGAAAAGAGAAAGAATTATTTGCGGAAGCACAGCAGGAAGAGAGAAAATCTGAGGAAGTTATGGATAAAATGGAAAATGACCTGAAACGGGAGGCAATGATCCGGGATATCTTAGAGGAGTTTTTGGCTTGATAAACAGAGGACCATTTGATAAAATAAATATGATTATGAGGCATATTTAGAAGGAGAGGATAACGATGGCAAATAAAGTAAGATTTGACTATTCAAAAGCGAGCAAATTTATCAATGCGCATGAAGTAGAGTATATGAGTGAACTGGCAGTAGCTGCAAGAGAAAAATTAGTGTCCAAATCAGGGGCAGGAAATGATTTTCTTGGCTGGATCGATCTTCCGGTAGATTATGATAAAGAAGAATTTGCGCGCATTCAGAAGGCGGCAGCAAAGATTCAGAGCGATTCAGAAGTGCTTCTTGTGATCGGAATCGGTGGTTCTTACCTTGGAGCAAGAGCTGCAAATGAATTTTTAGGGCACAGCTTTTATAATGTGATTTCCAAGGAAATGCGCAAAACACCTGAGATTTATTATGTCGGAAACAGCATCAGCAGTACTTATATCAGACATCTGATCGATGTGATCGGAGACAGAGATTTTTCGATCAATATGATTTCAAAATCAGGAACAACGACAGAGCCGGCAATCGCATTTAGAGTATTCAAGGAATTACTTGAGAAGAAATACGGAAAAGAAGAGGCAGGAAAGAGAATTTATGCAACTACAGATAAGGCGAGAGGAGCCTTAAAGAATCTTGCAACAGAAGAAGGATATGAGACATTTGTTGTTCCGGATGATGTTGGAGGACGTTTCTCTGTTCTGACAGCAGTAGGTCTTCTTCCGATCGCAGTTAGTGGAGCTGATATTGAAAAGCTGATGGAAGGTGCACAGGCAGCAAGAAAAGAGGCTCTGGAAGCGGAGTTCTCAGAAAACAGTGCGTTACAGTATGCGGCAATCCGTAATATTTTACTTCGCAAAGGAAAAGCAGTTGAAATCGTAGCAAATTATGAGCCAAGCCTTCACTATGTTTCAGAGTGGTGGAAACAACTTTACGGGGAGAGCGAAGGAAAAGACCAAAAAGGAATTTTCCCGGCAGCAGTAGACCTGACAACAGACTTACATTCTATGGGACAGTTCATTCAGGATGGAAGCCGAATTTTATTTGAGACCGTTTTAGATGTGGAAACTGCAAAAGAAGAGATTCTGATCAACGAAGAGCCGGTGGATCTTGACGGATTAAATTATTTGGCAGGAAAGTCTGTGGACTTTATCAATAAGAGTGCGATGAATGGAACAATTCTTGCTCATACAGATGGAAATGTTCCAAACTTGATGGTACATATTCCGGAGCAGAATGAATTTTATCTCGGACAGTTATTCTATTTCTTTGAATTTGCCTGCGGTGTGAGCGGATATTTATTAGGAGTGAATCCATTTGACCAACCGGGCGTAGAAAGCTATAAGAAAAACATGTTTGCGCTTCTTGGAAAACCTGGGTTTGAAAAAGAACGTGAAGAATTATTAAAGAGATTATAATTAGGAAACGACAGAGGAAGTGGCAAGTTGTTATCAAGACAGATATTACAGAGAACGATCAATGAGATGAAAGAAATTGTGGCAGCAGAAATATCTTTATGGAATGCAGAAGGAATGATTGCTGTGAAAACGTCAGGGACAGATGAGAGCGCCAAGGAGCAGGTCAAAATCTATCTTTCCAAATGGAAAGAGCAGATGGAGGAAGACGCGGAAGAACTCTCAGAGGCGGTTGAGGAGAAGGCAGCATTTTTTCCAATCTTGAACCATATGAATGAATTGGAATATGTTCTGATGATCCATGGAGTTTGGGATGACATAAAGGTGATCGGCCGGTTGTGTGTAAGTCAGATTAGAAATTTGATCATGGCTTACCATGAACGGATGGATAAGAATAATTTTCTGCAAAATCTTCTTCTTGACAATTTTCTTCTGGTAGATATTTATAATAGGGCAAAGAAGCTCGGAATCGCAATTGAAGCACGGAGAGTTGTTTTTCTGATTGAGCCTAAAAAAGAAGGAGACAGCATTGTTATGGAGACAATGCGCGGGCTCTATGCGACGGGAACAAAGGATTTCATTACGGCGGTGGATGAAGGGCATATTATTTTTATCAAACATCTCGAGGTGACAGACGGGTATAAGGAAATCAATGATATTGCAAAGACAATCACTGATACATTGAGCGCTGAGGCGATGATGAAAGTGCGTGTTGCTTATGGAACTGTGGTGGAAGAGTTAAAAGATGTTTCTAAGTCTTATAAAGAGGCTGCGATGGCGCTGGATGTGGGAAGAATTTTTTACAGTGAGCGGACGATACTGGCATACAATGAGCTTGGAATCGGGAGGCTGATCCACCAGCTTCCGGTCTCACTGTGCGAGATGTTTCTGCAGGAAGTATTTAACGGAGACGCTTTTGAGCAGTTTGATGAGGAGACTTTGGTTACCGTGTATAAGTTCTTTGATAATAATCTGAACGTATCGGAGACAGCAAGGCAATTATATATTCACAGAAATACACTTGTGTACCGTTTGGAAAAGATTCAGAAATCGACAGGGTTGGATGTGCGTGTGTTTGATGATGCACTTACATTTAAGATTGCGATGATGGTTGCAAGTCATATTAAAAAATAAAAAAGATATTCCGAATAATTTGGAAGCGTAGAACAGAAAGCTGCGTTTCTAAATGTTTGGAATATTTTTTTGTCTGCCAGCATATAGAGGAAGTAAAAATGAATAGAAGGATATTTTCAAACAACTCTAGTCAATGCTCTTCCCATTTGTTATAATACTTGTATTGTAAAAATAATGGAGGGATTTTATTATGGCACATCAGAATCATGAATATCACGAATACATCGTGGAACAGACTGAGAAAGTGATCGGGATCGACAGCCCGACAGGTTATCATTACAATGTACAGAAATATCTTGTAGATACAATACAGGCGATGGGGTTTGAAGTTCGTACGCTGAGAAAAGGCGGTGTAATTGCAAATCTTGGCGGAGAGGGGAATCCGTTGATGATGCTTGCACATGTAGATACGTTAGGCGCATTTGTACATTATATTAAAGGGAATGGACGTCTTGCAATTTCCAATGGGACATTGAACCCAAATAATATTGAGACAGAAAATGTGCGTGTCATTACAAGAAGTGGTGCGGTGTATGAGGGAACAATCCAGCTTGAGAATGCTTCTGTGCATGTAAATCCAGATGTCAACGCAGAGCGTAAATTTACAAATCTGGAAGTAGTTCTTGATGAAGATGTCACTTCCAAGGAAGACGTAGAGAAATTGGGCATTTGTGCCGGAGATTTTCTTGCGGTAGAACCAAGATTTCAAGTGACAGAAAAAGGATATATTAAGAGCCGTTTTCTGGATGATAAGGCTTCTTCGGGAGTTCTTCTTGGAATCGCAAAATATGTGAGCGAGCATCCGGGATGTCTGAAGAGAAATGTACAGCTGTTCTTTACGACATTTGAAGAGATTGGACATGGGGCGTCAGCAGGAATCCCAGAGGAGATTGAAGATCTTCTGGCAGTGGATATGGGATGTGTCGGGGATCATCTGGCATGTACGGAAAAACAAGTATCCATCTGTGCAAAAGACAGTTCCGGAGCATATCATTTTGAAATGACAAATGAGCTGATTGAAGTGGCAAAGGAACATGGAATCGATTATGCAGTTGATATTTATCCATCTTATGGATCCGACGCGGGAGCAGCGCTTAGATCTGGTAAGGATGTAAGATATGCATTGATCGGACAAGGAGTATATGCTTCACATGGATATGAGAGAACACACAAAGACGGCATGAAACAGACATTCGAACTTGCTTTGAATTATGTTCTGAAATAAGATAAGGCAGGGAAATGAATGATGCAAAAGAAACATGAGTCTGATCTGACAAGGAAAGAGAAGTGGCAGTTAGAGAGGGAAAAAGTAGCTTCGATGAGCTGGAAGAAGCGAATCGAATATTTCTTCACTTATTACAAATGGGTACTTGTGGTGGCAGTGGCAGTGATTGCACTCGGAGTGTTTGGGGTAAACTGGTACAAGAACTTGCAGAAAGAAGAGCTATTAAATGTGGTAATCGTCAATTCTTCTGCACCGAGTACAGAAAATTTAAATCAAGATTTGCGGAAAGCACTGAAAATCAAAGACAAGAATCAGATTATCACGATCGATACTTCCGTCTATACCGGAGAAGGAAATCAGACGACATATAACAGTACAATGAAGCTATCTGTTGTAATGGGGGCAAGAACCGAGGATATTTTTGTTTGTGATAAAGAAACATTTGCAACATACGATCAGGATGGTGTTTTTTTAAGTGTAGAAGAGTTAATGGGAAGTGAATTTTGCGAAGAACATGCAGAGGAGGTTGGAGAAAATTATATGCTTGCCAACCAAAGTAAACTCGCAGAGGAATATGGAATCGTCGGGTATGAAGATGCGTATATCGGAGTATTTTCTTACACGGAACATCGAGAACATGCGAAAGCATTTGTAGAATTTCTATTCGAGTAAATTGCTTGCTTAGCGGCGATGTGATTCGGGAAAAGAGAGAAAAGACAGTCGGGATTTCAAAAGTCTGTAGATCAGATTTTTGAAAAACTGGCTGTCTTTTTATTCGATAGAAATTCATTGGAAACTCCCAATTTTTACAGTGGATTTGGCACTTGTTTCTGTAATTCATTTTACCATAAGAAAGATGGGAAACAAAGACAATTCCAGGATGAATCTGGAAAAGACAGCGGTAGTACTTAAAAGTATTTTGGAGTGGAGATTTGACCGGGGATTATGGGAAAAGAGAAGAAAATTGTTAAAATGTAAGGATATAGCAATATTTATAATATTGTAAACAAGATTTGCGTAGATTTGCTTATGAGAAGAAGTTATACTAGATTTAGAAAAATGCGAATTTTTTAGAAAAGGAGAAACATTATGGGTAATGAAAACACAAGAGGAAGGGTAACGATCCCGACAGATGTTGATGTTGTACCAGAGACACTGGAATTACTGGAGCGCTGGGGAGCAGATGCGATCCGTGACTGTGATGGAACAGACTATCCGGAAGGATTAAGAGATGTAGATGCAAAAGTATATTCTACTTATTATACAACAAGAAAAGATAATGAGTGGGCAAAGGCGAACCCGGATGAGATTCAGCAGATGTATATTATGACTTCTTTCCATACAGCAGTGGAGGAAAAGCTTTCGATTCATTTGATGGATCATTTATATCCGGATATGCTGAAGGTAAATTCTCATGACGACATTAAGCGCTGGTGGGAAGTAATCGACCGTACTACAGGGGAAGTTGTTCCGACAGATAGTTGGTCTTACAGTGAAGAGACTGGTGATGTGACGATTCATGGAGCAAAGGCATTCCATGATTACACCGTAAGCTTCCTTGCATACATTATGTGGGATCCGGTACATATGTACAACGCAGTTGTTAATGACTGGAAAGGTGTGGAGAAGCAGATTACTTTTGATGTGCGTCAGCCTAAGACAAAAGAATTTTCCATGAAACGTCTCCGCAAATTTATCGAGGACAATCCACATGTAGATGTCATTCGATATACAACATTCTTCCATCAGTTCACACTGATCTTCGATGAACTGGCAAGAGAAAAATATGTAGACTGGTACGGATATTCTGCATCTGTCAGCCCGTATATTTTAGAGCAGTTCGAGAAGGAAGTGGGATACAAATTCAGACCAGAGTATATTATTGATCAGGGATATATGAACAATCAGTACCGGATTCCGTCAAAAGAATTCAAGGATTTCCAGGCATTTCAGAGAAGAGAAGTTGCAAAACTTGCCAAAGAGATGGTGGATATCACGCACGAGATGGGAAAAGAAGCAATGATGTTCTTAGGAGACCACTGGATCGGTATGGAGCCGTTTATGGACGAATTCAAATCCATCGGACTGGATGCAGTTGTAGGAAGTGTTGGAAATGGTTCTACGCTCCGTCTGATCAGCGATATTCCAAATGTGAAATATACTGAGGGACGTTTCCTCCCATATTTCTTCCCAGATACTTTCCACGAAGGCGGAGATCCGGTCAAAGAGGCGAAGGTGAACTGGGTAACAGCAAGACGTGCAATCCTTAGAAAACCGATCGATCGAATCGGATACGGCGGTTACTTAAAGCTTGCACTGGAATTTCCGGAATTTATCGATTATGTAGAAAGTGTATGTAAAGAATTCCGTACATTATATGAGAATATCAAAGGAACAACACCATATTGCGTGAAGACTGTTGCAGTACTCAATAGCTGGGGTAAGATGAGAGCATGGGGAAATCACATGGTACATCATGCTTTATATCAGAAGCAGAACTACTCTTACGCAGGAATTGTGGAGACGCTTTCCGGAGCGCCGTTTGATGTGCGTTTTATCAGCTTTGATGATATTAAGACGAATCCGGCAGTCCTTGACGATATCGATGTTATCATTAATGTCGGAGGAGCTTACACTGCACACAGTGGTGGAGCTGCATGGGCGGATGAAGAGATCGTGACAGCAGTGAAGAAATTCATCTACAATGGCGGTGGATTTATCGGTGTTGGTGAGCCGACAGCTTATCAGTGGGAAGGACGTTACTTCCAGCTTGCAAGCGCACTCGGTGTAGAAAAAGAAAATGGATTTAACTTAAATACAGATAAATACAATTGGGAAGAACATGACCACTTCATCAAAGAGGACTGCACAAAGGACATCGACTTTGGGGAAGGTCAGAAAAATATTTTTGCACTAGACGGAACAACAGTATTAAGACAGATTGACAAAGAAGTGCAGATGGCAGTCAATGACTTTGGAGCAGGACGTTGTGTTTACATCAGCGGGCTTCCATACAGTTTCGAGAACAGCCGTCTTCTGTATCGTTCCATCCTTTGGTCTGCACATGACGAAGGAAACCTTCACAAATGGTTCAGCACAAACTTCAACGTGGAAGTGCACGCATATGTGAAGAATGGAAAATACTGTGTAGTAAATAATACTTATGAGCCACAGGATACAACAGTATACAGAGGAGATGGAAGCAGTTTCGATCTTCATCTGGATGCAAATGAAATTATCTGGTACGAAATCTAGTAAAATCTTTAATAGAAAAAACCTCCGGGGGAAAGCATATGACAGCTGACCTGCGGAGGTTTTTTTCTATATAAGAAGTTTTGTGATTTTTACTAAGTTTTATTCAAAGCCTCATGCTTAGACTTCTGAAAGTGCTTTGATAGACGAGACATATTCGGACGGTGTCATGCCGGTGATTTTCTTGAACTGCCTTGAAAAATAGTGGATGGAAGAATAGCCCAGTTTCTCGGCAATCTGTGTGAAATTCATTAAATCTGTACGCATCATTTGCTTTGCAGCATCGATTTTCATATTGGAAAAATATTCAATCACACCAAGTCCGGTCTTCTGTTGGAAAATCTTTTGCAGCTGCGAGCGGCCAATCATATTGTCACGGCAAATCTGCTCGATCGTCAGGTGAAGGCAGAGATTTTTTTCCATGTAGGCGAGCACGCGGTTAAACACTTCTGAATTGCCCTTGGAGGCGATCACTTTTGGAGTCGAAGAAGGACTATCCTGTTTGCGACGAAGCAGATGGAGCAGAAAATGCTCCAGATGAATCCGGATAAATTGTTCTGCACCAAACGGAGGCTGCTCGCATTTTGTCATTTCGGTAAGGTAAGGGTCATCCAGCCGACAGTTGAACAGTGTCTTCGCCTCTTTGACGATCTCACCGAGCAGAATCTTTTCGGTTTCATCGAGAGAGAAGATCTTTCCTTCAAAAAACTGCATCACTGCATCACTGCATTCGAAAGAGATAACGACAAGGTTCGGGGCAGAGCTTCCGGTCGCCTGTAGTCTGTGAAATTCATTTGGTTTGTGAAAGGCGACCTCCCCTTTTTTTAAACGTGCATGGATACTTTCCATATAAATATCAATCTCACCTTTGTCAACGAAGACAAACTCCCAGAAATTGTGGGACTCTCCGGCGAAAGAGAAATCGCTCATATATTCAAAATAATGGATGGTGAATACTTCGTGGATGGATATGGTGTCCGTCAGAAGTGTTCCTTTGTACATCATATTAAACCTCCTGCCTCATTTTGTGAGTCCATACTCTTGCGGTATTTGTTCGGAGAAAGCCCGGTTTCTTTTCGAAATACTTGCGAAAAGTAGGATTGAGAGGAAAAACCGACGACGGAAGCAATCTTTGCAATTGGGAAATTGGTAGTGCCAAGCAGATGTTTTGCCTCAGAAATCCGCTTCTCAATCAGGTAGTTGATCGGGGAAACTCCTTTATAATTTTTAAATGCATGTACCAGATAATATTTGTTCAGATACGTCAGGTCACTGAGTGTCTGAAGTGTGATATCTTCTTTGAAATGTTCATCCAGATACTGTTCGATGAACCGACATTCCTTTGTGATCTTCTTAGTCGGAGCAACGGACAGTGTTGTCTGTGTCTGACGAGTGATATTCCAGATGATCAGCTCCAGAAGATTCTGGCAGATGGATTCAAAATTTTCTTCTTTTTTCCGCACCTCTTTGAGCAGCATTTTCAGGTAAAAATGGAGCTCCTCGCGGTAGTGAAAGAAATTATGAATCGTATAATTAGTAAATTCGTCCTTGTCCGTAAATTGCAGTCCGTTGATCCCAAGGACAATGTATTCAAGAGGAGTGCCGGTTCCGCCTGATTCTGTGTGGGAAACATTCGGATTGACAATGATCAGATCATTTTCTTTGACCGGGAAACACTCGTTCTCAATTGTAAATTTTCCGGTTCCGTGGGTAATAAAAAACAATTCGGTAAAATGATGCGTATGTGCAAGGCTGTGCCAGTCCTGCTCATATTTTGCTTCTGTGATATAGAGCAGATGGACATCGATTTTTTTGGAATTTTTCTCTTCCAGGCGATAATTTTGATTACTCATAATAGGTCTCCTTTGGGTTTATTATATAGATGTTTGTTGAAAAAAGCAATAAACGAATCGGTGTCATTTACAAGCTTGCTGTCAGATAGTATAATCCGTGTAATGAGGAGGAGAAAACATTATGAACTATCTTTCATTTTTAGTAAAACCTGCATCATCCCTATGCAATTTGAAGTGTCCGTACTGCTTCTATGAGGACATCAGTAATAGGAGAGAACGTCCATGCAGTGGGAAAATGAAGCCGGAAATCATGCGGAAATTGATTGACCGTGCCATTGCAGAAACGGAGGAAGATGCACAGATTACATTCGCATTTCAAGGTGGGGAGCCCACCCTTGCCGGGCTGGAGTATTATAGACAATTTACAGAGTATATCCGTGAAAAAAAGGGGGCACGCACAGTACGATATGCCATTCAGACAAATGGTACGCAGATGGATGAGTCGTGGGCACGGTTCTTTCGAGAAGAAGACTTTCTCGTGGGTGTTTCGTTGGACGGGTATGAGTCTAACACAAACCGTTTTCGGGTAGATCAAGAGGGAAAGGGAATGTATGCGCAGATCATGCAGGGAATCCGGCTGCTGGAACAATATGAAGTGGCATATAATATTCTTACTGTACTGACACCACGGCTTGCGGCGCATCCGGAAGCATATTATCATTTCTTGAAAGATCAGGGATTTTCTTATGTGCAGTGTATTCCGTGTCTTGGAGAATTTCCAGAACAGCAACAGAGCGCAGTGACTGGAAATGATCAGGAACTAAAGCCAGAACAGTACGCCGAATTTTATAAGCGGTTCTATCGGCTCTGGCTGGATGATTATGTGCATGGAGATTACATGAGTGTGACTCTGTTTGATAATTTGCTGTTGATGTTGTCTGATCGCCCTCCGCAACAGTGTGGAATGCTTGGATTCTGTACAGCGCAGCTTGTGGTGGAGGCAGACGGCAGTGTATATCCGTGTGATTTTTATGTGTTGGATCAGTATTGCTGCGGAAATCTGCAAGATCAGACACTTCAGGAACTTTTATATAGTGAAGCGATGAAAAACTTTATTCAGGAAGAAAGACAGATAAAAAAAATCTGTGAGACATGTCCATTCTGGAAAATCTGCCGCGGTGGCTGCAAGAGACAGAATGGAACCTATCTCACAGAAGAGTGGTGTGGTCACAGAGAATTTCTGATGGAGGCATATCCGACATTGTTCAGGATTGCACAGACACTTTGAAAGACTCTGTGATTATTTTTTAAAAGTAGCAGAACACAGCTGGAAATCAAGATTTCCAGCTGAATTCTTATAGAATATGAGATAAATTTGCGACCGGTGTACAGCCGCTTTGGAGTGAGACTCCGTCGCTGTACCCCTCTTCGCGGCCATCGAGTTCTTGAATCAGAAGAGCGCGAAGATAGGCGATCCGAGCCTGATATGCTTCATCGGCGATTGCATTGTGTTCTTCCCGCGGATCTTTTCTCAGATCAAAGTACTGTTCAGTGTTTTTCTCGCTGTACCAAATATATTTATCAGTCTCCGTCACGATAAAATGACTGGACAGACCGGAGTGGAAGCTGTGTTCTCCGTGCAGATACTCGCGGTTGTTTTGCTCTTCTTTCGGCTTTCCGACAATCTCTGGCATCAGAGAGAAGCCGTCCACACCCTCTGGAACCGGGATACCTGCAAAATTGAGGAGTGTTGGAAGGATATCGCGCAGTTCTGTGATCGTATTGCTGCGAATCGGTTTGGAAGGGCATACATTTTTGCCGACGTGGAACAGAAGTGGGATATGTGTGCTTCCTTCGTAGGCAAATACTTTTCGGTACAGGTGATGATCAAAGAGTAGTTCCCCGTGATCGGACAAGAAGAGAATCACAGTGTTGTCATATTCTCCGCTTTCCATCAGTGCAGAGAGAAGCCGTCCGATCTGGTGGTCGACATGTGTGATGCAGGCATAGTATCCCGCCATTGCATTGTGTTGCTGTTCGGCATCGTTGCAGCCGTAGATAGAGTCTTTCCTATATCCGAACTGTTCGGTACTTGCGGTGTCATCCCAGTCGCCGCAGGCAGGTGCCCTAAGTTCTTTGTCTTTGTACAGATCGAAGTAGGATGCCGGCGCATCAAAAGGCTGGTGCGGACGGACATAGGAGCTCATCAGGAAAAATGGTCTGGTGCGATCACGTGTTTCTAAGAAGCGGATACTTTCTTCCGTCACCCAGTTTGTCGGATGCAGCCGTTCTTCATAGATCCACGGGTGGGTCACCCAGGAGTTGCATTCCGGTCCGCTGGCATTGAAATCCGCATGGGATCCGAGAGCGTTTTTTAAATCATAAAGATAGTCATCAGTCACCGTCTGGTGCTGAAAATGCGGAATGGAGGCATCCCGGTAATATCCAAGATAGCCATCGTGCAGACGCAGTCCTTGGAACCCGCAATGTTTTCTCACCGGATGTACATGCATCTTTCCAACACACTGTGTCTGGTATCCGTGTGTACTGAACTCTTCTGCGAGCATGTGATCGTAGTTCCAGTCGATACCATCCTCATATCCGACACGTCCGTGGTGCTCTTGACTTTTCCCGGTAAAAAGCGCAGCTCTTGCAGGGATACAGCTTGGACAGGAGGAATAGGCGCGGTCAAAAAAGGCACCATCAGAAGCGAGCGTGTCAAGGTAAGGTGTCTTGACGTCCGGATGTCCGGCATAGGAAAGACAGTCTCCACGAAACTGGTCACACATAAGAAGTAAAATGTTTGGTTGTTTCATCATTTTTTCCTTTCATATTATTACATATTTTTCGGTTACCAATGCAGGCAGCTTTTGATACAATCATAAACACTGGGAAAAAGAAAAGCAAGGAAGAGTTTTTTATTAATTTCATATTTTTAGCTTTGAGAGCAATATACATAAAAATGAGAACAACATTAATATAGAAAAAATGACGGATGTAGTGTAGAATATAGTGTATAAAGTGAACGAAATAAACAAAAGGAGGAGTTCGGTTATGAAAATGAAAAAAGTAACAGCGCTTTTACTTACAGTTGCAATGGCTGCTACTATGCTTGCAGGATGTGGAAGTAAAGAGGAAAAAACAGAAGGCAAGAAAGAAGATGGAAAGACAGTCCTGAAATTTGCTGCATTTGAAGGTGGAAATGGAGCTGAGATCTGGAAAAATATCGAAAAAGCATTTGAGGAAGAACACAAAGATGTAGACGTAGAATTACACCTTTCTTCTGAGCTTGATAAAGATTTGCAGAAAGACTTTAAGAACGGAAATGTTCCAGATGTTGTATATTACAACTTAGGTCAGGAGAGCGGATTCGTAGAGACCATGTTAAAAGAAAAAGCAATTGCTGACATCTCAGACGTATTTGATGATGAGTTAAAAGGTAAATTAGTAGGTGGTATTACAGAGAATGCTGCGGCACAGCCATACGGTGACGGAAAAGTTTACCTTGCTCCGATCATTTATACACCAACAGGATTATGGTATAACAAAGACTTATTTGAAGGAGCAAATAAGAAATACGACCTTCCGACAACATGGGATGAGTTCTTTGCACTTGGAGACAAAGCAAAAGCCGACGGAATTTCTTTATTTACATATCCACAATCAGGATACTTCGACGCAACAATGTATCAGATGTTAGCACAGGCAGGTGGAATTGATTTCTACAACAAAGCTGTAAACTACGATGAAAAGACATGGACATCTGAAGAAGGAAAGAAAGTTGTTGATACAATCGCAAAACTTGCTTCACCAGATTATATCCAGGCAGATACAGTTGCAAATGCAAACTCAGACGGTGGATTCAAGATCAATCAGCAGAACGTGATCGACGGAAAAGCATTATTTATGCCAAATGGTAACTGGGTAATCGGGGAGATGGCAAACTCTACTCCGGAAGGATTCAACTGGGGAATGATGGCACCTCCGAAGTTCAATGCAGATGAAGATAACTACATCTACACATTCACAGAGCAGATGTGGATTCCTGCAGATGCAGAAAATATGGATCTTGCAAAAGAATTTGTAAAATTCATGTACTCTGATACAGTTGTTGATTTAATGCTCAACAACAAAGTAGTGAACAAAGAGACAAATGAAGAATCAGCAGCTCCAATCGTATCACCGGTTCTTGGCGCATCAGACAAGCTGGAAGATGGAACAATCAAAGATACTTATACACTGGCATCTTCTGACGGATACGAAGCAGTTGCAGGTACATGGGCTACAACAAAACCAATTGATGGATTTGATATGAAAGCAACAGTTTATGGTGCAATCGATGCTCTGAATACAGGAGAGATGACAGCAGATCAGTACCAGAAACAACTGGTAGATGCATGGGAGAAATTATTAGAAAACGTAGAATAATTATCCAGATAAGTTATAGTTAGTCAGAACGGTGAGTTATCAGGGCTCACCGTTTTTTAAGGAGAAAGATAAGCTTATGAACAGAAAACGATCAGAAAGAAGATTTGTCTTTGCATGTCTGGCACCGGCAGTAATCTTGATGGTTCTCTTTATTTTCATTCCTACAATCAATGTATTTCGGATGTCCTTATACCGCATGGGAGGAATTACGAACAAACAGACATTCATAGGACTGGAGAACTTTAAAACACTGTTGGGGGATAAGAATTTCCTTCAGGCAATGCAGAATACAATATTGATTATTGTGTTAGTAATGATCTGCACGATCATTCTTGCTGTATTATTTGCAGCATTGTTAAACAGAGGAACTTTTAAGGGAAAGAACTTTTTCCGTGTTATTTTTTACATTCCGAATATTTTATCCATCGTTGTTATTGCGGGTATCTTTGGAGCGATTTATAACCCGAGTACAGGTCTTCTCAATACATTCCTGAAAGCGATTCATCTTGATGGACTGGCACGTCAGTGGATGGCAGAGCCGAATATTGTGATCTATTCTGTAATCTTTGCGCTGATCTGGCAGGCAATTGGATACTACATGGTAATGTATATGGCAAGTATGGCAGCGATTCCACCGGATTATTATGAGGCGGCATCTCTGGATGGAGCGACAGAGATCCAGATGTTTTTCAAGATTACATTCCCTCTGATCTGGAGCAATATTCGTACTACACTGACATTCTACATCATCAGTACGATCAACTTAAGCTTCCTGTTTGTCCAAATTATGACAAACGGAGGACCGAATGGAAATACAGAAGTGGCGCTGAACTATATGTATAAGCAGGCATACACAAACGGTTCTTATGGATATGGTATGGCGATCGGTGTTGTGATCTTCCTGTTCTCATTTATTCTGGCAGGAATTGTAAATAAGATCACAGACAGAGAAGTTTATGAATTTTAGGAAAGGAGAGCAGATATGGAAAAAATTAATAAACATAAAAAACCAAGCAGTTATATTTATAAGCTGTTCATCTATGTAGCTCTTCTTGCACTGGCAATTTCTATCATTATTCCGGTAGCATGGGTATTCATGGCAAGTTTGAAGAAGAACTCAGAGTTTATCGGGGGAGATGTAAGTCCGTGGGCACTTCCGAAAGAATTTTTTGTACAGAACTTTGTTGTGGCATTCCGCGATGCGAACATGGGAACGTTTTTCTTAAATTCTGTGATCGTTACTGCAACAGCATTGATCCTCCTGTTACTTCTTGCACTTCCGGCATCTTATGCACTGTCAAGATTTAACTTCAGAGGGAAAAAGATTCTGAACATTGCATTTATGGCAGGACTTTTCGTCAACATCAGTTACATTGTAGTACCAATCTTCCTGATGCTCAGTGATGCAAATAAATTGCTCGGGGTAGATTTCTTCCTGAATAACCGGTTTATCCTGGCGCTTGTCTATGCATCGAGTGCACTGCCATTTACAGTGTATCTTTTGAGCGGATATTTCCGGACATTGCCGAAAGGATTTGAGGAAGCGGCATATATTGACGGATGCGGATACTTTAAGACGATGACAAAGATCATGGTGCCGATGGCAAAACCAAGTATCATCACAGTAATTTTATTTAACTTCTTATCATTCTGGAATGAGTATATCATTGCCTATACATTGATGGATGGAAATGATACGCTGGCGATGGGACTGAAAAATCTGATGGCAGTGGAAAAGACAGCTACCAACTACGGTATTATGTATGCCGGACTTGTGATTGTTATGCTGCCGACATTGATCTTATACATCATGGTACAGAAACGTCTGACAGAGGGTATGACTCTCGGCGGACTGAAAGGTTAGGAGGGACTGGCAATGAATAGTAGTACAGTAAGAAATATTATCATGTGTGTTGCATTTGTTATTTTCCTTGCTATGATCATCGTTGGTCAGAGACATATTTCTGTATCCGGACTTGCGATGGAGGTCATCGGATTGATCGGACTTCTGACACTTTTGTTCGTATATAACCACAGATACAAATAGAAGAGAATATGCTGGAATCTAAGAACGGATTCCGGCATATTTTTTTTGGAGGAACTGCATTCCTTTTTTTAAAAATATGAGTTATATTAATGTAAGAAGATTATATAAAAGGAAAGAAAGGCATAGACCTTGAAAGGAGACGATTGTGCAAACATAGAAAGAAATTGACTAAAGATTTTTTAAAAAACATCAGGTAGAATAGTAGATAATACAAAACAGAAGTGATAGATGAACAGGAGGTAGTTCAAAATGAAAAAACCAGTATTAGTAATTATGGCAGCCGGAATGGGAAGTCGTTACGGCGGATTAAAACAGATTGACCCAGTAGATGAGCAGGGACATATTATTATGGATTTCTCTATCTTCGATGCAAAGAGAGCAGGATTTGAGAAAGTCGTATTTATCATCAAAAAAGAAAATGAGGCAGATTTTAAAGAAGCAGTCGGAAAACGTATGGAAGAAGTGATGGATGTTGCTTATGTATTCCAGGATCTTCACAACATTCCGGAAGGATTTGAAGTGCCGGAAGGACGTGTGAAACCTTGGGGAACTGCACATGCCGTATTAAGCTGTATCGATGAAGTGGACGGACCATTTGCGGTAATCAATGCAGATGACTACTATGGAAGAGATGCCTTCCAGAAAATCTATGACTTCCTTTCTACTCATGAGGACGATGACAAGTTCCGTTATACAATGGTCGGATATCAGCTGGAAAATACATTGACAGAGAACGGACATGTAGCCCGCGGGGTATGTACGACAAATGAGGCAGGCGAGCTTGTAAAAGTAGAAGAGCGGACAAGAATCGAGAAAAAAGGTGACGGTGCTGCCTATACAGAAGATGAGGGAGCAACCTGGACAGATCTTCCGAAGGGAAGCATTGTGTCTATGAATATGTGGGGATTCACAGCAAGCATTCTGCAGGAGATCAAAAATGGATTTGCTTCTTTCTTAGAGGAAGGATTAAAGACGAACCCTCTGAAATGTGAATACTTCCTTCCGACAGTTGTCAGCAATCTGCTGGAAGAAGACCGCGCAACTGTATCCGTACTGACATCTGCAGATAAATGGTATGGAGTAACTTATAAAGAAGATAAGCCAGTCGTAGTAGCTGCGATCAAACAGATGAAAGAAAATGGATTATATCCGGAAAAATTGTGGGGAGAAGAGTAAGATCATGGGAATGGTATCAAACAGACAAAAAGACGAAGCAATTGCAAATTTTAGATTTGAAGGGGTTCTGATTGATGAGCGTCCATATGGAAGTGGACATATCAATGATACATTCCTTCTGACATTCGATATCTCAGGTATGGGACTTCTGCGTGTAATCTTACAGCGCATGAACAAAGAAATCTTTACACAGCCGGAAGAATTGATGGAGAACGTACTCGGTGTTACTTCTTACCTTCGTAAGAAGATCATTGAAAACGGTGGAGATCCGGAGAGAGAGACATTAAATATCATTCGCACAGTTGCAAACAGACCGTACTATGTGGATTCTCAAGGGGACTATTGGAGATGCTACAAATTCATCGATGGAGCTACCAGCTATGACCAGGTAGAAAAACCAGATGATTTCTATCAGAGCGCAGTATCTTTCGGTAACTTCCAGAGATTGCTTGCAGACTATCCGGCAGAGACTCTTCACGAGACGATCAAAGGATTCCATGATACAAAGGCACGTTTTGAAGTGTTCAAAAAAGCAGTGGAAGCAGATGTGTGCGGACGTGCAGCTTCTGTTCAGAAAGAGATTGATTTTGTTCTGGCACATGAAGATGTAGCTAACGTATTTGGAGATATGCTTGCGGCAGGAGAACTTCCACTTCGTGTGACACACAATGATACAAAATTAAATAACATTATGATTGACGATAAGACTGGAAAAGGAATCTGTGTGATCGACCTTGATACAGTTATGCCGGGACTTGCAATGAATGACTTTGGGGATTCTATCCGTTTTGGAGCAAGTACAGGAGCAGAAGATGAAATCGATCTGAGCAAAGTGTCCTGCGATATGGAATTATTTGATCTGTATGCGAAAGGATACATCGAAGGATGTGGCGGAAAACTTACAAAGAAAGAGATCGAGTTGATGCCAATGGGAGCAAAGGTTATGACATTTGAATGTGGTATGCGTTTCTTAACAGATTATCTTGAAGGAGATCATTACTTTAAGATCCACAGAGAACATCACAATCTTGACCGCTGCCGTACACAGTTTAAGCTTGTGGAAGATATGGAAGCAAAATGGGATATCATGCAGGAGATCATCAGGAAATATAATGTTTAAGTAAGAATGTTTCTTGAGAGTGTGTGGGAAATCCGTAGAGAAGATTTGAAAGAATTTGTGAGAAATAAGTTTAAAACAGAAAAAATGTTTTAAAACAAAAAATATAAAAAATAGTTGTACTGCCCGCAGTACGGTATTATAATAGAAGAAGAGAGAGATTTCTCATGTTACCCTACAAATCGTAAAAAACAGGAGGATACGAACATGGCAATTTTAGTAACAGGCGGAGCCGGATATATCGGAAGCCATACATGCATCGAATTAGTGAATGCAGGATATGACGTTGTTGTATTAGATAACTTATGTAATTCCAGCAAGGAATCTTTAAAACGTGTTGAGAAGATCGTCGGAAAACCAATCCCATTTTATGAGGCAGATATCCGCGATGCAGAGGCGTTAAAGAATATATTTGAGAAAGAAGATATCGATGCAGTCATTCATTTCGCAGGATTAAAAGCAGTTGGAGAATCTGTTGTAAAACCATTAGAGTATTATGACAACAACATTGCAGGAACACTGGTACTCTGCGATGCAATGAGAAATGCGGGAGTGAAGAACATTATCTTCAGTTCTTCTGCAACAGTATATGGAGATCCGGCATTTGTACCGATCACAGAAGAATGCCCGAAAGGACAGTGTACAAACCCATACGGCTGGTCGAAGTCAATGTTAGAGCAGATCCTCACAGATTTACATACAGCAGATCCGGAATGGAATGTCGTATTACTCCGTTACTTTAATCCGGTAGGAGCACATAAGAGCGGAACAATCGGAGAAAACCCGAAAGGAATCCCGAATAACTTAATGCCTTATATTACACAGGTGGCAGTTGGGAAGTTAGAGTGTCTCGGAGTATTCGGAGATGACTATGATACACATGACGGAACAGGTGTGCGCGATTATATCCATGTCGTAGACCTTGCACTTGGTCATGTGAAAGCATTGAAGAAGATTGAAGAGAAAGCCGGTGTATGCATCTACAACCTTGGAACAGGAAATGGATATTCTGTTCTGGATATGGTAAAAGCATTCAGCAAAGCATGCGGAAAAGAGATTAAATATGAGATCAAACCGCGTAGAGCCGGAGATATTGCAACTTGCTACGCAGACCCTGCAAAAGCAAAAGAAGAACTTGGATGGGAAGCTGAGAGAGGACTCGATGAGATGTGCGAAGACTCATGGAGATGGCAGTCAAACAATCCAAACGGATATGAAGCATAAAAATATATGAGAATCTCATAGAGAGAAAGAGAGAAGACAAGCTCTGGTTACAGAGGGATTGGATTCTCTCTTTTTTTTGGTTCGAGCATTTTAGGAAGCAGATTGTCTGTCCAAGGATTGGTACTTCCATATCGGGGGGAAAAGTGGTATAATTTAACGGTAACTTTAGTTCTATTGAGGGTTAAAATATGAAGAAGGATATTCGATTAAAAGGACAGCTCCGCTTTTACATGCAGTGGCCGATCTTTATGCTGATCCTGCTCGTAGCGATGACCATCTGGATCTTTTTTACGAGCAGTCAGGCAGGAATCATGATGGCAATCATTGTGACAGTGTATGGAATCGGAGTAGGTGTGCTCTATATGTACAGTAAGTCGCTGATTATGGCAGACCTGGTACAGTTCGCAGCACAGTATGGTGTTGTTCAGAATACACTGCTGAAGGAACTTTCCATTCCGTATGCACTTCTGATGGATGATGGGCAGATTATATGGATGAATGACAGTTTCAAAGTAGTGACAGGGCAGGGCGACAAGGCAGAGAAGTATATTAATAAGGTCATTCCGGAACTGAACCGGGGCGTATTTCCAAAAGCGGAATCTGAGCAGGTGCAGCTGAATGTTATTTACAAGGAGAAGGAATATTCAGTAGCTATGCACAAAGTATCTGTGGAAGGATTTAGTGAGACAGAGGAACTTTTGCAGCTTCCCAAGGAGAAGGAATACTTTATTGCAATCTACCTGAAGGATGTCACAGAACTGAATAAGTACATTCGCGAAAATGATGCACAGAAGATGGTAGCAGGTCTGATCTACATTGATAACTTTGATGAAGTCATCGAGAGTGTTGAGGAAGTCAGACAGTCACTTTTGGTAGCGTTGATCGACCGGAAGATTAATCAGTATATTGCAAAGATTGACGGGATCGTCAAGAAAATGGAGAAGGATAAATACTTTATCGTGATTAAGAAAAAGTATTTCCAACAGTTGAAAGAAGATAAGTTTGCATTGTTAGAGGAGGTCAAGGGCATTAGCATTGGAAATGAGATGCCGGCGACACTCAGTATCGGTCTTGGGATGAGTACCGACACTTATGCACAGAGTTACAACTATGCCCGGGTGGCAATCGATCTTGCACTTGCAAGAGGGGGTGACCAGGCGGTTGTAAAGGATGCGAACAATATTACGTATTTTGGCGGAAAGCGCGAACAGGTGGCAAAGAATACGCGTGTGAAGGCGCGAGTCAAGGCGGAGGCTCTGCGGGAATTTATTGCCGCTAAGGACAAAGTCATTGTCATGGGACATAAGATCGGGGATGTAGATTCTTTTGGAGCGGCAATCGGTATTTATCGTGCAGCTACAATTATGGAGAAGAAAGTACATATCGTGATCAACGATATCACAAGTTCTGTCAGACCGCTGTATGAGCGTATCCGGGATAATGCGGCATACGATGAAGATCTGTTTCTTACTTCCTCTCAGGTGGAGGATGTGGTAACAGAAAATACGATGGTTGTTGTAGTCGACACAAATAAGCCGGAACTGACAGAGTGTGAGGAACTGCTTGGCATGACAAAGACGATCGTCGTGCTCGATCATCACCGGCAGGGAAGCAACAGCATTGATAATGCAGTATTATCTTATATTGAACCGTATGCATCTTCCACCTGTGAGATGGTCGCAGAAGTGCTGCAGTACATTGCGGATGATATCCGGATCAAGGCGGTGGAAGCAGACTGTATGTATGCGGGAATCATGATCGATACAAATAACTTTGTGAGCAGAACCGGTGTGAGAACCTTTGAGGCGGCAGCATTTTTGAGGCGCTGTGGTGCAGATATCACCCGGGTGAGAAAGATGTTCCGGGATGATATGGATTCGTATCGTGCAAAGGCGGAGACGGTGCGCAGAGCAGAGGTATACAGAGGTGAATTTGCTATTGCGGAGTGTCCGGGCAAAGGAATTGAAAGTCCGACGATCGTCGGAGCCCAGGCAGCGAATGAGCTGCTCAACATTGCGGGGATCCGTGCATCGTTTGTATTGACAGCATACAATGGGAAGGTGTATTTGAGCGCCCGCGCCATTGATGAGGTAAATGTTCAGGTGATTGCAGAACGTCTCGGCGGAGGCGGCCATATCAACGGAGCAGGAGCACAGTTTTCCGATATGGAAGTCGAGGAAGTCATTGGGATGATCAAAGGCACACTGGACGAGATGATAGAAGGAGGAGATATATAATGAAAGTAATTTTATTAGAAGATGTAAAGGCACTTGGGAAAAAGGGAGAGATCGTAAACGTCAATGACGGGTACGCAAGAAACTTTATCTTGCCGAAGAAATTAGGTCTCGAAGCAACTGGAAAGAATTTAAATGACCTGAAGCTTCAGAAAGCGAACGAAGAAAAGATTGCGCAGGAGCAGTTAGAGGCTGCCAAAGCACTCGCAGAGAAGATTGCAGCAGGAAAAGTGACACTGCAGATCAAAGTTGGAGAAGGCGGCAGAACTTTCGGATCTGTTTCTTCCAAAGAAGTGGCACATGCAGTCAAAGAGCAAATGGGATATGATATTGACAAGAAGAAAATTCAGTTAAAAGAAGCAATCAAGACATTGGGAACACATATCGTTCAGGTAAAACTTCACACAAAGGTGACAGCAGATCTGAAAGTCGTTGTCACAGAAGCGTAGGTGGAACGCATGGAAGAGGCATTGATCAAAAGAGTCCTTCCGCACAGCCTCGAGGCGGAGCAATCCGTTGTCGGAGCAATGCTGATGGACAAGGATGCGATCATGACAGCGGCAGAAATCGTCAGCCGGGAAGATTTTTACCAGACGGCATATGGCATTCTGTTTGAGGCTATGGTGGAACTTTTCAATGAAGGGAAGCCGGTCGATCTGATCACCCTTCAGGAGCGTCTGAAAGAAAAGGATGTTCCGCCGGAAATCACCAGCCTTGAATTTGCAAGAGATCTTCTGACAGCAGTTCCGACTTCTGCGAATGTAAAATATTATGCAGAGATCGTCATGGAAAAATCGATGCTGCGGAAACTGATCAAGCTGAATGAGGAGATTGAGAACATGTGTTATCTCGGTCGGGATTCGCTGGAGGCGGTGCTTGAGACGACGGAGAAGAGAGTATTTGAGCTTGTACAGAAGAGAAATACCGGAGACTATGTTCCAATCAAGCAGGTCGTGTTAAATGCGTTAGATAAGATCGAGAAGTCTTCCAAGACGAAGGGAACTGTCACCGGAATTCCGACAGGGTTCATTGATCTTGATTATAAAACATCCGGCCTGCAGCCGTCTGATCTGATCCTCGTGGCAGCGAGACCGTCTATGGGAAAGACAGCGTTCGTGCTTAATATCGCACAGCATGTGGCATTTCGCAGCAATAAGACGGTGGCAATCTTCAGTCTTGAGATGTCCAAGGAACAGTTGGTGAACCGTCTGTTTTCTTTGGAGTCTCAGGTAGATGCACAGCTGCTCCGTACCGGTAATCTGAAGGATTCCGATTGGGAGAAGCTGATTGAAGGAGCTGGAGTGATTGGAAAGTCTAAGATGATCATTGATGATACGCCGGGAATCTCTATTTCAGAACTCCGCTCTAAGTGCAGAAAGTTTAAGTTGGAGCAAGGGTTAGACCTGATCATCATCGACTATTTGCAGTTGATGACCGGACGTGTAGGCGGACGTGCAGAATCCAGACAGCAGGAGATTTCGGATATTTCCAGATCATTGAAAGGACTTGCCAGAGAGCTGAATGTACCGGTTATTGCACTTTCTCAGCTGAGCCGTGCCGTAGAGCAGAGGCCGGATCATCGTCCGATGATGTCAGACCTTCGAGAATCTGGTGCAATCGAGCAGGATGCCGACGTGGTGATGTTTATTTACCGTGATGATTATTATAACAAAGATACAGATATGAAGAACATTGCAGAGATCATCATTGCGAAACAGAGAAACGGTCCGATCGGAACTGTGAATCTTGCATGGCTTCCAAATTATACGAAGTTTGCCAATGCGACGAGAAAGCAGGAATAATGGCGAAACTTGCGATGGAAAGAGCAAAAGAACAGACCTTCAATATGTTATAATCTTTATAGGTTATTACATATTGGAGGTTATTTTTATGGGCGAAGTTCACTATATGATTTCAGAAGCTGCAAAGAGAGTCGGGGTGGAGGCACATGTGCTGAGATACTGGGAGGAAGAACTTGACCTTCCGATCGGCAGGACAGAGATGGGGCACCGTTACTATACAGAAGATGACATCCGTTTATTTCACTGCATTAAGGATCTCAAAGAGCAGAGCATGCAGTTGAGAGAGTTAAAGACCGTCATACCAGAATTAAAGAAAGCGCGGGAACAGAAGAAGAAAAAGCTGGCAGAGATGGAGGAAAGGGAGAACAGCAGAATGAGTCAGACAGAAGGACAGCTTGTCAAGGCACAGCCGGAAGTGGTGGATACGGACAAGTTTTTGCAAGTTCAGAGCTTTATCGGGGAGGCACTTCAGAAAGTTATCGTGGAGAATAATACGAAGCTTGCGCAGGAAGTCAGTCATACAGTTACAAAGAATGTACTTGGCGAGATGGAAACGTTGTTTCATCTGAAAGAGCAGAAAGAAGAAGAACATTACCGCAAGCTGGACAGCCTGATCAGACAGCAGCAGCAGATCAGACGCGAGAGTGTGAAAGTATCACCGGTTGGAAAGTTGAGAAAATTGCTGGAAGGATAGCATGAAGTGAACAAAATATGGAGTATAACATGATTTTTTAGGACAAGTTTATGCTGCAAAAAAGGGGACGGATCAGACATTACATCTGATCCGTCCCACTTTTTTGCCTATATACTTACTGGGCTATGTTGGCTGCCAGGCAGCCATATCTGAATTATTCAGCAGAGATAGCTCCTGTTGGACATTGTGCAGCACAAGCTCCACAGTCTACGCAAGCATCAGCATTGATTTCGTAGTGATCTGCTCCCTGAGAGATTGCTCCAACTGGACATTCAGCTTCGCAAGCTCCACAGCTTACACATTCATCGCTAATTACGTGTGCCATAGTATGTATCCTCCTTTTCTGTGGCAGAATGAACTCTGCCTATTTGTGTTTATTTTAATACAAATGAGCCAAATATACAAGTCTATTTTGTGCTCTGAATTTAATACAAAGAAAAAGAGTTTCAATCAGAGCACAAAAAGACTAGAAGACAACAGAACAGGGACCGGAACAATTTGTCTTAAAGTTCTTCCGACAGTTTGTTCAGACGCTGCTTTTCATGCTTATATGCAGCGAGAACAACACGTTTGGCAGCCTCTGCATCTTCTTTACTTGGTTCTGGAGTATCCTTTAACGGATAATCCATATGAAGGTTATCATATTTTGCCTTTCCCATAGAGTGGTAAGGAAGAATATCAAGCGCTTTGACATTGTTCAGTGTTCCGAGAAATGTGCCAAGTTGTTCCAGATATTCTTGATAGAAAGTGATGCCGGGAACAATCACATGGCGTACCCAGATCGGAATGTTTTGCTCATCGAGATAGCGTGCAAATGCCAGGATACGCTCATTGGAGTGTGCAGTCAGTTTCTTGTGTTCTTCTCCGTTGATATGTTTGATGTCAAGCATGATCAGGTCTGTGACCTGAAGGAGCTTTTCCAGCTTTTCCATAAATACTGCATTGGATGGCTGAAACATAATCCCAGAAGTATCGATACAGGTGTGGATATGATCTTTCTTCAGCTTTGTAAAGAGCTCGATCAGAAAATCCATCTGCATCATTGGTTCACCGCCTGTCACAGTCACACCGCCATGGCGGTAAAATGGGAGATTAGAGTAGAAGCCTTCGAGTACTTCCTCTACACTTTGTTGTTCTCCGATGTTTGGCTCCCATGTATCTGGATTGTGACAGTACAGACAGCGCATCGGGCAGCCCTGAAGAAAGATTACGTAGCGCAGTCCCGGGCCATCTACGGTTCCACAGCTTTCAATCGAATGTATATATCCTTTTGTCATAAAAGACACCTGCCTTTCAGTATGATAAAGTTCGGTATGAAAAAAGGCTGTCGCAGAATGGAAAGATCAGAAACCATTTCGGCGGCAGCCCCTTGAAGTCATTATTGCAATTCGATACGGAGAACAGAACGTCCGATGACATAGACGATATGTCATCAGACGGCTCTCTCTGCCGTTACATTACATTCCTTCGTGGAATGTACGGGAAATAACGTCGTCCTGCTGTTCTTTTGTAAGTTTGATAAAGTTTACAGCGTATCCTGAAACACGAACAGTTAACTGTGGGTAGTTTTCTGGGTGTTTCTGAGCGTCTAATAATGTTTCTCTTGTAAATACGTTTACATTTAAGTGGTGTCCACCCTGTTCTACGTATCCGTCTAACATATTTACTAAGTTATCTACCTGCTGCTGATTTACTGCCATAGTGTTATCCTCCTTGATTTTGGTTTTTCTTTATCTGATTTTTGTATTGTCGGACAGATTATTCGTTGTCGATGCTGTCCATGATGTTTGGAATGTTGCAAGCCTGGTTTCCACATTCTTCGATTCTGTCAAGGTCAAGGTCACCTGCAAAGATCTTATCTTCTTTTCCAAGTGCTCCCGGAATGATAGAGAATGTGTTGGAAATTCCGTCCTGAGCATGTCTGAATGGAATCTTAGCTACAGATGCAAGGGAAGCTAATGCTCCGTGAGAATCACGTCCGTGCATTGGGTTTGCTCCTGGTGCTAAAGGTTCTCCAAGCTTTCTTCCGTCTGGTGTGTTACCTGTCTTCTTACCATATACAACGTTAGATGTGATAGTAAGGATAGAAGTTGTAGGAACACCGTGACGGTATGTGTGATGTTTTCTGATCTTGTCCATGAAAGAACGTACAACAGTTACTGCGATCTCATCTACATCATCATCGTTGTTACCGTATTTCGGGAAATCTCCCTCTACTTCGTAGTCTACTACTAATCCATCTTCGTCTCTGATCGGTTTTACTTTTGCATATTTGATTGCACTTAAAGAGTCAGCTACAACAGAAAGTCCTGCGATACCTGTTGCAAAGTAACGTTTTACTTCACGGTCATGAAGAGCCATCTGGATTTTTTCGTAGCAATATTTGTCATGCATGTAGTGGATGATATTTAATGTGTTTACATATAATTCAGCAAGCCATTCCATCATGTCGTCGAATTTAGCCATAACATCATCGTAGTCAAGGTATTCACCTTCTACCGGACGGTATTTTGGTCCTACCTGTACTTTGGATTTCTCATCCACACCACCGTTGATTGCGTATAATAAACATTTTGCAAGGTTTGCACGAGCTCCGAAGAACTGCATTTCCTTACCGATTCTCATAGAAGATACACAGCATGCGATTGCGTAGTCATCTCCGTGAGTCGGACGCATTAAATCATCGTTTTCATACTGGATAGAAGATGATTTGATAGACATCTTCGCACAGTATTCTTTAAATGCTTTTGGAAGACGAGTAGACCAGAGAACTGTTAAGTTCGGTTCTGGAGCTGTTCCAAGGTTGTCTAATGTGTGAAGGTAACGGAAAGATGTCTTTGTTACGAGCGGACGTCCGTCAACACCAACACCACCGATAGACTCTGTTACCCATGTCGGGTCACCGGAGAATAATGCATTGTATTCTGGTGTACGTGCAAATTTTACAAGACGAAGCTTCATGATGAAGTGGTCAATGTATTCCTGAGCCTGTTCCTCTGTGATCAGTCCTCTTTCTAAGTCACGCTGGATATAGATATCAAGGAATGTAGAAGTACGTCCAAGACTCATTGCTGCACCGTTTTGTTCTTTAACAGCTGCAAGGTATCCAAAGTATAACCACTGGATAGCTTCTTTTGCATTGGAAGCTGGTTTTGTAATATCGTATCCGTAGATTTCTCCTAATTTTGCTAATTCGCCAAGTGCGCGGATCTGCTCAGATAATTCTTCACGAAGACGGATGTTATCTCCTGTCATTCTCACTAAAGAAGTAGCAAGCTGTTCTTTCTTGTCTGCGATCAGCCAGTCTGTTCCGTATAAAGCAACACGGCGGTAGTCACCGATGATACGTCCACGTCCGTATGCATCCGGAAGTCCTGTGATGATACCAGATTTTCTTGCTGCTCTCATCTCTGGTGTGTAGGCATCAAATACACCCTGATTGTGTGTTTTTCTGTATTCTGTAAAGATTTTTACGATTTCAGGGTCAACTTCATATCCATTTTCATGGCAGGCGTTCTGAGCCATACGGATACCACCGTAAGGTTGTAAAGAGCGTTTGAATGGTTTATCTGTCTGGAAACCAACGATCTGTTCTAAGTCTTTGTTTAAGTAACCTGCGGCATGGGAAGTGATGCTTGATACAATTTTTGTATCCATGTCAAGAACTCCGCCTGCTTCGCGTTCCTGCTTTGAAAGATCCATTACCTGAGCCCAAAGAGTCTTTGTAGCTTCTGTAGGACCTGCTAAGAAAGAATCGTCCCCCTCATATGGTGTGTAGTTTGACTGAATGAAGTCACGTACGTTTACTGATGTACGGTTCCAACGTCCTGGCTTGAATCCGTCCCAACTAGAGTTCCAGTTTTTTTCCATTATATTTCCTCCTAAATCGTTGTAAAAAAGTTAGTAGTTTGTAAAATGTTTGTTAAATAATTCACTTAGATTATATCAATTTGCTATAAGAAAAGTCAATAGGTTGGATTGTACTAAATTGCATACAGTATACAAATTGTGAACACTGTATAAAACCTTATAAAAATTTAAGAAAAAATTTCTTCTATTTTTTGTAATTTAGTGTATAGTAGATAGGTAATAACCTAGAGGGTGGACGGAAGTTGATTTTTTTCTTTTAAAATTGTGAGAAGTCATTGTCGGTGCCCGAAGATTTTACGTATATTTACAAGTGTGTGACATAGGCTTTGAAATATACGTTCAGAATGAAAAAATGGAGTGTGTAAAAAATGCAGAGAAGAAGGAAGAGCATCATAGGGCTGGCATGTCTGATGAGTGCAATGCTTCTATTTTCTTCTTGTGGGAAGGAAGCAGAGGAAGAGAAGCAAGATACACAGACACAGGCAGATACAGAAAAAGAGGAGCCGAAAGAGAAAGAAGGACAGGGCAATTTAAATATTATTTCTCCGCAGGCGTATAGCAATGTGGACGGTCTTACCCTGGAACCGGGAACATACATTTCCCTGATCGGGAAGGAAGCCGGAACCGAATATTGGAAAATGGTAGAAAAAGGCGCCAAGCAAGCAGTATCGGAATTGAACAGTGCACTGGGTTACAAAGGGGAAGATAAGATCAAGTTAAATTACAGCGGTCCGAGCGAGAGTGAGAGCGTGGACGAGCAGATTAATATTTTAGATGAAGAACTGGCCCGCTATCCAAATGCAGTTGGGATTGCGATCATTGACTCCAATGCTTGTTCGGTGCAGTTTGATCTTGCTACAGAGAATGGAATTCCAATTGTTGCCTTTGATTCCGGAAGTGATTACCAGGGACTGCAGTCACTCTGCTCTACCAATAATACAGAAGCAGCACAGACTGCGGCAGTGAATCTGGCTACGGCATTAGATAACAAGGGAAAGGTAATCGTATTTGTCCACGATTCTAATTCTACTACTGCGAGAGAGCGTCAGAGTGGTTTTGCGGATACACTCGCAAAAGATTATCCGGAAGTTGAGATCGCGGAAGTTGTCTACCTGGATAATCTGGAAGACGTGAAAGGACTTTTGGCAGAGAAGAAGAACCGGGAAGCGAAAATCAATCCAGAAGATGAGAAGGCAGCGCAGAAGGAAGACTTTACTGATGAGCAGGCAATCCAGTATATTCTGGAGCAGCACCCGGATGTGACGGGCTGTTTTACAACCAATGTGGATGCGACACAGAAAGTACTGTCGATTGTCAATGAGATGAAGCAGTCAAAAGATACTAAGCAGGCAGAGGCTGCCAAGAATCTCAAGATAATCGGATTCGACGGAGGAGAGAAACAGATGGAGGCGCTGGAGAATGGAGAACTGGAAGGTCTTGTTGTTCAGAATCCGTATGGTATGGGATATGCGACTGTGATTGCCTGTGCGCGTTCCATCGCGAATCAAGGAAATGAGGCAGTTGTTGATACAGGATATGTGTGGGTGACAAAAGATAATATGGAAGATAAAAATATCAGCCGTATTTTGTATTAGTGAGGAAAGGAATATGAAATTCAAAAGCAGATAAAGCTGTAATCAATGCAGATACTAATACAAATCATCAAAAAAGAGAAACGACATTTCAGTGGAGGAAATGTGTTTCTCTTTTTTTGTATCGTTTCTTTTCGTGTAAGGAAGAAACTAATTTTCACTGCTTTTTGTGAGTGAGAAAATAAATTCTGTGCCGACTCCTTCGGTGCTGATAACGTTGATATTTTCTCCATGTGCCTGAATGATTTCCTTGACGATTGCAAGTCCGAGCCCGGTTCCTTTCTTGTCTTTTCCACGGGAGAGGTCGCTCTTATAGAAACGCTCCCACACTTTTGTGAGACTTTTTTTGGGAATCCCGATTCCGGAGTCTTTGACGGAGACGAACACTTTTCCATTGCGTTCGGTCGTCTCGAGTACGATGGAAGAGTCCGGATTACTAAATTTGATCGCGTTGTCCAGCAAGTTGTATAAGACTTGCTGAATCTTACCGCGGTCGGCAAAGACATTCTGGATGCGCGGGTCAAAGAGCAGTTCAATTGAAATTTTCTTGGAGGTACAAGTTCCTTCAAAAGAAGCGGCAGTGTGTTTGATCGTGTCGTGCAGATTGAAGTTGGTCTTGTCAAGAAGAAGATCTTTCGTGTCAAATTCATTTAATGTCAGAAGATCTTTTGTCAGATCCGTCAGGCGCTCGGTCTCAAACAGTATGATGTTCAAATATTTTCCCTGAAGTTCTTGTGGGATTGTTCCATCGACAATCGCTTCCACATATCCTTTGATGGATGTGAGCGGAGAGCGGAAGTCGTGGGAGACATTGGCGATGAACTTCTTCTGATAGTCTTCCATATCTTTGAGCTGTGCTGCCATATAGTTGAGAGAGGCAGACAGATAGCCCATCTCGTCTTCTGTCCGCACCGGGATCTCATAAGTCAGATTGCCGGAGGCATACTGGGTGGCAGCCTCTGTGATCTTCCGCAGCGGCTGGTAAATGAAAAAGTGGAATGCCAGCAGTATGCAGAAAGATAAAATGTAGATGACAACAATGGTAATATAGACATTTCGCAATAAAGAAGAAGTCTGCTGTTCGAGATCTTCGTAAGGTTTGTGCAGCAGCAGATATCCCTTCGTCGTAAAGCCTTGTGTGACCGGTGCAATCACTGTGATGACTTTTTTATCAAAAAGATCATGGTAAGTTCCGAGCAGATATTTGGAACTGCCATTTTCCGCAGGATCAAAGTCTGGGATTTCGGATGGCGGAACCGGCATTTCATCTGCTCCCGCAGATAGAATCACCTGTCCAGTGCGGTCAATGAACCATGTTGATGCATGCAGATAGGTCGACATCCCATTTAACTGCGTGTGAATGTCGGAAAGTGTCAGATCGTCTGTAAAATATCCGGTCAGGTAATCATTGGCGAGCAGGGTGGCTTCTTTATAAAGGGTATCAGAAGTATCTTCTTCCAGCTCGGAGATTGTCAGCTCATGGGTGAGTGTGGCGACTGTGAACAGGCAGAGAAATCCGAAGATCAGATAAATGCTGATAAATTTTAAGTATAAAGTGCTGCGCATACTATTTCACCTCAAACTTGTACCCGATACCCCACACGGTGCCGAGACTCCATGTCGGATGGTCCTTGATTTTTTCGCGCAGACGCTTGATATGCACATCGACAGTTCTTGTATCTCCGATGTATTCGTAGCCCCAGATTTGGTCGAGGAGCTGTTCTCTTGTAAATACTTGATTTGGTGAGGATGCGAGGAAATAAAGCAGTTCCAGTTCCTTTGGAGGCATTTCGACTACTTTTCCGTCACAGACGACAGAGTAGTTCGTCAAGTTGATCTCAATGCCAGGGTAGGAAACGCATTTGCCTTTCTCTGCGGCAGCAGTTTCCTGTCTAGGTGCCTGGTAGCGGCGGAGCACTGCTTTGACTCTTGCGACAAGCTCTTTGGAATCAAAAGGCTTGATCATGTAGTCATCTGCACCAAGTTCGAGACCAAGTACTTTATCAAAGACTTCTCCCTTTGCGGAGAGCATGATGATCGGAGTATCTGATTTTGCCCGAATCTCGCGGCAGACCTGATAACCGTCGATGCCCGGCAGCATTAAGTCAAGCAGTACGAGATTTGGCGAATAGCTGTCAAATGCAGCTAACGCCTCCTCACCGTCATGTACCATCATCGTGTCGAAGCATTCTTTCAAAAGATAGAGGGAGATCAGCTCTGCAATATTTTCATCGTCATCGACGATTAAGATTTTCTGTTTAGTTACCATGGGGTAGGAATCCCTCCTTTATTTCAAATCTACTACTTAAATTCCACGATCGTGACGCCGGCATCTCCTTCACCGAACGCACCGAGGCGGTAAGATTTTACATGTTTTTGTCGTTTTAAATAGTTATGGATACCGCTGCGGAGTGCACCGGTTCCTTTGCCGTGCACGATGCGGACGGGACTGATGTGCGACATGTACGCATCATCCAAATATTTGTCAAGTTCTGCGATTGCCTCGTCTACTGTCTTTCCGAGTAGGTTAATCTCTGGGCGGACAGACATGGTCTTTTTCATTTTCATCTTTCCGGAGGAAGTCTTCTGCAGATGTTTCCCCGTGATCACAGGTTCATCGATGATCTCCAGATCGGAGATATTTACCTGGGAGCGAAGGATTCCCATCTGTACGAAAAGATCTCCTTTCGCATTTGGAAGAGAACTTACGGTTCCGGTCAGATTGAGGCTGAGCACTTTTACAGCCTCGCCGAGTTTGAAATCACTTGGCTTATGCTGTTTTTTCGGTTTTTTCGTGTCAAGCTTCACACCGGATCCGGTCTTTTTGATCTTCTGGCGGAGTCGTTCTCGCTCGCGTTCCATCTCTGCGGCAGAGATATTTTCTTTCCCAAACTTGCGGAAGTTCTTCATAGTCTCGTCAGCAACTTCTTTTGCCTCGCGGAGAATCGCGTTTGCTTTTTCGTTCGCTTCATTGATAATGCGCTCTTTGCGCTCGTCAAGGCGTTCTTGTTTTTGCTCTAATTTCTGTTTCAGAGCTTCTACTTCGCGCTTGTAGGCAGCGATTTCCTGCTGTTCTTTCTCAATGGTACGTCTGCTGTTTTCGAGGTCTGCAAGGAGATCTTCAAAGGATTCATCCTGTTCGGACAGACGTTCTTTCGCATCTGCGATAATATAATCTGGCAGACCAAGTTTACTGGAAATTGCGAAGGCATTACTCTTTCCCGGGATACCGATCAGCAGATGGTAAGTTGGACGGAGTGTCTCTACGTCAAATTCACAGCAGGCATTTTCTACACCCGGAGTGGAAAGTGCATAGACTTTCAACTCACTGTAATGAGTCGTTGCCATCGTGCGGATTTTCCGCTCGTGCAGGTAGGACAGAATGGAAGTTGCAAGTGCAGCTCCTTCGGTTGGATCGGTTCCGGCGCCGAGCTCATCGAACAGCACAAGAGAGTGCTCATCCACGTGCTGCAGGAAGGAAACGATATTGGTCATATGAGAAGAGAAGGTACTGAGACTCTGCTCGATACTTTGCTCATCGCCGATATCCGCATACACTTCGTGGAACAGCGCCAATTCTGAGCGATCCAGTGCAGGAATATGAAGTCCTGCCTGCCCCATCAGCGTGAAAAGACCGACTGTTTTTAGCGATACGGTTTTTCCGCCGGTGTTCGGACCAGTTACAATCAGAAGATCAAAGGCATCTCCCAGTGTGACCGTGATCGGGACTACCTTTTTCTTATCGAGAAGCGGATGGCGTCCTTCACGGATATGGATATAGCCATGGTCGTTAAAAATCGGTTTGCTTGCATTTAAGGAGAGGGCAAAGGAACCCTTTGCGAAGATAAAGTCCAGTTCTGTAAGCAGCTTATAGTTTCTGCGAATCTCCGTCACATAGCCGGCGGCATCTGCGCTGAGATTGGCAAGGATCACCTGGATCTCTTCCTGCTCCTTTCCGTAAAGTTCTTTTAGATCATTATTTAACTTTACGACAGCCATTGGTTCAATAAAGAGTGTCGAACCGGTAGAAGACTGGTCGTGGATCATTCCCTGTACCTGGCTGCGGTATTCCGCTTTGACTGGAAGACAATATCTGTCTCCGCGCATCGTAATAATGGCATCCTGCAGATAAGTACGCAGAGAGCCGTTGACAAGCGAAAGCAGCGTAGAATGTACTTTGTCGTTTGTCTGGGAAATACTTCTTCGAATGTGCTTCAGGGTACTGCTCGCGTCATCGCTGATCTCATCTTCATCGATAATGCAGCGGCGGATCTCGCCGGCAAGGATCGACAGTGGTTCCAGCTGATCGAAATACACGTCGAGGCAGTCCTGCTCCTCGTCCACAGTCTCGTGCCGCCCATAAGCTTTGGCACGGTTTGTCACTTCCAGTAATTTGCAGATGCGGAGCAGTTCATTACAGCCGAGCGCTCCGCCAATCTCCAGACGCATCAGAGAATCTTCCACAGTGTATACACCGCTGAAAGAGAGACGTCCTTTTTTTACAATTCTTGTAAAAGCCGCCGCGGTCTGTTCTTGCGCGGTTGTGATTTCGGCCAGGGAGGTCATCGGAGCCAAATGGCTGCAGAGTATCTTTCCGCCCGGGGAAGAAGCCTGCTCTGCAAGTAATTCAGTTATTTTGTTGTATTCTAGTTTTTTTAAAGTCTTTTTATTCATAATCATTCACCTGTTTCCATTCTACCTTATATTTGTAATAAAGGAAAGCAGAAATATTCTATACTTATTGAACATTGACAAATGTTAGGGTATACTGTAAAGAGGATGAAAAAGGAGATACGTCATGTCTATGGAGAACAAGGAAGGACCAGAAAAGTTTTCTTTTTTGCAGGAGGTAATCAAGGAGAAGCCTCTGAATCGAAAAAAGCTCATGCATAAGGCAGCCGGGCTGGCGGCGGCAGGAATTCTATTCGGTGCGTTTGCCAGTATTAGTTTTTGTGTGTTGCAACCATGGGTTGATGAACAGCTGAATGCAGAAGAAGAGATTACCATTCCAAAGGACGAGGAACCTGAAGAACATCCACAGGAAGCAAAGGCAGAGGAAGAAGAAAGAGAGCCGGAGCTTACCCTTGAAAATTTTGAAGAGCTGGAACGTGCGATGTACCAGGTCGCTGCGGAGGCGAACAAAAGTATTGTCTCAGTGACTTCTGCCGGAGAAGATGATAACTGGACAGAGGAAGAGCGAAAAGAAGGAACCGGTGCATGTGGCGTGATCATGCCGTCCAACAGCAGAGAATATCTGATCCTGACGATGGGAAGTGCCATCAAGGATGCAGAGCAGATTCAGGTGACATTTGGAGATGGCGCATCCTGTGATGCTGCAGTCAGAAAGAAGGATGCGGTATTGGGGATTGCCGTGCTTGCGGTTGATCGGAATCAGGTCAGTGACAGCACAAAGAATCAGATCCAAGAGGCTGTCCTTGGCAATTCTAACATGACTTACAAAGGAGATGTAGTGATTGCACTGGGAAGTCTGTTTGGTTACTCCAAAGGGATGGGATATGGCATTATCAGTTCCAATAAAAATACAGTCAGTGTAGCAGACCGAGTATACCGGCTGTTGGACACAGACATACCTGCCTCCAGACAAGGGAGCGGTGTGTTATTTAATATCGACGGTGAAGTCATCGGATTTACATTTGCTGCCGAACAGGTGACGGATGAAAGCAGTACACTGCGTGTCCTTGCAGTTTCGGATGTGAAAGAAGAACTGGAAAAGCTGCTAAATGGCAACAGTGTTCCATATATCGGTGTTGTCGGGACGAATGTGACGGATGAAATTGCAGAGGCACAGAAACTTCCGAAGGGAATCTATGTCAAAGAGATTGAGGCAGATTCTCCGGGAATGGCTGCAGGAGTTCAGTGTGGAGATATTATCACTGCAATGGACGGCGATTCGGTGGTGACCGTGAAAGCACTGCATAACAAACTGCTGACATTTCAGCCGGGAGATGAAGTGAAGTTGTCGGCAAAAAGACTTGGTTCCGAAGGATATGTGGAGATCAGTTATACCGTTGTCATCGGAGGAGCCGAGAAGAAATAGAAGAATTAAAATGAGAATATTATAATAGAAAGAGGACAGAAATGAGATATATTAATACATTACATGAGGGAGAGACCATCCGCTGTATTTATTTGTGCAAAGGAAAGCGCTCTGCAGAAACGAGAAATGGAAAGGCATATGACAATCTGATTTTACAGGATAAAACGGGAACTTTAGACGGAAAAGTGTGGGATCCAAATTCTAATGGAATTGCAGAGTATGATGAGATGGATTTTATCGAAGTATTCGGAGATGTCATTTGCTATAATGGAAATCTTCAGCTGAATATCAAGCAGATCCGCAAGGCATTTGAAGATGAGTATGTGGCGGCAGACTACATGCCGACAAGTGAGAAGAGTGTCGAGGGAATGTATCAGGAGTTGATGAAATATGTTGCACAGATTGATAATGAATATTTGAGAAGAGCAGTGGAGTATTATTTCAAAGACGATGCGACATTTATTAAGCGGTTTCAGGCACACTCTGCGGCAAAGAGTGTACATCACGGATTTGCAGGAGGTCTTTTGGAGCACACGCTCAGTATTGTCAAAATGTGTGAATACTATGTAGGGGCGTATCCAATCCTGAATAAAGATCTTCTGTATGCGGCGGCGATGTACCATGATATCGGGAAGACAAAAGAACTTTCCGCATTTCCGGAAAATGATTATACGGATGATGGACAGCTGCTCGGACATATCATTATCGGAGTCGAGATGGCAAACGATGCGATTCGATCTATTCCGGGATTTCCGGAAAAGCTGGCAAGTGAGTTGAAGCACTGCATTATTGCACATCACGGAGAGTTAGAATACGGTTCTCCGAAAAAGCCTGCGCTGGCAGAAGCACTGGCACTTAATTTCGCGGACAGCACAGATGCCAAGTTACAGACTTTGACAGAGATTTTCAAAGAAAAAGATACGACAGACTGGCTTGGATATAACAGACTGTTCGAGAGTAATTTAAGAAAGACAAGTATTTAGAAATAAAAACAGAGAGATGAAAAAGGGTGCTGCAAAACAGAGAATTTCAACAAGATATAGATTGCATCGAATCAGAGATGAACTATACCATGTCTAAGAAATTGATTTTGCGGCACCCGCTTTCTTTGTTACATAGGAAATTCTTATGTAAAAAACACGCTTCACGCGCGAGCAGTGATGAAAATGCCAAAAAGGCAAAGAGAAGTTGGAAACGGATACAATTTTATGGTAGGAGGAAGATCATGAAGAAAAATGATACAGCGGTCGTGAAGATCGAAGATATCGGGATCAATGGAGAGGGAATCGGAAAGGCAGACGGATATACACTGTTTATCAAGGATACCGTGATGGGAGATCTTGTGGAAGTGAAAGTGATGAAGGCGAAAAAGAACTATGGATATGCGAAGCTGCTTCGTGTCATTGAACCTTCAAAAAATCGTGTGGAAGCAAAATGTCCGGTCGCAAAACAGTGTGGAGGATGTCAGATCCAGGAGATGGATTATCAGGAACAGTTACAGTTCAAGCAGAAAAAAGTCATTGGAAATCTGGAACGGATCGGAGGATTTGCGCCGGAAGTATTAGAAAAGATCACGCAGCCGGTGTGTGGGATGGACGAGCCGTTTCATTACCGGAATAAAGCGCAGTTCCCGATTGGGACGGACAAGGACGGCAAGGCAGTCGCCGGATTCTATGCGGGAAGGACACATCAGATCATCCCGAATACAGATTGTGCGCTGGGGGTTTCTCAGAATCAGCAGATTTTAGAGGAGATTCTTTCGGTCATGAATGAGAACCACATCCCGGCGTATAACGAGCAGGATTGCAGCGGACTAGTGCGCCACATTTTAATCCGTTATGGATTTACGACGAAAGAGATTATGGTTTGCTTTGTGATCAATGGGGATAACCTGCCATGTGCGGACAAATTTGTGGATAAGTTATCTCAAATCGAGGGCATGAGGAGTATAACTTTCAGCAAGAACAAAGAAAATACAAATGTCATTATGGGAAAAGAGATAGAAGTACTCTGGGGAGATGGTTACATTACCGATTACATTGGAAATGTAAAATATCAGATTTCTCCGCTGTCGTTCTATCAGGTGAATCCGGTACAGACCGAAAAGCTTTATAAATATGCATTAGAATATGCAGGGCTGACCGGAGAAGAAACCGTGTGGGATCTGTACTGCGGAATCGGAACGATTTCTCTTTTCCTGGCACAAAAGGCAAAGCAGGTGTACGGTGTTGAGATTGTACCGCAGGCGATTGAAGATGCCAAACAAAATGCAGAATTAAATGATATGAAAAATGCAGAATTTTTTGTCGGGAAAGCAGAAGAAATACTTCCGGCATATTATGAAAATTATGCGAAAGAACATCCGGGGCAGCAGGCACATGCCGATGTGATTGTTGTCGATCCGCCGAGAAAAGGGTGCGAGGAAGCGCTGCTTGAAACAATGGTAAAAATGCAGCCAGACAGAATTGTCTATGTCAGCTGCGATTCTGCTACATTGGCAAGAGATTTAAAATATCTATGCGGGGAAGGGTATGCGTTGGAAAAAGTACAGGTAGTTGACCAGTTCCCGAATACCGTTCATGTCGAAACAGTATGTCTTTTGCAGCGGAAATAAGCGGTTTTATAGGCTTTAAAGTGTGAAGTTCAGTCTATTTGCCACCGATTTGCCACCCGCAAAAATAAAATGAACAGAAAATAAAGAAATGCGGTTGAACGCTCTGAACGAATCAGAATGTCCAACCGCTTTTTTGTCGCGTTTAGGCTTGTAAAGATTTTTCAAATACATCAACAGCAAACTGCTGCATTACCTCTGTATTAAATGTGTAAGTTTGCAAAGTGGTTTCAATGTTCTTATGTCCTAATCGTTCCATAACTGTTTTAGGGTTTACACCACCTTCCGCCAGTATCGTTCCATGCGTGTGGCGCAAACAATGGGCATGGAATAATACATTTCCAAGTTCATAGTGAATCACCCTTGCACAATACTTGAAGGAATCAGGTGAAACAAATGTACCATCATCTTTCACACATAATGGTATAAATTCTTTATATGCTACCGCAACATCAGCACGTACTTGTGTAATTGAATTATCGGGAAGCAGATAAGTCTTTAGGTATTTACCGCCGTATTTCATGCGATTTATATTCTGCTGATGTAGCGTAGATTTTAATACTTTTTCTAAGGTTTTACCCATTTTAATAGTACGGTAAGAATCATATTTTGGCGGCTTAATAAACCATGTCTTTTCTATCTTGACCAACTGACCTCTGATATGTAATTCATGCTTTTCAAAATCAACATCTTCTTTCAGATCAATGGCGAATGTTTCCCCGATTCTGGTACCGGCATGATAAGGTACGATCAAAGATGGATGAAAATAGCTACTCTCCGGGAAACGTTTCAGTATTCGGTCAAATTCTTCTTTAGGGCAAATATATTCTGCATGGGCTTTTGCGTCAACGTCTATTGGCATTTTTCCAACTTTGACAGGGATGCAAGGATTGGATTGAATATACTTTAGCGGTAATATTGCATAGTTCAACGCACCTTGTAAGCAGGTCAAGGTATTCTTGATCATGCTTTTGGAAAATCCTTTTAATTTCATATTGTCAATCCATTCTTGAATTTTATCAGGTGCATATTGGAAACTGCTTAACTTATAGATGCCAAAAGCAGGCTTTAAATGCAATCTGATTTTTGTCTCATAGTCACGATAAGTATTGTAAGAGTAACCGTGATCTATGTTTTTCTTTATTGCATTTTCAAGCCAGTAGTCCAAATAATCCGAAACAGATATTTCTTTTGGTGAAAATGATCTACCAGTATTATTGTATTCTGCAATAGCAGCTGCCCTTGCATCTAGGGCTTCTTTTTGCGTTTTAAATCCACCTTTTTCAATCTTATTTCTCTCCCCATTAATTTTTGCAGTATCAAAATAATAAGACCATGTCTTACCTCGTTTTCTAACACCTTCTGCCATAATATCATCCTCCTTGTTTGATTTTTGTTAAAAATGAGTATAAAAATAACAGCCATCGAATACATGTTCCGATTGCAAGGCTGTTTCGAAGATGATACAATATATTTGATGGATAACTGTACATCTTCGGGTGTATATTAAGCCGTTCAGTGCTGGTAACACTGGGCGGTTTTTCTTTATGCTAGTTATCTAATGGCATCGCTTGCAAGGTTCATAGCCTTGTGCTTGAGCATCACTTAACGACATTTGATAAGAAGTGGCAGGATTCATCTGTCCACAACTGTTATTGTTATGATATTTGCTTCCAGTAGCAGAGATCCATACCATTTGTGCTTGAGCTTGTTGTTGCGCCTGTAGAGCTGCCTCTTGTTCGGCAGCGATTCTAGCAGCTTCAGCTTCTTGCTGTGCTTGAAGTTCTGCTTGCCTCTGTGCTTCGAGTTGAGCTTGTTGTTCAGCTTGTCTTTGAGCTTCAAGTTGAGCTTGTTGTTGATCAAATCTTTGAATGTTTTCGTCAATTTGTGCGATATTTACTGTTGTGTGATCGCTATCCATTGTGTCGCTATTACAATACACGTTTGGTATGTATTGGGTTAAGTTTTCGCCTATGTCTTTTCTTACATCGCCGTCATTGCAGTGATAATACAATAAATATCCGTGCCACATAAGCTGTTCCATTAATGCGTTATCGGTAAAATACTGATGATTTAAGGATTTTATTTCATTTACGATTTGATTAGCCTGTTCATCAGTCAGAGATGATGCATTTTCTTTTGCCGTAATGCTAATTTGCTCAACACGGTCAGAGTGATTTTCGTTTGCTGTGAAGAGTGGTGTTGTTAGCAGATCCGCATTTACAGGAACGGCAGTTGGTATAAAAGTCGGTTTCTTTTTCTTTAAATCTTTCTTAGCGGCAAGTTTTTTCTTTTTGACATCCACCACTAGTTTTTTACTTTTAACTCCTTGATGGTCAGCCCAAATTTTATAGGTTCCCGCCTTGGAGGCAGTGAATACTATCCCATCATCAGAAAAATCTATTTCTCCACCAGAAGATTTATAGGCTGATTCAGGAATCGTATAACTATCTGGCGAGACAGATGTTTGAATTGGTATCGATTGATTCACATAATAAGTTTTTGAATCATCCAGTTCTAACGAAATGCTTTCAAGATCTGGAGAAAAGGCAGCACTACCAATTCCAAAAATAAGTAAAAAGGCAGTTACTATACCTTTTACTGATTTCTTCCAGTTTGAGTACTTCCACATCAAGAAAAGTCCCACTGGGAAGAAAAATACAAGCCAAAAAACAATCCATCCTGTTCGTTTATACCAAACAGTATCGTCATGATTATTAGGCGGCATATTGTTACTTGATGATCCGCTATAATGTTTCGGAGTGTTGTAGGCGGGAGGAGCTTGTTTAGCGCCTCCTACTGTTTTTACATAGGAAATTCCAGTTCCTGGTATTCCGGCAGATACAGTCTTTTTCCCTTTTGAGTTCACTGTGTAGTGAGCACCCTTCGTTCCAATGGTAGCACTTACACTGTTTTTGTTTAAGTTAATTTTTAGCCCTGGAGCAATTTTTATACTTTTTCTAAATCGTAGCCCCATATCTTTTCCTCTCTTTCCCCTGCAAATGTTTCTTTCGTAACGCCACATTTATATATAATCTCTTAAGAGTTATATATCGATATGTTCCCCAACAGCCAAGTTCGGGATGAAGTAGATAACATAGTTGTCAATAGTAGTACATATACCATATTTGTCTCGGTAGCAATCAATAGCCTCCTGCAAGAATTCCTCTGTCACTTCGAGAAATTCTGCTATTTCATGCCTGCTTTGGCATCCGGCATTAAAAGCATCTATGATGCCACGCAATCCGATCATCCGGTTATACCCATGTAATCGTCCTTTTTGCTCCTGCTTTAAATTTTCAATATTTTGCAGATCAACTATATCACCAACAGCAGTATGGTAATGCCCAATTTCTTCTGCCAAAACACAAGCCTTTTCTGCTGTTGTTTCTAATCTATCGGATATTGCAATTCTATTTTTATATATCAAGCCATCGCTACTGGATAGAGCTTTTTCACGGACAACAAGTCCGTTATTACTTGCCTCTTCCAAAAGTTCTTCGTAAATCGTCATTGTGTTACTCCCATTCAGAGTCATCCATCATGATGTCTTTATCGTGTTTTCTCATTTCATCGGTTACTTTAATATCAGTACGTTCGTGAGCTGCCATCACAGATAAATCATCATCCATTTGTTGTATGGATAGTAGTTGTTCGATGTAATTATCAGCTTTTCTTCTATTTATCTCAATCAACTGCAAATATTTTTTAAAATGATTCTTTTCTTTCGGAGATAATGCTCCAATGTTATCGATTATGTTTTCGAGATTATCATTTTCAAATACATTTTCGATGGATTTATCGGTAGATGGCTCTAAATCCATAAGATAGGTTGGCGAGCAATCAAAAATTTCTGACATTTTCGCAATGGTAGAACGCTTTATATTTTTAACTCTTCCATTTTCATATTTTGCTATTGCAGATTTTTGAAGCCCCAGTTTTTGCGCAAGCTCTTCTTGGGTGAGCCCAACTTCTTTTCTTTTGCTCTTTATTCTATCTGACATTGCCATGTTTTTGTTCTCCTTTCGATGTGTCTTAATTTTACTACATCAAATATGAAATTGCAAGCTTTTTGCGTAAAAGTGTCTTAAAAATATAAAAAAGTTATTGACAATAAAGACACCTAGTGATATTCTGTACGTGTCTTAAAAAGACACAAATAAATTAAAGGAGGTTTCGCAGGATGAATAAGAACATGCTAGAGTCGGTCATGAAACTAAATGGCGACACGGGAACTTCTCTTGCTCCTTATTTAGGGATTGCACGAAGTACATTTTCCGCAAAAATCAATGAAACAAACGGTGCGGAATTTACTCAAGGGGAAATTTCTAAAATTAAGCAGAAGTATTCTCTGTGTGGGGAAGATATTGAAAAAATTTTTTTTGATTAAAAAGTGTCTAAAAAAGACACCGATAGAAATTGGAAGGGAGATTAAATGAACAATTTAACAGTAATCGAAAATGAACTTGTCCCAGTATACGAGACAAGCACGGGAGAAAAAGTAGTATACGGTTCAGAGCTGCATGAAGTTTTAGGTGTAAAGAGCAGATATAGAGAGTGGATTGATAGGAGATTGCAAGATATTGATGCAGTAGAAAATGAAGATTTTCAAGCCGCCGAAATTTCGGCGCCTTCCGGACAGACTAAAAGGGACCATATCATTAAACTTGACACCGCAAAAGAAATGGCAATGCTTGAGAGAAATGAAAAGGGCAAGGAAGTACGCAGATATTTTATCCGTGTAGAGAAGAAATACAAAGTAGCATCCCTTGCCACACAAGAACTTTCACCGCAGTTACAAGTCATGATTAACCTAGAAATTGAACAGAAGCGTCAGGCGGAGAAGATTGAGCATGTGGAAGAACGGATTGAAAGCATTCGGGAAGTTGTGGCAATCGATACAACATCATGGAGAGATGATACCGGAAGAATTTTAAGGAAAATCGGGATTGAGTGCGGAGACAGCAAGTCTTATCAAGATGTAAGGGCAGAGTCCTATCAGTTGTTGGAAAAGGGCATGGGAGTGAATGTAAAACAGAGACTTACTAATAAGCGTAGAAGAATGGCAGATGAGGGAGTTTGTAAATCCAAAAGAGATAAATTGAATTATCTTGACGTGATTGCGGATGATAAGAAGCTGATCGAAGGGTATACAGCTATCGTGAAAGAGTTGGCCATCAAATATGGGGTGGCGTAGTCAGAGGACAGAAAATAAGGAAGGAGGCAAAGCAGATGGATGCTAAAAAAATAGAAGACGTCTTAAAATCGCTGGAAGGAATTTCGTATTCAGATTGGGTGAAAATAAAAATGGGCATAGATGAATATTACCGTGTCGAGTCTGCAAAAAAGCTTAATAAGATGCAGTTAGCAGACTCGATCACGATAATGCCACTTATAAAGCGCTATTGTTCAACAATTTGAATAAAGATAGGGTTGATTCTGTAATCTGCGCCTTTGTAATAGATGTGAACGTAATCCAGTTGATAATAGCTATCTTCGGCTTCTCGTTCAAATGGGGCAAAAATTGTGGCATTTTCTTCGTACCACACTGTTGGTGATACGTGATAAGATCCCATTTTACACTCTGGGTCATCGTTAAGACACACCCAATTTCCAACGAGACAAGCATAAATTTTTTTCATATTTAAAATTCTCCTTTCATAATACTCGGCATGGCGGTGCCTGTATTTACAGTATAGAAGGGTAATGAGAAAAAACAATGAAGTGGGTGAAATAGTGAGTAATAAAAAAGTATGGATTCCAATAATCACAACATGTGTAATCATTGGAATCTTACAAGACTGGGTATGCGCAACATTATTATTTTTGTTTTATTGCTTTGTGTTATGGAAAAATTAATCTTTTATGTTATCGATATAAGAGTTTAATTTCATCAGAACAAAGAATATGAACATATAAGCAACAACTAAGATAGGAATAGTATGAGCTTGAGGTAATTTTACAAAATAGCACATAAAAAGAATTGGCGAAAAAATCGCAAATACATTAACCCATGAAATAATCCACTGCGCTTTTTGTTTGAAGGTCATGCGAATGAATAAATCGTACCAATTTTGAGAGGGATATCCAAGTGATTTTTTTAAAAGTTCGTAGTCTATATCTACTTGATGTTTTATGAGTTTTAGAATTTTTGAATAGTCCTCATTAGATAAAATTGCAGATTTTAATTCTTTATTCAAATTATGCAGTCCTGGAAACGTAAGAACATAATTTTGCTCTAACACAGAATTTAATTTCTTGCTATATGAAAGAGCCGATTTTTTGGATATAGGGAAAGTCATATTACCGAAAAGCCGGAATAGTGGAAGGTAGACGTTGTCCAATTGTTGTTGCTTAATTTTTAGTTTATTCGGCTTTAAAGTATTGTATTTTGCAACGTAATATGTAGTGACGGCAACAACAAAGATACTAATAAGATTTAGATAATTTTCGTTGTTGATTAACTTTTTAAGTGCGTCAATAATTTCTCTAATAAAATCCATTTGCAAGAAAGTTCCTTTCTTCAGTAGTAATTATCCCGACTGGTACTCGGTAATTACAGTATAGGAGATATGTAAACAAATGGCAATAAAGATAAAACGAGGTGATAACAATGAAATTCAGTGAAAAATTAAGACAAGCTATGAAGGAATTAAATCTCAATCAGCGGCAGGTGTGCGGTCTGACGGGGAAAAGTAAAGGATCTGTCAGCCAGTACCTTTCTGACAAGCAGATACCGTCAAGAGATGTTCAGGCTTCTATTGCAGTATCACTTGGACTTGAAGAAGACTATTTTTCCAAGAAAGATGAAACGGTTGTTGTGCTCCCGGCGCAAGAAGTAAGGAATGAAATTATTCCTAAATTAGAAGTTGAGGAAGCTGCGAGATTTTTTGGGATGCATCCTACTACTGTGAGAAAAGGATTGCAGCAAGGTGTGTTCCCGTGGGGATATGGTATTCATACATCTGAAAATAGATGGGTGTACTTCATCAATGCAAAACGGTTTGCGGAGATCGAAGGTGTGGTGATATGAGCAGATCAATAGCAGGAATTGAGAAAGGAGGTGGACAAGCATGATTTTTGGGAAATTATTAAACAAAGATGGAGAAGTAGAGCAGTATGAGAAGAGAGAAACACTTGCAAATGTCATTCCGTTTAGACCAAAAAGAGGGTTGGAAGATTTGCAGCTGATTGACATCTCACGACCAATAAAAAAGAGCGCACGGTATGTAAACCGATAAGCGCCCTTGCACATAATAATCATCTTATATGATAAGCGATAATAGGAGGAAAATCAAGATGAAAAAATTTGAATTAACCAGTGAATTTGTGACTTTTTTAGGAAAGAAGCTTTTTAGAATCAAGGCGCTGATCTCTTTTGGGAATGTGGAAGAGGGAGAACTTGGTGGATATGTGGAGAAAGAAGAGAACCTTAGCAACGATGGCAATGCTTGGGTGTCCGGCGATGCTTGGGTGTACGGCGATGCTAGGGTGTACGGCGATGCTGAGGTGTACGGCGATGCTGAGGTGTGTGGCAATGCTAGGGTGTACGGCGATGCTTGGGTGTACGGCGATGCTAGGGTGTACGGCGATGCTGAGGTGTGCGGCAATGCTTGGGTGTCCGGCGATGCTGACTACGCCACAGTGCATGGATTTGGCTCCGAATATCGTACAACTACATTTTTTAGGACAAAAGCAGGAGATATTGGCGTGAGATGTGGTTGCTTTTATGGCACTTTGGAGGAGTTTAGAGCAAAGGTAAAGGAAACGCATGGGGAAACTAAGACTGCGAAAGAGTATTTGATGGTTGCAGATCTTATGGAATTTAGATTTTTGAAGGAGGAAGCATAGATGAAAAAATGGGAATTTAATGATGATATACCGGCAGAGGAGGCAGTAGGGCTAATTCGGGCGGTGGCGAGATTCTACGAAACTGTTAAAGATGAGTATATATCGTCGACTGATAGAACAGTTTTGGCAATATTAGGAATCGAAAGGGTTGGTGAGCTGCATGATTGAGCCTATCCCTAATTACGACGACAGAAAGACTACACCGCCGGATGAACCGGAAGCAAAAGGGTATTGCACCATCTGTGGTCAGCCCTTTTGGGAGGGCGATGCTATTTACACGGTAGACGGATGTGTCTGCGAAACGTGTTTGAAGGAAAATTACAGAGAATTTGCATAGGAGAGATGAAGTTATGACATTTGAAGCATTGCAGATCGCAAATAAAGAAATTAGCACGATTGATGTAAAAGGTAAGCAGTATGCAGAAGTGAATCAAAGAATCAAGGTTTTCCGCATGTTGTTTCCGAACGGATCTATTACTACTAAGATAGAGTCTTTGCAAGATGGTATGTGTGTGATGTCGGCAGAAGTAAGGGATGAATTTGGCTCCATTCTAGGTGTTGGACATGCCTATGAAAAAGAGGATTCAAGCTTTATAAACAAGACATCTTACATAGAAAACTGCGAGACTTCAGCGGTTGGAAGAGCACTTGGAATGTGCGGAATTGGAATCGATACAAGTGTTGCGAGTGCAGAGGAAGTATTGAACGCCATAAAGCAACAAAGCGAATCGGCTCAGATCACAGCAGCGCAAGTAAAGACATTAGAATCCTGCATTCCGAAACACGGTCAGACTGTGGAAAACGTGTGTCGTTACTATAAAGTTTCCGTTTTGCAAGATTTGACCGTAAGACAATTCATGGCGCTTATGCGTAAGATGGGTGAGGAATAATGAAACTCACCGGAATATTAAAAAAGCCGATTATTGATTACGATACACTGCGCCCAATGCCTGTATTTGCTTCAAACGAGGACTTTTCGCAAGCCTATGAAGAGTTGAGAGGCTACGATAAATTAAGCCTTGAAATCAAGCCATATCGCAAGAAGAGGAGCCTCGATGCAAACGGATATTATTGGACTTTAGTCGCAAAGCTGGCAAGAATCATGAAGATGTCTAATCCGGAACTACATAACAAGCTGTTATGTGAATACGGCTATCCAGTCATCATAGATGGACAAGCAGTTAGGACACCGCTTCCAGATACTGAAGAGACTGACCGAAAGGTGCGGGATGCAATGGAATACCATCTAAAACCCACCACAGAAGTAAAAGAAGGGAAAGACGGCGTTATGTATCGGACCTACCTTTTAATGCGCGGGTCCAGTACATATAACACCGAGGAGATGGCACGTCTGATTGATGGACTGATTGACCGTTGCAAAGAAGCAGGCATGCCGGATTGCGAGATTGTATCGCCAGATGAAAAGCGAATTTTAAAAGAGAGGTATGGTGTCAATATTGACCAAAAGACTGGAGAGCATTTTTACTGATGACATGAATCATTGCATGTTTACTGGAAGTTGCAATGTGGAGCGACACCATATCTTCCATCACACACATAAAGAGCGGATGCTGAGCGAGGAATATCGCTTTATTGCACCGCTTCGCCGGGATCTGCATCAAAACGGAAGGTTCAGTGTGCATCAGAATCCAAACGGAAAACTTGATATTTATTTAAAACAGCAGTGCCAACGCTACTATGAGGAGCATTACGGCACAAGAGAGGAATTTCGGCAGGAATTTCGCAAGAATTATTTATAGCCTTATGTCTCTTAGGAGTAAGGAATATATCACATGTAACCGTAAATTTGTTTCATCTCCTGTCGATTACGTCTGTCCGGCAGGAGAGAAAGGAGAAAGCATGGTAATTACAATCCCGGGTAAACCGGTTGGAAAAGCAAGACCGAGATTTCGCAGAGTCGGGAATAAGGTTTTTACATATACGGCGCAAGAAACGAAAGACTACGAAAAGAGAGTCGCTGTCATTTACAAGAAAGAGGGAGGGGAAATTTATTATGACACCCCCGTCAGAGTGCGTATCTTAGCCAAATACCCTATTCCGAGTAGTTGGTCTAAGAAGAATAAGGCTAAAGCATTAAAAGGCGAGATTAAGCCAAATACAAAGCCTGATGTAGATAATATCGCCAAGATCATTCTCGATGCTTTAAATGGTGCAGCATATACCGATGACAAGCAGGTCACAAGCCTTGAGGTCGAGAAGATGTATTCCGAAAATCCTTGCGTGATGGTTTATGTTGCGGAGGATGAATAATGGCAAAAAAATACTTTTGGTTAAAGCTGAAAAATGATTTTTTTACTCAGCCTAAAATAAAAAAGTTGCGGAGAATTGCTGGTGGCGATACGTACACCATAATTTATCTAAAAATGCAGTTGTTAAGCCTAAAAAATGATGGTCGATTATTCTACGAAGGGATAGAAGATGATTTCCCTGAAGAAATCGCATTAACGATTGACGAAGATCCGGAAAATGTAAGAGTCACAGTGCAATATCTACTGTCGCAAGGGCTTATGGAAAATTGCTCAGAATCTGAATATGTGATGACCGAAACACAAAACCTGATCGGTTCGGAAACTGATTCAGCGCGTAGAGTTCGCAAGTCGAGAGAACGAAAAGCGTTACAATGTAACACCGATGTAACAAACTGTAACACAGAGATAGAGAAAGAGATAGAGATAGAGTTAGATAAAGAGAATAGAGATAGAGTAAATTATCAGCAAATAGCTGATATGTATAATGCCACTTGCGTGTCATTCTCTCGGATTACGGTACTTTCTGAGAAAAGAAAAAAAGCAATTAAAGCACGGTTGAGGAAATACTCCGTTGATGACATCCAAAGAGCGTTTGAGATGGCTCAAGAAAGTGATTTTTTGAAGGGAACAAATGGACGTAATTGGTCGGCTACGTTTGATTGGATCATGTGTGATGCAAACATGGCTAAAATACTGGATGGCAACTATGCGAATAAAGACAATCACAGAACGGAGGGAAGAAATGACACTGGAGGACAAGCTGGAAGAGATGAAAGCCTCACGGAAATGGCAATCAGAGCAGGAATCGGGGACAGCTTTGAAGGATTCTGATGTATGCCCTAAGTGCGGAGGTACCGGATGGATTCCTTACGAGCAAGACGGAATGCTATTTGCAAAAGAGTGTGATTGCCGTGAGAGCGATTTAATGAGCCATAGATTAAGTTTTGCTAACATCCCCGATACATTTAAGGACAAGGAGTTAAAAACGCTTAAAACAAGCGTATACGCAACCGCAGATGGCAAGCAAAAGTTTCTTACCGCTTGCAACATCGTAAAGCGATACATAGATAACTTTGACGATATGTTAGAGGCTGGCATGGGATTATATATTGTCTCTCGGACAAAAGGCAGCGGAAAAACAAGGATGGCTGCAAGTATTGCAAATGAGCTTATGAAAAAACATAAAAAGCAAGTGAAATTTGCGGTGTCTACACGGATTTTGGACGAGATCAGGAACACCTGGAAGAAAGACAGCGAGTATGCAGAAAGCCGATTGATAGATCAGTTGTGCTTGGCGGATGTGCTGATTATCGATGATTTCGGAGTTGAGAGAATATCTCCGTGGGTGCAGGAAAAGTTCTACAACATCATAAATGAGCGGTACATACACAAGAAAGTGACGATTTATACAAGTAATGTGCCGATCGAGGAGCTGAATTACGGGGACAGAATCACGAGCAGGATCAAAGAAGTGAGTTATCTCATGGAATTCCCGGAAGAAAGCGTCAGGGATTTGATCGCAAAGCGGCACAACAAAGAAATGCTTGAAAAATTGGCGGAAGAGGCAAAGGGTAGAAGTGCAGGAAAGTCAATTTTGACATAAAAGAAGGGGCAGACTAGATGAGGAAAAATGGAAGTATGGCAGCATTTATCTATAAAGGGACGAGGTAGATAAGAGAATGGATAGAATTAAGAAAGTGACGAAGAAAAGCTATAAAGGTTGCGAAGCTTGTAGATGGCAACGGTTAAATGGCGGCACTTGCAAAGGCGGTAAGGCAAGATGTGGGCAGTTTGTAGCGGAGAAGGAATGAGGTGAAATAGGCATGTTAGGCAAATGCAAAGCACCAAACACATGTATATGCAACTATGATTGCTGCTGCATAGAATGTCCGGAACATGACATTTGCAATATGCAGTGCGTAGACGTGGATGAGTACGAGTATTGTGTGGAGTGTCCGGAGTATGAGGAGGAGTAATACATGGATGGGAAGAAAGTTAGAGAAGCAATAGAAGATTTTAAGGAATTATCTATCCAAATGCGAGAAAGAGGATTTAGTGGAGCTTCTAAGCATTGCGATTTGGCAATCGAAGCACTGGAAAAGCAGTTGCCTATGAAAGTGGAATATGAAGGCGGATTTAGCAACAATGGTTTTACAAGGTATCGAATGGCGAAATGCCCTGATTGTGACAGATGGCATAGCAGTAGAGACGAGATTATCTATTGTTCAAAATGTGGACAGAGATTAGATTGGAGTGAATGACATGGAAGAATTAAAGAAATGCCCATTTTGCGATGGAGAAGCAAGTCTTAAAGTTAATCATGGGTTCGGAGAAGAAGTTATATCAGCTTTCGTGTACTGCGAGGAATGCGGAGTTGCAACACGAAATTGTGCTTTAGAATCTACGGCTAGAGGAACATGGAATAGGAGAGTGGAAGAATGAAAGAGGAGATGGTTGAAGTTTTAATTAAAATTGCAAGCAAATGCAAGACTAAAGACGGATGCCGTATTAAGATCACAACCCCAGCAGGACGTTATTTAGATACCTTAATCGTAGAAAAAGCGTATGATAACGGAACAATTACGGGATATAGTGAACACATGGATATTGATACAGCTTATTATATTACGGATGGGATTGGAATTGAATTTTTAAATTGATTTTATGAGGTGAAAAATAAAGATGAAAAGAGAAATCCTTTTTAAAGCAAAGAGAATAGATAATGGAGAATGGGTAGAAGGTTAGTATACATATATTACCAATCCGCTAACAGAAGATGGTAAACCGATAAAACATCTGATTTGTAATGGAACTAATATATTTAATGACTTGATTGACCCAGATACTCTCTGCCAATACACAGGACTTACCGACAAGAACGGTCGGAAGATTTGGGAGAATGATATTGTAAAATGTCTTAAGAGAACAGAAGGATACGAATTGTATCAAGTTGTATGGAGAAATGAGTTCGCAGATTTTGGGGTAGAGCCGATTAAACCTAAATACGGAGCGAAGTATCCAATTGGACTAAGTGATGGTGTAACATTGTGTGGACATGATTATAGGGCTTTTGGAAATATTTTTGATAATCCAGAGTTGTTGGAGGTAGAGTGATGAGAGTCATAAATGAACATGAATGCAAAAGTCTTTCATCGCAAAATTACAATGATGAAGAAATGGCTGTGCAAGAAATGGTGTTGGATACGAAACACGGAGTTGAGTACAAGGGATGGTATTTGGTCTTTTATGGTAAAGAGACAACTGTGGCATTTGGAATCAAATATTGTCCGTATTGCGGAGAACTATTGGAGGAATAGAGAATGAACGTACTAGAGAAGATTTTGGAAGAGATGAAGAAAATTAAAGATGGAAACAGAAAGGAAAAATTGTATGGAAAATATCCGCCACAAAACAAAAGGTAAGAGACTCTAAATGCCTATTCGCAAGGATATGAAGATGGTACGGATAATTTTTATAATGCGATTATTCCGATTATCCGTTCCCACATGGACGAAGCTTCAGATATGCACGGAAAGAGGTTGATTGATGCGAATGCACTAGATGAAGAAGTGAGAAATTTCTTCCTCACAATTATAGGTGATCCAAGCCAATCAACAGTAGTCAGAGAATGTAAAGAGTCATTTAGGAGAATGATTGATGAGCAGCCGACGGTATATGAAACTAATGACTGGATTCCGGTAGAAGAGAAGCTCCCGGAAAATTTAGAAAAAGTCCTTGTTTGGTATGAGTATTTCCGGTATGGAGAATACAATTGCATGTTTAAAACATTTGGTATTGGGTGGCAACTAGATGGACATTGGAGCGGAGATGTTAGTGGCACGAAAGCACGATGCATAGCATGGCAGCCACTTCCAGAACCATATATCAAGAATCCAAAATAGACACACCTTTTGCATTATAAACAGCCCGAAGGAATGTATGTATCATAGCAGTGGTCATCATCATTCCTTCAGGAATTTGGAAAGAAAATGGATTGTCTGGAATGGAAAGAAATTCCTGGTATAAAAGAAAAGTTTCGCAAGATTCGTATTTTGATAATTCATAGAAATGCCTCCTTGAGATAAAAAAAGAATTGATAAGGCAATTATAACATTTAAGGAGCACATGGTAAAGGAGTAAGAAAAACCAAAACAGCATATTATAAAGTATCATGGGAAAGAATGGAGAGAATAAAATGATAGAAGTAATATTTGCAGTAATGCATCTTATTGGAGTAGGGATGATTCTTTTGGTGACGTTGTTCTTTGGCATCCTTGCATGGTCCGCTAGAGACGAAAGGGAGTGAAGAGATGGAGCATAGAAGAAACCGTAGGCAGATGAAGATGGACCAGGAACAGCGCTATGATGAAATGGAAAGTCATAAAGCACCGGACAACGCCGTGAAAGCATTTAAACGTCCGGCATACCAAGAATATAGCGTTAAGCAGTGTTTGAGAAAATGGGGAGTTGATTTGAGTGGGAAGATGGAGAAAGGGGATTGATGCCGGTGGACAAGCAGATATTAATCGAGTACGCAGATATGAAAGAAGAGATTAAAGACCTTAGAAGACGGATACAAGAGGATAAGAAAGCACTGGATAAGCTAAACAAGACAGTTGTTACAGATTCTGTGACTTGTGGAAAGAAAGGGAAAAAGCCACTTCGGACAGTAAAGATACACGGTAAGCCTACTATGGCCATTATCCGGAAGCAGGCTGCTTATGAAAGAAAGATTGCACAGTTAGAACTGCTGGAAGCTGATCTGCTCGAAAAGCAAACACAAGTGGAGGAATACATACAGCAGATAGAAAAGAGCAGGCTCAGAATCATGTTTAGGCTATATTACATAGACAATCTGACGTGGGAAATGGTAGCAATGAAGATGAACTACATGTTTCCACAAAAGAAAATCCCATTCACGAAAGATAGTTGTAGAATGGCACATGATAGATTTCTTGAAAAAGTTTTGTAAATGTTCGCCACTGTTCGCTTCAAAAGTGGTAATATGGTATCATACCCGAAAAGGGAAAATGATTATAACACTGTTTCTCACTAAGGCGCCCTGCAAAAGCGGGGCGTTTTCCATGCCATGAATGGATAAGTAGGTTCGATTCCTACACATGGCTTAGTAGCATATCACGGTAAATATTAAAAATCCGGAATGTCGTGGAAGTGCTACGGTATGATATCACGAAAGGCAGATATCCGCAGATCTGCCAAGTAAACAAGTAGACATGATCTATATTTAGTGTTTTAGTCCCTGAGTGCGGATAGGGGAGAGGATGTCAATAAAAGGCATCCTACGGGCGTATAGCTCAGTTGGTAGAGCGATGGTCTCCAAAACCATATGTCATCGGTTCGATTCCGATTGCGCCTGTTGTGGACTACTGCAACCTCCTTTCTTTTGGTTTTGCGTTGTTTGGTTTTTTGATTATTATGCAGTAGTCCTAAATATTGTATTGCAAATGAGAATGTATTGCGGTAGCATATATGATATAAGATATAGGGGAGGTATAATTTGATGGAATGGTTGACGGAAGAAGAACAGTACAAAGATAGTTTAACCAGTAGAGAGATCGAAAGAATTAAAGATGAAGAACTTAGAAATATTAGGCGAAAATACCATGAACGTATGCTAAGAAATTTCCATGATGAAAAGAATATTAGTGATAAAGAACTCATGAAAATATGGAGAGAAGATCAAGAAGAAGAGAAAAAAGAAATTGAAGAATATAGAAAGAGAAAAGGCATCTGATTAGGTGCCTCTTTTTGTGCTAAAAATTTGGAAGGCGGTGAGTCCAATGACAGAGAAACAGAAAATATTTGCAGATGAGTACCTGATTGATTTGAATGCCACACGGGCTTACCGCGCGGCATATCCGTCTGTAAAGAAAGAACAAACGGCAGCACAAGCAGGAAGTAGGATGTTGAGAAATGTCAAGGTTGCCGCATATATTTCTGAGCGAATGGAAGAGAGACAGAAGAGAACAGAGGTAACACAGGATCGAGTTGTACAAGAACTTGCTGCAATTGCATTTGCAAGAGCAACAGATTATGTCGAAGTTAGGTACAATGGTGTAAACAGTACTGTTGTTATAAAATCAACTGCAGAGTTATCGGATGAACAAATATGTGCGATTGCAGGAATTAAAGAAGGGGCAAATGGAATCGAGATAAAGATGAATGATAAGGAAAAAGCATTGGAACTCCTCGGAAGACATCTAGGTATGTGGAATGATAAGATAAACGTCGAAGGACAGGTGGAAGCCAAAAATCCGTTTGCGGATCTGACGACAGAAGAATTGAAGAAGTTGGTCGGCGATGGATAGGAAGGAACGAATTAAACAAGGGGCTTTGATAGAACTTGCAAAACGTGAGTTCTTTTTTTATTGTCAATTAAAAGCACCGGATTTTTATAAAAGCGATAGAACGTTTTTAGTAAATCTGTGTAATGGGCTTCAAGAGTTTGTGGAGTCTAACGAAGAAGTGTGTATTGTGAATATCCCTCCAAGACACGGAAAAAGCAGAACCGCAGGAAATCTTGTGGAATGGTGTCTAGGGAACGACCCAACATATAAGATTATGACTGGCTCCTACAACGAGACACTGTCTACTATGTTTTCGAAAAATGTGAGAAATAGTATACAAGAGGAAAAAGCTGATGAAAGTAAACCAGTGTTTTCGGACGTATTCCCAGGAGTAAAAATAAAGTACGGAGATGGCGCCATGAATCTGTGGAGCCTCGAGGGTGGCTATAACAACTATCTTGCGACATCGCCTACCGGAACAGCTACAGGATTTGGATGTAATTTGATGATTATAGATGACCTTATCAAGTCAGCGCTTGAAGCAAATAATGCAACGGTATTGGAAAATCATTGGTCGTGGTTTACAGATACGATGCTATCACGTTTGGAAGAGGGCGGGAAAATTATCGTAATTATGACGAGATGGCACAGTGAAGACCTAGCAGGGAGAGTGTTGGAATGGTGTCAAAACAGCAACAAAAAATACCGGCATATAAAGGACAAGGCTCTACTGGATCCCGCTAGATGCTTAATGCTCTGCCCGGAGATCCTCAGCTACGAGTCTTATAAAGATAAAACGAGCGCGATGGGAGAAGATATTGCCAGCGCTAACTACAATCAGGAGCCAATTGATCTAAAAGGACGGCTATACACAAAATTTAAGACTTACGAAGATATACCGCGGGATATTGGCGGGAATCAACTCTTTACGGAGATTAAAAATTACACCGATACAGCTGATGAAGGAAGTGACTACTTATGCAGCATTACTTATGGAGTGTACAACATGGAAGCTTATGTGCTCGATATAATCTATACTCAGGAGGCCATGGAGCACACAGAAGGAAAAGTAGCAAAAATGCTATTTGATCATAAAGTAAACATTGCTGATATTGAGTCGAATAATGGAGGGAAAGGATTTGCGAGAGCCGTAGAAAGCATTTTACAGCAACAATTCCAAACAAATAAAACATCGATTAAGTGGTTTCACCAGTCGCAGAACAAAAAAGCAAGGATTTTATCTAATGCAACTTGGGTGATGGATCATATTTACTTCCCAAAGAATTGGCGTGATAGATGGCCAGATTATTATAAAGACATGAATAAGTATCAAAGAGAAGGTGAAAATGCACACGATGATGCGCCGGATGCAACTACTGGAATCGCTGAGAAAATAAGCAAAGGTAAAATAAAATTAAAGACCTTTAGAGGAGGAATATAAAATGAATGGGAAAAGACCATACAAATTGCCGGAACCTCTTTTATGTTCCGCTGACAAAGAAATCAATATGGTATTAGTGGATGAATACATTCGAAAACATGAAGAACGAATGCAGAGATATAGCTATCTTGAGAATTTGTATAAGGGATTTCACGATGTCTTTCGCTTACCGGAAAAAGAAAAATGGAAGCCGGATAACCGACTGGCAGTGAATTTCCCACGGTACATCACCGAGACTTTTTTAGGATATGCTTATGGGATTCCGATTAAGAAATCACATCCGGATGCAAATATCAAGGACGCGATCCTTGAATTTGACCGGGATAATGACATATCGGACCAGGAATATGAGCTTGCGAAGAAGTGCTGCATCTACGGACATGCTTTTGAGTATTTTTATCAGGACGAAGAGGCAAAGACAAAAACAGTAATCTGCAATCCAAAAGAACTGTTTGTGGTCTATGATGATACTGTAAAGAATCGTGCGCTATTCGCTGTCAGATACGGAAAAAGAGACGATAATGTTACAAGGTATGGCGAGATACTTACAAGGACAGAAATCATCCCATTTGAGGGAGAGAAGATGCAGGAGAGTGCGCCGAATCCCTATGGTCGCATTAATTGCGTGGAATATTTGTTAAACGATGAAAGAATCGGACTGTATGAAGAAGTTGCCGGTATGATAGAAGTGTACAATAGAGTGATCGGAGAAAAAGCAAATGACGTGGACTCTTTCGCGGAAGCATATCTTGCGGTGCTCGGCGCTGAACTGGATGAAGAGGGAGTTTATAAGATTCGGGACAATCGGATTATAAACTTATATGGCACGGATAACGCGAAAGATATTATCGTGCAGTTTCTTGGCAAGCCTACGGCAGATGGAACACAGGAGAATCTCTTGAACCGATTGGAAGATTTGATTTATCAGACAAGTATGGTAGCCAATATTTCTGATGATAGCTTTGGAAATGCTTCCGGAACCTCTCTTGCTTATAAATTGCAGTCCATGAGCAATCTTGCGTTGACGTTCGACCGTAAGTTTGAAAAGTCCATGAGAAAGCGATACAAGCTATACTGCTCACTTGCAACGAATGTTCCGGATCGTGATGCATGGAAAGATATTGACTTTACAATGAGCCGAAATATCCCAAAGAATCTCCTCGAAGAAGCGCAGACGGCGCAGGCACTGGAAAGCATTGTATCCAAGGAAACGCAGCTGCAAGTTTTATCCATTGTAAAAGATGCGTCCGAGGAAATCGACAGAATGGAGAAAGAGGACGAAAAGAAGCAACAAACAATCGTAGAAAAGCGGATGTTCGGAGGTGCGGTAGATGGACAGCAGGACGTACTGGAAGAATAGAGAAGATGAACAGCGGAAGAAGAATATTAGGGATGAAGCTGAATATGCAAAAGAGATTGAGAAAATCTATGTGAACATGATGGATGAAATCCAAAAAGAAATAAATGGATTCTATTCAAAATATGCCAAAGCAGAGGGGATCACAATCGCAGAAGCAAAAAAGCGGGTATCTAAAATGGATATTGATGCATACAGTCGGAAAGCAGCACAGTATGTTAAGGACAAGAATTTCTCGAAAGAAGCCAATGAGGAAATGAGACTTTACAATGCAGCTATGAAGATTAATCGATTGGAAATGCTGAAAGCTAATATCGGAATGCATCTTGTCGGTGGTTTTGATGAGCTGCAAAAGTATTTTGAGCAGATTCTAACGGATAAAACACTGGAAGAATTTGAACGACAGGCAGGAATCCTCGGAAAGACTATTCAGAACAATGCGAAGATGGCACGATCAATTGTGAATGCTTCTTTCCACAATGCAAAGTATTCAGACCGTATTTGGATGTATCAGGACATGCTAAAAGCTGAATTGTCAAAACTGTTACAGACTGGTTTGATACAGGGTAAGAATCCAAGAGTACTGGCAAAGCATCTTACCAAGCTGTTTGGAGTAAGCCGGGCTAATGCAGAGCGACTGATGGCAACAGAGTTGTCTAGGGTACAAGCGGAAGCGCAGAAGCAGTCCTATATCCGCAATGGATTTGATGAGTACGAGTTTATCGCAGAGCCTACTGCTTGCGCGATCTGCCGGGCATTGGATGGAAAACATTTTAAGGTATCGAAGATGATGCCAGGAGAAAATGCACATCCAATGCATCCGTGCTGTCGGTGCAGTACAGCTGCATATATGGATGATAAAGAGTATCGAGAGTGGCTGGATGGGTATTCTAAGCATGGGATGAACTTTGAGGAATGGAAGAAAAATGGAAAATCTGTTGCAAATGATTCTGCCTCTGGTATAATGAAATTGCCAAGATACAAGAATGCTGTTATTCCTAAAGCTAAATTTACACAGTATGCACTGAATCCTGATAAAGATCCGAATAAAGCAAAGGCTTTTGAAAAAGCTCTCGGCTACACTATGGATAATGCGGATGATTTAATTGAGCAGATAAATAAGAATCTTTCGAATTATGAAGCTGTAGAAAAAGGAAATCGAGGATGGGGAATGACATATGAGGTCGTTATGAATATCGTAGGTCCTAACGGAAAGACGGCGAAAGTATTGACAGCTTGGATTGATGATAAAAATAGCGGAGAAATGAGATTGACAACAGTCCATGTCGATGATTAAGGAGACGAAGATTATGATTGAGCTTTACGAAAAATATAAGTTAAAAGATGGGCGAACTGGGACGGTAGTGGAAGTCTTGGGGAATGGAGAAGCTTGCATCTTTGAAATTGACAAAAAAGGAATTGAAGATCGGGTTGTAACTGTAACTCGGGAAGAAATAAGCGAAAAAGTATCATAGATACCACCAGTCAAAAAGGCCGGTGGCATTTTTATACCTATTTAGGAGGCTGATCTATTTGATTGTAGTAAATGTAAACGAAGAAAAAATAACATTGAATGGTCATGCAGGTTATGCGGAGCCGGGAAAAGATATTGTGTGTGCAGCTGTTACAGTGCTTGTGCAGACAATGGTGTATGGTATCAAGGCACTTACCGAAGATAAACCGGAATATACAGCATCTCCGGGGAAGTTTGAACTAGAAATAAAGGATTTATCAGAGAAATCAAAAACTTTGGTAGATTCTTTTTTTATTGGCATTTGTAAGATAGCAGAAGAGTTTCCGGAGCATGTGAAAGTGAGGTGAGAAAATGAGCAAAGCAGAGAGTTTTATCAGAGTGACGACAGTAAGTGAACAAGCATTAGTTCTTGAATTTGCGCATGAGGGAAGAGCATATCTTGTGAAGAATTTTACGGATGGTGATGTATATGTTGGTCTCAAGGATGGTGCGACAAAAGAGGAGAGTATGTTAATTCCCGCTAATACAGCGCAGTGTGTGATTCTAAGGGATAAAATGTACTTTGATAAGGATGGAAACATCGTCCAAATCATCCCCACAGCAACCAGCGAAAAAGGAGTGGAAGTACAATGCTTAAAATGGTAGATGGAACTGGAATCATCGGTGTTGATATGGTATGCCCTCTAGGCGGTGCTGTATCCCCTCCACAGCCGCCGAATTATGACAAGGTAGAAGTGGAAGGGGTAGGGAGCCTAACACTCCCTAACAGCTTAAAGGCGCCTCTTGAGAGGGTGGAACTGACCGGCAATAGTGTGCAGGGCGAGAATCCAGCGCCGGACAATCCGCAGGAGATTAAATCAGCAGGACGGAAAAGTAAGAATCTGTTTAACATAGCAGATTTAAGAGTTGGACAGGTACAAAAGGACGGTACGATAAATGAAAAATCAACGCATTACAGAACTGCTATTTTAGATGTGCCGGAAGATGCAAAATATCGTATTACATTTAAAACAAACACTGATTACAATATGATTTATTTTACACATGCATATATAAATGGAGTATATTCAAATCCATATGTGAAAGTGTATGGAGGAAATTCCAACAGTCTAATATCGTTAAAAAATGGAAAAAACATATTATCTTTTAGAGCAACAAAAGATGATGCGATAATTGGCTTTCCCAAAGACCACAATATTATGATTGCGGCAGAATCGGAAACATTAGATTATGAGCCTTACGGATATTTGTTTAATGTGAAAGTTACTGGGAAGAATTTACTAAACTTACAAAAAGAACCCGATGTAAAAGGCGCTTATCAAGGTTGGAAGGTAGGAGATGGCAAAAAAACTATTGTCTTAAGCATTAAAGACAAAGGTAATAATGTGGATATAACAAAATGTAGTATTGGAGTAAGCGGAAATGGTATCAATCCTAATGATGGACTTGGTTGGATAGTGCAAGACGGAACGATTTTAAGAAGTGAAATCAAAACTACTAACCCATATGTCACTATATATCCTCCAAATGAAACGACTGTACAGAAGTTTTTAGGTCGATTTGAAATACAAGTTGAATATGGAACCACTGCCACCCCTTACGAGCCTTATACCGAGCAATCCGTACAAATCGCCCTTAATGAGCCTTTGCGTGGTATCGGAGATTACAAGGATACAATCACAAAGGATGGAGTTGTGAGAAAGATATATCCGCCGTATGAAATCAACTTAAATGATTTGAGAGATGGTGGCTACTCGAGGACAAACACTGTGATGTTTAGTGTAAAAGTGCAAAATAAAACAGTAGGATATGCAAGTTTGAAACCGTCTATTCTCTGTAATATACTTCCGGATTGCGGCTTGCAAACGGGGAATATATACAATGACGACAAAGAATGTATTGCCGTAGGCGGCGCTATTGTCTTATTTAGAGTAAATAAAAGTCGATTGAAAGACATATCATCTTTCGAAGCTATAAAGCAGTCATTTATCGAACTTATGGCGGACAAGAAGATGATTGTGGAATATGCCCTTGAAACACCAGTAACCGAACCTCTCCCAGAATCTGCACAACAGCAATTACAAGCCCTGCACAGCGAGAACGGAGTGGCACATGTATTTGTAGACAGCGGAGAAGTACCATGTGGAATCAAACTCACATACAGAAAGGAGATTTAATATGAACTACGCAAAAATCATGGAAAACGGAACTGTAAGAATCAGCTCCATCAAGAAAGAGGGCTACAAGCCACTCAAGGAAGAGAAACCAGAGGGATTTAGTAACCTTGTCTTTGTTGGATACACAGAGACAGAAGAAAATGTAATCAAAGAATACGAGGCAGTCGATGACGGTATGAGCGCCTACGGAAAGTTACAAGAGGACTTAAAAGCAACACAGACAGCGCAGGAAGTCACAGACCAAGCGGTGCAGGAATTAATCCTTGCGACTATGAAAATGGGGGTGTAAATTATGGCACAGTTTTTGGCAAATAGAATCAAAGGTGGACACTTGACGATTGATGATGTACCGGAGAGCTTGAAAGAGCAGGTGCAGGCGTTACTTTAGGAGGATATTATGCTTAAATGGCTGAAACAGAGATTTTGCAAACACAAGTACCGTAAGCACTATGATAAGGCTACAAAAGGGTATGTGCGGCGTTGCGTGAAGTGCGGGAAAATTGAATAGGAAGGGGAAAATGAGAATGAATTTTATTGAAGCATTAAAAGTGATGAAACAGGGAGGAAAAGTCAAACTTCCGTCTTGGGGCGGTTATTGGTACTGGGACAAAGAAAAAGAAACAGTCATGATTCAGTGCAGACCGCAAGACTCTGAAAAAGGAGAGCTCCTTGATATCAGAGAAACTCAGAGAGTTGAATATACTCTTCAAAATGTGGCTTCTGATGAATGGATGCTTGCCGACGAAAGCAACTGTCCTGTATTAGGCGGAGAATCGACATTTCCGTTTTCCGATGCTATTAAATACCTGAAACGTGGAATGAAAGTTGCTCGCAAAGGATGGAACGGAAAGAAGCAGTATATTCAGCTGGCAACTGGAATCTCGTATACATTTGGAGACAATGTTGTAAATTGCGAACACGAAACTATAGGCAATCAGGCAATCGCATTTGTTGGAACATCTGGCGTACAGATGGGGTGGCTTGCAAGTCAAGCTGATATGCTTGCAGATGATTGGGTGTTTGCAGAATAAGTAGGACATTAGCACATAGAGATATGTGTTATTTTTATGCCTTTTTCCGGTAGGCGGTAAAGAACCGGAAAAATATTTTAAAGCAACGGTCTGGACAGTGGATGGACTGGGGCAGAAAGGAAAAGATATGAAATTTAGAGAATTTATGGCATTACAGTTATTTGCCGAAGACGAAGGAACTGGGGCAGAAAGCAATGGATCCGGCGTAAATGGCGAAGAAACACAGGGCAATGAGGGAGATCAGGGAACTTCCGGTAATACGTTTGAGGACTTTTTAAAAGATGGGAAGAATCAAGCGGAGTTTGATAGACGTGTTAGCAAAGCAATCGAAACAGCACTCGGAAATGCGAAAGTGAAATGGCAGGAAGATGCTGACCAGAAAGCGGAAGAAGCAGCTAAAGTTGCAAAAATGAATGCAGAGCAGAAACAGCAGTATGAGATGGATAAGCTGAAAAAAGAAAATGAGAGATTGCAGGCAGAATCTGTAAGGAATCAGCTTTCCAGAAATGCGGCAGGAGTGCTTGTGGAGAAAGGTATCGAAGCAACGCAGGATGTTCTTGATTTTGTTGTTGGAGTTGATGAAGCAGATACCAATGCAAGAATTGACACTCTGATGAAAATCGTGGAATCCCAGCTTAAGAAAGCCGAGATCGCCAGAGCAACCGGATCTACACCAAAAACCATGACGAACTCAGGAAGTCCAATGTCTGAATTCGAAAAGAGACTTGCAAAGTATAAATAAAGGAGAATGTGAAGATGAAGAATAAAGAATTTATGATGTTACAGTTATTTGCGGCAGGAGACAACAATGATATGCCGGTAAGAAGCTACCAACTTGAGTTTAAAAGCCTTTTGGAGGTAGTATTTAAAAAGATGTCTTATTTCGCGGATTTTTTCGTCGGCGAACTTGAGGTACTGGATGGAGTCAGAGAAAATGAAACAGCCTTTTATGTAAAAACATCAGACATTCCGGTTGTGGTTGGAACTGGGTACGATAAAACAGCTACGAAAGCGTTTGGAACGGGAACAGGGAACTCTAGCCGTTTCGGGGAGAGAAAAGAGATTATCTACGCGAACACGCCGGTTAATTACTCTTGGGGATGGAATTACCACGAGGGAATTGACCGACACACGGTAAACAATGATTTTGACGTTGCGGTAGCAGATCGCTTGGAACTGCAGGCGAGGGCTAAGACAAAGCAGTTTAACAAGCAGCACGGAAAATTTATTTCCACATCTGCCGGAAAAACTTTAAGTGCTACTGATTATACAGAAGACAATGTATTAAAGCTGTTTAATGAGCTGTCTAAGTATTTTAACAACATCGAAGCAGTTGGAACGAAAAAAATTAAGGTTTGCTCCGATCTGTACAATG